>Ga0224555_1002141_pt1 | contig 24229 bp, 24 predicted proteins | sample 714S23034metaG_FD_180687 | JGI IMG/M metagenome (GOLD analysis project Ga0224555, IMG submission 180687) | Peat soil microbial communities from Stordalen Mire, Sweden - 717 S2 30-34 | ecosystem: Environmental > Terrestrial > Soil > Wetlands > Peat | place: Sweden: Norrbotten County, Stordalen...
CAGCCGCCTGAGAGGGGCCAGCTTGCTCCGGGCTACGCCCTCCGCAAGCTGGCCCCTCTCAACCAACAAAAACAAGAACCAACTACCCTGAGGAATGGGATTCTACAGAAGATTTAGGACTTGACTGCCAAATGATTGCAAACCGAACAACACAACAGTTTAAGATGGCATTAGAGAATCGAGGCTATGAAAGTATTTCTTACCGGCGCGACGGGATTTATCGGCCATCATGTGGCGCGGGCGCTTGCCGCTGACGGCGCTCAACTGCGTCTTCTCGTCCGCAAGACCAGCAACCTGGCAAATCTGGAAGGCATTGCGGGCGAGACGCACGTCGGAGACCTCGCCGATCCCGAATCGCTCAAGCCCGCGCTTGCCGGCTGCGACGCGGTCGTCCATGTGGCCGCCGATTACCGCCTCTGGATTCCCGACCCGGCGGCGATGTACAAGGCCAATGTGGACGGCACGCGCGAGCTGCTTCGGCTGGCGCGCGAGGCCAGGGTAAAGCGCTTCGTCTACACCTCCAGCGTGGCCACGATGCACTTTCGCCGCGACGGGCTGGTCATCAACGAGGAGACGCCGGTCTGTTTGAAAGACATGGTCGGGCACTATAAGCGCTCCAAGTTTCTGGCCGAACAGGAGGCGATCAAGGCCGCGCAGGACGGACAGCGCGTCATCATTCTGAATCCCACCAGCCCGATCGGCCCCAACGACTCGAAGCCCACGCCGACGGGCCAGATTTTTCTGGATTTTTTGAACGGAAAATTTCCCGCCTATATGGACACCGGGCTGAATCTGGTGGACGTCGCCGAGGTCGCTCGCGCGCACGTTACCGCGTTGACGAAAGGCCAGCCGGGCCGGCGCTATATTCTCGGCGGCGAGAATCTGACCCTTAAGCAGATTCTCGACAAGATGGCATTGATCACCGGACTCAAGTCGCCGACGGTGGAGATTCCGTTCATCGTGGCCGCGACCTACGCCTTCTTTGAGGAGTGGATCACAGGGCGCATCCGCAAGCGCGAGCCGCGCGCCACGCTCGAAGAGGTGCGCATGGGCCGCAAGAAGATGTACGCATCGAGCGCCCGCGCGCAGCAGGAGCTGGGCTTCCGCATTCTGCCCGTCAACCCGGCGATGAAGGCCGCGATTGACTGGTTCCGCGCGCATGGGTATGCGCCGTAGATTAAGCAAAGGGGGAAAAGCATGAGAGTGGCGCGAATATTCTCAAAAAAGTCGTGGTACGTCAGTAAGTGGACTTACGCACTAGTGGCCAGTTTATTTCTTGATTCGATCGTTCATCTTGCGACAATGGGAGCATCTCAGAGCCGCGCGAAATCTGTCTTTGATCTCGTATGTTATTCGTTTTTCATTCTTGTATGGCCTTTAATGACAGTCGGACGTCTGCTTGAACTTCGTCTCAGCTTGCTTTGGATTTTGCCGATTCTGGTGTCGTTGTCTGTGCTTGTGATCTCCTTACGAGAAAATTGGGGGTGGGTGCCTTTGGGGGCATTTATCGTTGCGCTAGCAGTTCAGGTGCCGCTGGTTTGGCTTTCGCCACCCAAGGAGTTGGCGGCAGCCGAAAATACTGGGGGAGATCGGTCTTATCCATGACGCGCACCGCCATCATAGCCGCCCTACCCGCCGAATTGAAGCCGCTGACGCGCGGCTGGCAGCACGAGCGCTCGAACGGCGTCGATCTCTGGCGCTGGAGCTTCGACGGAGGCGAGTGGATTGCCGCCTGCGCCGGAGCCGGAGTGAACCGCGCGGCCAAAGCATTTGCCGAAGTGGAGAAGAGCGGAGAGCTTGATTCGGTGATCTCCACCGGCTGGGCAGGAGCCTTGCGCGAGGAGCTTGTCCCCGGCCAAACCTACGATGTCTCCACCGTCATCGACGCTCGGACCGGGGAGCGCTTTGTCACCACCGGTCCGCCGAATGATTGCTGGCTGGTGACGAACTCTCGCGTCGCCGACGCCGCCGAAAAGCAACGCCTCGCCTCCACCTACGAAGCCGCTCTGGTTGACATGGAGGCCGCGGGAGTTGCGCGCCTCGCCCGGATGCGCGGCATTCCTTTTTATTGCATCAAGGGAATCAGTGACGGATACAGCGATCATCTTCCTGATTTCAATCGCTTTATCTCGACAGATGGACAGTTTCAATTGCTGCGCTTCGTGTTTTTCGCGCTGGTGAGGCCATGGCACTGGCGGGCGCTCATCCGAATGGGCGAAAATAGCAGTAAGGCTGCGCGAAGCATCGCGGCGTCTGTGCTCGATTTGCTGGATGAACGAGGTAACATTAGAAAGCTCAATGGCTACCCAAAAAACCAACGCTGAACCCCGGCCCGATTTGCGGATTTCGCTATCGAGCGTTCCCACCACCATGCGGGCCGTCGTTTACCACGGCATCAATGATCTGCGCCTGGAAACGGTGCCCGTGCCGGTGATTGGACCGGGAGAGCTGCTGGTCAAGATTGCCACCTGCGGCGTCTGCGGCACCGACCTGAAGAAGATTCACCTTGGCTCGCACTCCGCGCCGCGCATCTTCGGCCATGAGATGGCCGGAACCATCGTCAGAGCCGGCGAAGGCGTGAACAAGTTTGCCGTCGGCGAGCGGGTGATGGTCTACCACCACATTCCCTGCGGCCAATGCTACTACTGCCGCAAGCAGACCTTCGCGCAGTGTTCGACCTACAAGAAGGTGGGCGCAACCGCGGGCTTTGAACCCTCCGGCGGCGGCTTCTCCGAGTACATTCGGGTGATGGACTGGATCGTCCGGATGGGCGGCGTGGTGCGGATACCCGATGGCGTTCCGTTTGAGCAGGCAGCCTTCATGGAGCCGGTGAACACCGTTCTGAAGGGCGTCAAGCTGCTGCATCTGGCCGCGGACGAGACGGTTCTGGTGATCGGGCAGGGGCCGATCGGCATTTTGCTTGCTGCGCTTTCGCGACGCACCGGTGCGCGTGTACTGACCTCGGACCTTTACCCCGAGCGCCAAGCAATTGCCGCCAAATTCGGCTTGCATGAGCCCATCCAAGCCGGAAACGAAAACGTTGTCGAGCGCGCGATGGCCGCTACCGAAGGCCGTGGCGCGGACGCGGTGATTCTGGCCGTGGGCGGTTCAGCGCTGATTCCGGCGGCGATGGCGGCTGTGCGTCCCGGCGGCAAGGTGATGCTCTTTGCCCAGACCCAGCACGAAACGGCCAGCTTCGATCCCGGCGCGGTTTGCATGGACGAGAAGACGCTGCTGGGTTCCTACTCGGCCTCGACGGCGATTCAGCCCGAGGTGGAAGAGCTGGTGCTGGGCGGCTATCGCGATGGATTTGATCTGACGCAACTGATCTCGCACCGCTTTCCGTTGGAAGAGGCGGTTCAGGCGATTGAAATTGCGTCGAACCCCAAAGCCGACTCGATGAAGATTATGATTGAATCTGCGCCCGGAGCCGGGGCAGAGTGGGGAGGATAGCGATGGCAGGTACGGTAAAAGCCGCGATCCTCCGAGGCCGCAAGACCGTCGAGACGGTTGTCGAAGAGGGCCGCAAGAAAGCCGAGAAAGTCGTCGAGGGAGGCCTCAATACTGTCGATACGGTGGTTGAGGTCGGCTTCAATACCGTCGAGACGGTGGTGGTGGAAGGCCGCAAGAAGGTCGAATCCGCCGTCAGCCTGGGCCGCAAAACGGTCGAGCACGTGCTACTGCACGGCCGCGACACCATGCAGGCTGCCGTTCTCCACGGCCGCGAAGATGTCCGCATCGAGCAGGTTCCCATTCCCAAAGCCGAAACCGGTGAGTTGATCGTCCGCGTGGACGCGGCGCTCACCTGCGGAACCGACCTGAAGGTCTTCCGGCGGGGCTATCACGCGCGCATGATTGTGCCGCCGGCGCTCTTTGGCCATGAACAGGCCGGAACTGTCATCGAGGTTGGTGAGGGAACCGAGGGCTTTGCCACCGGCGACCGCGTAGTCGCGCTGAACTCCGCACCCTGCGGGCAGTGTTATTTCTGCGCGCATGGCCAGGAGAACCTGTGCGACGATCTGCTCTTCAACAACGGCGCTTATGCGGAGTTCATCCGCATTCCGGCGCGCATTGTGGCCAAGAATACGCTGCTTGTGCCGGAGCACGTGCCGCTGGAGCACGCGGCGCTGACCGAGCCGCTGGCCTGCGCGGTGCATGGCTTTGAGGACTGTGGCCCGCATCCCGGCGACACTGTGGCCGTGATCGGCGGCGGCCCGCTGGGATTGATGATTCTTCACGTGGCCGCGCTGTACGGCTGCGAAGTCATCGCCGTCGTCAAGCACGATGGGCAGGTGGAGGCAGCGCGCCAGTTGGGCGCGGCCCACGTAGTGCAGACCAACAGCATTCTCCAGGCCATTCGCGAAACCCGCGCGCTGACCGAGAAGAATCGCGGCGTGGACATCGCCATCGAGGCCGTCGGCGTGCCCGAGGCTTGGCAGGAAGCCGTCGAGCTGGTGCGCAAGGGCGGTACGGTCAACTTCTTCGGCGGATGCGCCGTGGGCACGCACGTCACGCTCGACACCAATCGCATCCACTACTCCGACATTACCTTGCGCGCCACCTTCCATCACACGCCGGCCATCTGCCGCAAGGCTCTCGATCTGATCTCCAGCGGACGTTTCCAGGCGGGCGCCTTCATTACCGGCCACGCGCACCTCTACGAACTCAACCGCGTCTTTGAGAAGCTGATGAATCGCTCCAGCGAGATCAAGACCGCCATTGTGCCCTGAGGTGAAGCCATGACGACCGATCCGGTTGAACCGAAGAACGAGACGCCCGACGAGAAAGCGCTGCCGCAAGAGGAATTGCTCGCCCGCGGCTGGGCCGCTCTGCCGGAAAGCTATCGCATTCCCGATGTAGCGCCCACGCTCGAAGAAGCTCAAGCCTGGTGCCAGCGGCTGGCCGAGTCGCACTACGAGAATTTTCATGTAGCGTCGTGGTTTCTGCCCAAGGATCTGCGCCCGCACTTTCATTCCATCTACGCCTATTGCCGCATCTCCGACGATTTGGGCGACGAGGTGGGCGACAGCTCCGTGGCCTTAGCTCTTCTTGATTTTTGGGGACGCGAACTGGACGCCTGCTACGAGGGCCGCGCGCGCCATCCGGTCTTCGTCGCGCTGGCCAAGACGATCCAGGAATGCTTCATTCCCAAGGAGCCGTTCGCCGATCTGCTTGTCGCCTTTCGCCAGGACCAGACCGTCACGCGCTACGAGACCATCGACAATCTGCTGGCCTACTGCCGCTATTCGGCCAATCCCGTTGGCCGTCTGGTGCTCTACGCCTGCGGCGAGTCGAACGAGGAGAACTTCGCTCTCTCCGACGCCACCTGCACCGCGCTGCAATTGGCGAACTTTTGGCAGGATGTGCGCGAGGATTATGCCCGTGGCCGGATCTATCTTCCGAAAAAGGATATGGATTTCTACCTCGTCACAGAAGAATATATTGCCGAAAAGATTGTTACGCCGGAGTTTCGCGCCCTGATGCATTGCGAGGTCGATTACGCGCGGTCGTTATTTGAAGAGGGTCTGCCGCTGATCGGGAAGGTTCATCGCGACCTGGCTATCGATCTGGACCTGTTCAGCCGCGGCGGCCTGGAGATTCTGCGCGCCATCGAGCGCCAGGGCTATGATGTGCTCAGCGCGCGGCCGGCCATCTCCAAGAGCAGGAAACTGGCGCTGATGATGCGCGCCGTGAGGGCCAAGTTACTGCCCTTTCCGCGCCTCGGCAATCCGAGTTAAAGGAAGGCAGCTTGAAGCACGATGCAAAACTGAATGCGGCCTACGCTGCCTGTCGCGCCATCGCCAGGCACGAGGCGAAGAACTTCTACTACGCCTTTGTCGCCTTGCCCGAGCCGCGCCGCAACGCAATCTGCGCCATCTACGCCTTCATGCGCCAGGCCGACGACCTGGCCGATGACGATTCCCTGCCCCGCGACGAGCGCCGCCGCCGACTGGATGCATGGCTGGCAAACTGGCGCGGCGTCTGCCATGGCGGCGATTCTTCCGACCTGGTCTTCGTTGCGGTGCGCGATGCGGTCGAGCGCTTCGTCATCCCGCTGAATCTGCTGGACGAGTTAGTCGCCGGCGTGACGATGGATCTTGATCAAGCTTCATCCGATATGCCCGACACTTATGCCACCTTTGCCGACTTATATCGCTACTGCTATCTGGTGGCCTCGGTAGTGGGACTGGTCTGCATTCACATCTTCGGCTACTCGGACCCACGCGCCGAGAAGCTGGCCGAAGAGACGGGCATTGCCTTCCAGCTCACCAACATTCTGCGCGATGTGGCCGAGGATGCGGGCCGCAACCGCGTCTATCTGCCGCTGGAAGATTTAGCGGCACACAATGTTTCGCTCGACTCGCTGCTCCATCGCGAGCCCGGCGCGCCGCCCACAGCCAATGAGCGTGCGCTGCTTGCGGCTATCGTCCAGCGCGCTGAAGATTATTACAAGTCGGCGCAGGAGTTACTACCGTTGATTGATCGCGAGAGCCGCCCGGCGCTGTGGGTGCTGGTTGCGATTTATCATGGGCTGCTCAAGCGGATCGAGCGCGCAGACTATGATGTATTCTCGCAGCGCGCCTGCGTTCCCATGCCGCAAAAGCTCTTCATTATGACTGTCGGTCTTGCGCGCATGGGCTGGGCGCGACTGTTTGCTTGATTCAATCGCGTAGGAATGGAAGAGCAATTGACCGGTTTGCAACAAAATCCGCGGAAATCCGTCGCCGTCATCGGTGCGGGCGTGGCCGGCATGAGCGCGGCCTGCGCTCTGGCCGAGGCGGCCTTTCGCGTGCAACTGGTCGAGCGGCGCGGCTATCTGGGCGGGCGGGCCTCGTCCTATCTGCATCCCGGCGTCAACGAAGTCATCGACAACTGCCAGCACGTGCTCTTCGGCTGCTGTACAAATTTGCAAGGCTTCTATCGCCGCATCGGCGTCGCGCAGCGCATCCACTGGACCAGCGAAATGACGATGATCGAGCCGGGCGGACGAAGGTCGCGGCTGGGACCGTTTGAGTTAGGCCCGTTCAGATTGCCCGCGCCGCTGCATTCCGCGCCCAGTTTCCTAAATGCGAAAGCCTTTACGCTCGCCGACAAAATCTCGCTGGGCCGCGCGATGCGAGCGATGATGAAGCCGAAGGCGCTCGTTGATTCACGCGAGTCGCTCGGCGATTGGCTGCGGCGGCACAAGCAGACCGAAGGCGCAATCAATCGCTTCTGGCGATTGGTGATTGCCAGCGCATTGAATGCGGAGATTGACTCGATTGCCGTGCCCTACGCGGCCAAAATCATTCGCGAACTGTTTTTGAATTCGGCTGAGGCAGGCAGCATGGGAATGAGCACGGTTCCGCTGAGCGAGTTATACGCGAGTGTAACTCCGTTCATCGAGCAGCGCGGCGGCAGCGTGCTGTTGAACACGCACGTCGAAGGCGCGGCCTGGGATGAAGCTTCCTGCAAGTGGCTGATTTGCACGCGCACCGGCGAACTGGTTTCCGACTACGTGATTCTGGCTTTGCCCTTCGAGGCGACGCAGAGGTTATTGCCGCACCTGCCCGCCGAGGAGGGCGCGGAAAAGCTGGCGCGGCAGCTTGAGCGTTACGAGCACTGGCCGATTTGCAGCGTGCATCTGTGGTTTGACCGCGAAGTGACCGAGCTCGACCACGCGGTGTTGCTGGACCGCGAGATTCATTGGATGTACAACCAGTCGAAGCTGCAAAGCCGCGGCGGGTATTACCTTGAGTTAGTCGTCAGCGCCACGCGTAGCTTTGCCGCGTTGCCGCGCGAGGCCGCGATCCAGCAGGCGCTCCGCGAACTGGCGGAGTTTTTTCCGCGCGTGCAGGAAGCGAAGCTGTTGAAGTCTGCACTGGTCAAGGAGATGCACGCTACCTTCGGAGTGCCTCCGGGGATCGACTCGGCCCGGCCCGGCCCGACTTCGTCGTGGCCGCATCTGTTTTTGGCCGGAGACTGGACGGCGACCGGCTGGCCTTCAACAATGGAGAGCGCGGCGCGGTCGGGGCATCTAGCTGCTGAGGCGCTTGGCTTGAGCGCCGAGAATCCGCTGTGCTGCTTTGAGCCGGACTTGAAGCCGCAAGGGCTGATGAAGTTGATCAGCCTCTAGCTCCTAGCTTCTAGCTTTTCTATGCAGGTTGAACGCCTAGTAACTTTAGCTAGAGGCTAGAAGCTAACAGCTAGAAGCTGCTTTTCAATGCGCCAGCAAATAGACGCCGATGCAGACCAGCACGGCGGAGGTCCAGCGACGGCGATCCACATTCTCGTGCAGGAAGAGCTTGGCGGCGATGGCGTTGGTGACCAGCGTGAGCGAGGCCGAGGCGGGCGCGACCAGGCTTACGGGCAGGTGGTTCAGGGAGAAGAGCAGCGAGAAGAAAGCCAGCGCCAGAAAGCCGACTCCGGCAAAGAAGAGCGGGCAGGTGAGGACGGCGCGAATGGCGCCCATCAGCCCGGAGTGGGCGCGAATCTCGTCCAGGTCGCCGATGGATTGCATCGCCGCCGCAGTCAGCACTTCGCCGGCGGTGGAGGTGAGCACGATGGCGGCGATCATCGCGACGGCGGCCCAGAAGCCGGGTTGCGGAACAGGGATGGGAAGGGTCATCGCGCCTGCTCCTTTCCCAATGCCGGTTCCGCTGCCGCGGCAAGAACGGAGGCTTCCGCCGTGGGCCTTTCGGTCAGCGACGGTCCTTGCGCTACGAATCCAACGCCCACGGTAATCAGCAGAATGCCCGCCCAGCGTTCCAGCGAGATCGAATCATGCAGCCAGAAACGCGCGATCAGCGCGATGACCACGTTGCCAAGACCGGCCGCGGGCATCACAAAAGTCAGATCGGCCCACGAGAGCGCGGTCAGATAGCTGGCGAAGTAGCCGATGAGCAGCGCGATGCCCAGAACAATCCAGGGCGTGAAAACCGCCGCGATGAGCGTGGCGGGATGGGCGAGCGTGATCTCCGGCAGAGGTCTCATGCCGCGCGAAAGGCAGGAGTCGCCCAGCGGAGTGCAGACGGAAACCAGTCCCAGGATGATGTATTGTCGCGGCGAAAGTCTTGCGTGAGCCATCGGTGATTCGGTCCTGACGCAGTGGACAGTGGACAGTGAACAGCGCGGCTGGTTGAGGTTCGTGGTCTCCCACCCTTCGCAGAGAACGCGAAGGATGGGGCACCCAGCGTTTATGAAAGGTCAGAGAACGAAACGCAGGTTCTTCGACTGCGCTGCGCTCCGCTCAGAATGACAGTTCCAAAGCAAGAAAGCTATACGCTCGCAACAGCGGGTGGAACGGCCGGCTTGCGGCGAGCTTCCTTCACCATCTTGTTGCGCTGTGCGCGCAGCTTGAGGAAGGCCTTGGCCTCGACGTAAAGCCGGGGCAGATCACGATTCACAAAGGCCTTCCAAACCACGCGGAAGGCGGCCCTGGGGCGGAAGTAGTACTCGTCGTAGAAGCGGTGCACCATCTCCAGCACGTAATCCGTGGGCAGGCCGGGATACTCGATGTGCGCCATCTGGTGGCCGCCCTCGTCGCTCATGGACTGGGTGTTGACGATGTAGCCGTTGGCTTTGGCGAAATCGTAAAACTCCGTGCCAGGGAAGGCGTGGGCGATGGAAACCTGAATAGTCTCGCAATCCAGTTTCTTGGCGAAGTTGATAGTGTTGCGGATGGACTCTTTGGTCTCGCCGGGCAGGCCGAGGATGAAGTCGGCGTGGATGCAGAGGCCCAGGTCGTGGCAGTCTTTGGCGAAGGCGCGCGCGCGCTCCACGGTGGCGCCCTTTTTGACGTTTTTGAGAATCTGCGGGTCGCCGGACTCGAAGCCCACGATCAGCAGCCGGCAGCCGGCCTCTTTCATCGCTTGCAGGGTTTTGCGGTCGGTGGTCACGCGCGAGGTGCAGCTCCAGGTCAGGCCCAGGGGCTTCAGTTTCTCGCAGAGTTCAATCGTCCGTGGCCCCTGAATGTTGAAGGTGTCGTCGTCAAAGAAGAACTCCTTCACATCGGGGAAGTTCGCTTTGGCCCAGGCCAGCTCGGCGGCCACGTCATCGGTAGAGCGCTTGCGCCAGGCGTGGCCGCTCAGCGTTTGCGGCCAGAGGCAGAAGGTGCATTGCGCCGGGCAGCCGCGCGTGGAGTAGAGCGCGATAAAAGGATGCAGCAGGAAGGGCACACTGTAGCGCGTCACATCCAGGTCGCGCTTGTAGATTTTGGTGGCCCAGGGCATCGCGTCCAGGTCTTCTACCTGCGGGCGGTCGGGGTTGTGGACGATTTTGCCGTCGAGCTTGTAGCTGATGCCGAGAATCTCATTGAGCGGTTTGCCCTGGGCGAACTCGACTACGGAAAAATCGAACTCGCGGCGGCAGATGAAGTCCAGCGCCGAACACTCGTCCAAGGCGCGATCGGGGTCGGTGGTCACCGGCGGCCCGACAAAGGCAATGCGCATCGTGGGATGGGCCGCTTTAATGGCCTGGGCGAGATGCTGGTCGCTCTTCCAGCCCATGGTGGAGGTAAACAGCACCAGGAACTCATAATCCTTGCAGATTTTGATGGTTTCTTCCGGCGAGACGTGATGCGGGGAAGCATCCAGCACGCGCGAACCTTCCAGCAATCCGGCCGGGTAGGTGAGCCAGACGGGGTACCAGTAGGACTCAATCTCGCGCGTTGCCGGCCAGCGCGAGCTCGCGCCACCGTCAAAGTTCTCGAACGAGGGCGGATTCAGAAAAAGTGTCTTCAGGGGCATAGTCATCCCTTCCATTCTAACATTCGGCAGTTTTTTCAGGTTTCGGCAGGTTCTTCCGCCGTCTTTCGGGGCTTACTTTGCGTGCAGTTCTTGCAGCCAGTCTTCCATGTGGCCGAGGGCGCGCAGCAGATTGAGCCGCGCCTTGCTGAGGTCGAATCCAGCGTCGAGCGCGTCCTGATATTTCTGGCGTTCGTCGATGCGGGCCAGTTGCTCCGCCTTGGGGGTGAGTTGCGGCGGAGCGCCGGGGCCAGCGGCGGCGCCGTTGCCCAGCTCCAGTTGCGAAAGCACGGCCTGAAGCTGCTCACTGGCGATCTGCTTCTTTAGACTTGCAATCTCCGCTAAAGTATCCAACTCGCGCAGGCTTCCGGTCAACTCCGCGATCTGCACATCGTTCTGCCGCTGGGCCTGTTCGACTTCGATAGTGGCGCGCAGAGCCTCGGCCGCCGAGACTTTCGCCTTGGCGCGGCGGCTCATGTCGAAGAGCGGAAACTGAATCTGAAATCCGGAACTGAAGTTGACGGGCGGAATAGGCTTTCTATAGTACTCATCGACAGTATTCAGCACTCCCAGAATATCGGTGGTCGAACTGTATTGCGCGCTGAAGCTGATCTCTGGTAAATACTCGCTCATTCGATCTCCCCGCGTGATCTTTTGCTTGTAGTTCGCAAGCATCTGCGCGGACTGAAGGCCGGATGTGGTTCGTGGAGCATCGTCGGCCTTCATGGCGGGTATCTCAGGAATGCTGGAGGAATCGGTAGTGATCGAGCCAGCCGGCAGGCCAGTAAGTACCGCAAGCTGTTTGTTGAGCGTACCGGCGCGCGTCTCCAGATGCAGGCGCTTGAGCTTGAGTTGGGCCGCCGTTAACTGGGCCTGCAACAGTTCGCTCAACGGGTCGACTCCTGCATCGGCGCGCTGCTGCTCGATTCCGACCAACCGTCCAGCAAAGGCCTCCTGCTGGCGTACGGCGTCCAGTTCGCGGTTGACCGTTTCCAGCTCAATGTAGGCCGTCGATGCATCCAGTGCCACCTGTTCAAGGGCGTCTTGCAGGCTGAGTGCGGCTGCCTTGAGTCCAAAGTTTGCGGCTCCAATGTACTCGTGTTGAGAAAGGCTGAACGCCATCGACTGTACTGTGCCGCTAAATGTCGCCGGCACCCCCGGCATGAAGCCAATCGTGTGAAATGCCGGAAGTCCTGAGCCGAAGATCAGGCTGGGCACAAAAGCGTCCTTAGTCTGCGCCAAAGCCGCCTGCGCCTTCTGCAGATCGGCTTGGGCCAGCTTGACGGCGCTGGAGTTGCGCTGCGCCAGATCCACGACTGTCGTCAGCGAAACCTGCGCCGGAAGCAGCAATGGCATAGCCGCCAACGCCGCTCCCAGAAGAACGGACGCCCAGCCCTTCAACGAATTGTGCCGGCTCTTCACGGGTACGATAACCTTCCATCTTTCCTGTTCTGTATCATTTCAAATCCAGGGCCGGCTTGTACTCATGCGCCAAGGCCAGAGCCGCCGCCCGTTCCCGGCTGGCTGCCGCCACGTCTCCCATCTGCTGCTTCAACCGGGCCAGCCAAGTGTGCGCCACAAACGCCGGCGCATCCTCGGACTTCACACTGCCGGCAAGATACTCCTCCAGCATTTTGGCCGCGCGCGCCGGGTCGCGGCTGGTTTGAATCAGCAGCGCAGCCCCGCTATAGAGCGCCACGGCGGCGCGCTTGTCCCGCTCCGCGGCGTTCTGGCCGCTGCGCACGGCGGCTTCCATCTCCGTCCAGCGTTCGCGCCTGAGATAGAAGCCGGCCAGCGAAATCCACTGGAAGGCCGGATGCACTGAAGCAGCCAGCGCCTGCTTGTACTCCCGTTCGGTCGCTCCGAAGTCCTTGCGCTGCTCGGCAATATGGCCTCGCAGTTCATAGGCGCGGATGGGGTCGATTCTGTCCATTTGCGCGGCCACGCCCTCAGCCTTGTCGATGCCTCCGCCCACCACCGCCGGTGCGGTGTAGTCATACTCGCCCAGGTCGGCCAGCGCATCGGCGTTGCGCGGATTCAGCCGGACGGCCTCTTCCATCTCGGCGTACACTCGCTTGGCCAGCTTGAACGCGCTCAGAAACGACGCCCGGCTGGCCTGCGCGCCCAGGGCGCGGGCCAGCCACAGGTGATCGTCCGAGCTTCGCCCGTCCAGCTTGACCGCCTGCTCACAGTCATTCGCAGCTCGATCCCACTGCTCCAGCGAATATTCCACACGGCATTTGAGGTTATAGGCTTCAGCCTCGCCGCCGGGTTGGGCAAGCGGACTCAACAGCGCCAGCGCCTTGTCCGCTTCGCCGAACTGCAAGGCCGCAGTAGCCAGGGCAAGCTGAGAGCGCTCACTGCTCTGCGCGGACGCCGAAAGGACCGCGGCTGATGCCAACACGAGTCCGGCCAAGACCCTCACCGCTCAACCTTGACCGGAACGCCTTCGCGCAAGGGCAGTCCGTTGACAGTTCCGGTGGCCACCTGGTCCCCCGCCTCAAGTCCGGAGAGGATGGCCACCTGGGTCAGATTGAGGGTACCAATCGTCACCGGGGTCTTCTGCAATCCATCCTTCACCACCTTGAAAACGTAGGTCTTGCCGTTCTCCGAACGCAGGGCCTCGCGCGGCACAGTCAAATCATTCAAGTCGCTGGAGATGGTCACCGTCACGGTCACGTTGGTCTCCGGCAGAAGTTCGCTGTCCGCATCATCGATCATCACCAGTACCTCGCCCACGCTGCGCGTGCCCAGGTTGACGACCGTAACCGGCGTCCGTTCGATGTGCCCGTTCCAGATGCGCCCGGGTTTGGCGTCCCACTTGATCTGAATCTTCTGGCCAACCGCCAGCTTACCAATCTCCGGCTCGTCAAAATAGGCCCGAATCCGCTCATGGTGCAGGTCGGCCACCTGCATCAGCAGCTTGCCCTCTTCCGCAAACTCCGTGCGCGCCGCATCCAGGCTATAGACGGTTCCCGCCACGGGCGAGTACACCATGGTTTGCGCCACCACCTGCCGCGCCGCAGTCAGACTGGCCTCTGCGTCGGTGAGCGCCGACCGCGCGCGCTCAATCTCCGCCGGCGAATAGCGATTGTTTGCGCCCTGGTCCAGGGCATGAAGATTGGCTTCCGCCGCGTCCAGCCTCTGCCGCGCTTCGGCCACCTCGTTCGGCGAGGCCGCCCCGGTCGAGTTGAGCTTGGTCAGCGCATCCAGGCCGCGGCGCGCCTCATCGCGTTCCAGCCGCGCGCGCGTTCCGTCGGCTGCCGACATCTGGCGCTCCTGCTGGCTGCCGTTGTGGGTCGCCGCCTCCAGGGCGGCCTGCGCGGCCTTGACGCCGCTCTCGGCCGAGGCCAGGCGGGCGCGCGCCTGCACGTCGTCCAGCACCATCAGCAGCTTTCCCGCCGCCACTTCGTCGCCCGGCTGCACATACACCGCCTTGACGGTGGTCGCAATCGGACTGTGGATCTCGTAGTTCACCTCCGGCTCAACGCGGCCATTGGTGCTGATAGTACTTACCAGCGGCACACGCGCCGCAGGGTACGCATGAATCTCCAGGCGATCCCGGGTCATGGACCGCACTACGAAAAAAACGACGATGAGGAGGACGGCAGAACCCCTCCAAAACCAAAGCCGGACCGAACTCTTTCGTTCTAGTGTCATGCAAGCAACCAAAGCCAGTATATAGGACGCGGAGACCAGCCCAGGCGACTTGAAATATTCTCATGGAGGAGAATCACACGGTCCTCGTACAATCGAAGCATGGCTACTGAACCGCGCCCTGTCCCAAGCTATACCGATGCCCACGCCAAAGCCGGCCTGGATTTCGCTTTTCCCGCCATCGAAACCTGGCAAAACCAGTTTCCCGGCTACGAAATTCTGATCGACAACCCGGAGCTGACCTCCGTCTGCCCCAAGACCGGCCTGCCCGACTTCGGCACCCTGACGATTCGCTATATGCCTCGCCAACGCTGCCTCGAACTGAAATCGCTCAAGGAGTATCTCTTCAGCTACCGCAATTTGGGCATCTTCCAGGAAAACATCGTCAACCAGGTGCTGGAGGATGTGGTCAAGGCCTGCGATCCGGTCTGGGCCATGGTCCGCGGCGAATTCCGTCCCCGCGGCGGCATCGGGACGACCGTGGAGGCTCGCTGGCCGAGGCCTAAAGAATGATCGCCCCAAAAAAGCTAGGTACACCACGCGCTCGCGCGGCGCTTCTTATTGCTCAGACAAGGCTCTTCTCCGTCGCTACCGTCAAGGATGCAGGGGCAGGCATTGAACGGCCCCTCATCAGTAAGGAGAATTCATGAGCGGATTCAAGTTTCTTGCGTTAGCGGCTATTGCGGGAATCTTCCTTGCAGCAGCGGCTCCCAAAGCACAGGCTCAGGTCGCGGTCGAAGTCGGCGTCGCCCCTGATTGCCCTTACGGCTACTACGATTACGCCCCTTATAACTGCGTTCCCGACGGCTACTACGGCTCGGAATGGTTCAATGGCGGCGTATTCGTCGGCGTTGGACCGTGGTTTCATGGCTCCAACGACTTCCAGGGCAAAGTAGACAACTCTTTCGATCCGCAGCACGGCTATAACGGCCTGTTGCCAAAAGTTGGCGAGAAAGCCTCCGCGCAGCGCAGAGCTCCCGAGAAGTTCAAGGGCAATGAAACGCGCGACGGACGCGGCCACACCGCCGGAGAGAAGAAGTAACCAAGCACTGTCAATTACGAATGACCGGTCTGCCGGGCAGTTCCTGAGGGCGCATCCAATACTCGATGCGCCCGCCGGCAAGCCCGGGCACCGGTCACAAACCCCGACCCAGGCTCTCCATCGCAGACCTGCGCTGCGCCGCATTCCGGCAGCGGAATAGGCAATTGTCTCCGGTTGTGTTATTGCTGAGAAGTCCGGCAATTTCAGCCGGGCCTACGCCCCTTGCCGCCTGCCATTCACTCTGCGCGCCCTCGACTCAGCCCCGCCCAGGCGACGCTGCTGCTGCTCATCGGCCTGAACCTGCTTAACTACATCGACCGCTACATCCTCCCCGGCGAACTCTCCCTCATCCAGCGCGACTTCCATGCCACAGACCACCAGATGGGCGCTCTGACGACAGCGCTCTTTCTTTTCTACATGGTCGCCGCGCCGCTGACCGGCTGGCTGGGAGACCGCTACCCCCGCAAGCCGCTGATCATCGCTGGCGCGGTCTTGTGGAGCCTAGCCACCCTCGCCACCATCTGGGTCCACGGCTACTGGACCTTCTACATTCGCCAGGCTTTCGTCGGCATCGGCGAGGCTACCTTCGGCATTTTCGCTCCCGCCGTGCTGGCCGACTTCTATCCCGAGCGCGACCGCAATCGTATCCTCTCCATCTTCTATCTGGCAATTCCCGTCGGCGCGGCGCTCGGCTATCTGGCGGGCGGGCAATTGAGTTTTGGCGGCGACTGGCGCAGGCCCTTCTTCGTCTGCGCTCTTCCCGGCTTCATCATCGCGGCGCTCTACGGCTTGTGGGGCCGCGAACCCAAGCGCGGCTCCAGCGACCACATCCGGCCCACCGCCAACCGCGCCACCGTCCTCGGCCTCTTCCGCAACCCCGCCTTCCTCACAGCGACCTTCGGCCTGGCGACACTGACCTTTGCCATGGGCGGAATCTCCAACTGGGTTCCGGAGTTCCTGCACCGCAATTCCGGCTTCACCGTAGCCAACTCCAGCCTGGTTGTGGGCGCCATCACGGTCATCGACGGCATCGCCGGAACCCTTATAGGCGGCTGGATTGCCCAGCGCTGGCTGCGCACCAATCACCGCGCCCTTTATCTGCTCTCCTTCTGGAGCGTCGCGCTCACGCTGCCCTGTGGCGTGCTGCTCTTCTTCGGTCCCGCCGCTTGGGCCGTTCCCTCGCTCTTCGCCGCCGAGTTCTTCCTCTTCCTCAACACCGGCCCGCTCAACGCCGCCATCGTCAACTCGGTCACCGGACCGGTCCGCGCCACCGCTGTTTCCATTAATCTGTTTTGCATCCACTGCTTCGGCGACACCTTTTCGCCGCAGATTATCGGCGCCATCTCCGACCGCACCAGGAGCCTGCGCCTTGGCCTGGGAGCCACCCTCATCTCGCTCGTCGTCTCCTGCATCATCCTTCGCGCCGGCTCCCGTTTTGCCCCGCCGCTGGAAGAGAGCGCCTGATCGAGCGCCCCTTTGAAGGCACCTGGAAGAACTTGCCCCCGGCGAAGGAACCAGGCCATTTTCAATGGTTCCTGCTACCCTGGAACCATCCGCATGGCGCTTTTTCACAACTCGGCCTTCTCACGGGTCACGGCGCTCGCCGAATTGCGGCCGGTTCACGCCGCCTTTGCATGGCTGCACGGCAATCCCAAGACCATCATGGACTGGCAGGCGGAGCTGGTCTCTATCCCGGCGCCGCCCTTTGGCGAGCAGGCGCGCTCCCTGTGGATGGCCGCCCGCTTTACCGAGGCCGGACTCAGCTCTGTGCAAACAGACGCCGTCGGCAACGTCTTCGGCTGGCTGCCCGCAACCAAACTGCCGCCGGAGAGCACCGGCCCGGTGGTCGTGCTTTCCGCGCATCTGGACACGGTCTTTCCCGCAGGGACGCCGCTCCATCCGGTGGTGGATGGCGACCGCCTCCAGGCTCCCGGAGCCTGCGACAACGGCGCAGGCGTGGCGGGAATGCTGGCCATCGCCCATGCGCTGATTCAGGCCAAAGCCGAGTTGGCCGCGCCGCTGATTTTTATCGGTAATGTAGGCGAGGAGGGTGAAGGCGACCTGCGCGGCGTTCGCCACCTTTACCAACAGACCGCGCTCGCCAGCCGCATCGCAGCGCACATCGTGCTGGACGGCGCGGGCGCGGAATCGGCTGTGACGCAAGCGCTGGGCAGCCGGCGTTACCGGGTCACCATCACCGGCCCCGGCGGTCACAGCTTTACCGACGCGGGCACGCCCAATCCGATTGCCGCGCTGGCCTCGGCGCTGGCCGTGCTGGCCGAGACGCCGCTGCCGCCAAACTCGCAAGAAGACGCCCCGCGGACCACATTCAATGTAGGCACGATCTCCGGCGGCACCAGCGTGAACTCCATCCCGGAGAGCGCGCAGGCTACTGTCGATTTCCGCTCCACCAGTCCGGAGCAGCTAGTACGGCTGGAGGTCGCGCTGCATCGCGCCGTCGAGGACGCCGTGGACCACTGCAACGCGCAGGCGAAGGCGCAATCCAGGCACGAGCGTGGCCTGCTGGCCTTTGCCATTGACTTGATTGGCGACCGGCCCGCCGCGCAACTCGCCGGCGATTCGCCGCTACTGGAAGCCTTGTGCGCGGTGGATCGTCATCTGGGCCTGAAGACCGAGCAGCGGCTGGGCTCGACCGACGCCAACATTCCCCTCTCGCTGGGGATTCCGGCTCTCTCGATGGGCGCGGGCGGCGAGGGCGGCGGCGCGCACACGCTGGCCGAGTGGTACTCGGCCAAGGACCGCGAAGCCGGCCTCAAGCGGGTGCTGCTGCTCACCTTGGCGATGGTGGAGTGGGCTGCTGAACAGTAGTATTAGGTCAAGCGGATGCACTCCATTCCGCGTCCAGTATGTGCATTCGCAACTCAATCCATTGTCAGGTCGAACCGATATGTACTTTCGCTTTTCCCGCGCAATTCTTGCCATCGTCCTTCTCTGTGCGTTACCGCTCTACGGACAGATTTATCATCGCCACTCCCGCTATCCCAACGCTCCCTCCAATGACCCGCAGTTGCAAATTCCCACCGACCAGGCGCAGTCCTGCTTTGTGCCGGAGGGCAGCCCCAGCGCCTACGAGCAGTATCAGCAGTTCGACACCTATCCGCAGCCGGCGAGCAAGGGCTATCTGTGCATCGCCATACCGGCGGGCAGAACCTTCGTCATCGACCATCTCTTCGCCGAGGCTGATTATGACCGCGAGCTGCCCTTCGCCGCCGAGTGGTATCTCGACACTGTGGTTGGAGACTATGAGTCGATGACCGGCTTTGCGGCAAGCAGGGTTGGTTCCGAAACCCCCAATCCGCATTACGTGCTTTCGCTACCGGTGCATATTGCGGTAACCGGAGGAACCAAGGTGACTCTGATCATGCACAGCTATTACTTGAGCGCCAGCAACTCGATCACTGAGACGCCGGGAACCGCCAGCTTGTTGCTGATCGGGCATTGGGAATAGAGCTGTTACCCTCCGCCGCGGAACTGAATGATGCGCCGCCGGTCGCGCTTCGATGGCCGATGCTCCGGCAACGGCGCATACTGCTGCATCGCCTTGCGCTCGGCGGCTGCCTTCGCCCGCGCGGCAATGCTTGCCTCGCTTTCGCGATAGAGTGTCTGCGCCACCGCCGCCGGGCCGCGCATCTGGCTCAGCGTGAGAACTTCAATCTGAAAGTCGCCGCCCTCGTTCTTCACTTCCAGCTTGTCGCCCACATGAATCTCGCGAGAGGGCTTGGCCTCATGCCCGTTGGAGAGAATGCGGCCCAGGTCGCAAGCTTTCGACGCCAGCGCCCGAGTCTTGAAGAAGCGCGCCGCCCACAGCCATTTGTCAATGCGAATGGAATCCATGAGGCTATTGTCGTACAAAAAGATGCCCTTGCGCTCAAGTACACTGGTCCTTGGGAGCAACCATGCCAAGCCTCTTGGCCAGGACGCGGACGACGCTGGAGATGATCAAGTGGGAGCACTCGATCTTTGCGCTTCCCTTTGCGCTGACGGCGGTGCTGCTGGCGGCTGACGGATTGCCCGATTGGCGGCTGGTTTTGCCCTTAAAACTCGTGTGGATTCTGGTGGCGATGGTGGCGGCGCGCTCTTCGGCTATGGCCTTCAATCGCTGGGCCGACGCGGAGCTGGACGCGGCCAATCCTCGCACCAAAAGCCGCGCCATTCCCGCCGGGCTGCTTTCGCGCAATTTTGTGCTGGGCTTTACGCTGCTCATGGCTGCGGTCTTTGTCGCGGCGGCGGCGGAGTTGAATCGGCTCACGCTTTACTTAACGCCGCTGGTGCTGGTGGTGCTCTGGGGCTACAGCTACCTGAAGCGCGTCACGCGCTGGTCGCATCTGGGGCTGGGCCTGGCGCTGGGTCTCGCGCCCTCGGCGGCGTGGATTGCGGTGAGGGGCTCGCTGGACGCGCGGATTCTGGTGCTGACCGCCGCAGTAACGCTGTGGGCGGGCGGCTTTGACGTACTCTATGCCTGTCAGGACTTCGAGCACGACCGCGCCGCGGGCCTCCATTCCCTGCCCCAGGCGGTCGGCATTTCGGCGGCTTTTTGGACGGCGCGGGCGATGCATCTGGCCATGCTGGGCTTGCTGCTCTGGTTCGGCGCGCTCTTTCATTTCCATGTGCTCGGCTGGCTGGGAATCGTGGCCGTGGGACTGCTGCTGGCCTATGAGCACTCGCTGGTTTCGCCGCGCGATTTGCGCCGGCTGAATGCGGCCTTCTTCACGATGAACGGCGTGATAGCGATGGTATTTCTGGCTTTTGTGACGGGTGATTTATGGTTGCAATAACCACCTGCGGTGGGGCAGCCGGCGCTTACGCGCCATCGAGTTGATGGTTTCCCACCCTTTTTGCATAAAACGCGAAAAGGATGGGGCACGGAGTTGCAATTGATTCAGGCCGGATCAATCAATAGAAATGGAGAATCAGGAAGCCTATGAAGATTGCAATCCAGGGAGAGTTCGGCTCATTCAGCCACGACGCAGCGACCAAGCTGGTTCCCGATGGGGAGATCGTTCCCTGCTCGCTTTCGGCGGAGGTCTTTGCCGCGCTGAGCGGGGGCGGCGTTGAGGCCGCAGTGATTCCCATCGAGAACAGCCTGGCCGGCTCGGTTCTGGAGCACTACGACCTGCTGCTGACCCACGATGTGCGTGTGGTGCGGGAGACGCTAGTGCACATCCGGCATAATCTGATCGGGATCTCAGGCGTCGAGACAGGGGAAATCAACCGCGTCTATTCGCATCCGGTGGCGCTGGCGCAGTGCCGGAAGTATTTGGCCGCGCACCCCAGGATGGAGTCCTACGCCTTCTATGACACCGCAGGCAGCGTGAAGCAGTTGATGGAATTGCGCGACCGCCGCGTGGCCGGCATCGCCAGCGCGGCGGCGGCGCGTTACTATGGCGCGCAAATTCTTGAAGCTGGCATCGAAGACAACCCGGAGAACTATACCCGCTTTTTCCTGGTGCGGCGCGCCGCGGAAGCGGTCATGGATCCGGAGTCGAACAAGATCAGCCTGGCCTTTTCGCTGGAGCACAAGCCAGGATCGCTGGTGAAGGCGCTGACAGAGCTGGCGTGGATCGGCGCGAATATGACCAAGATCGAGTCGCGGCCGGTTCACGGCAAGCCATGGGAGTACATCTTCTTTGTGGATTGCCAGATTCAAAAGGCCGAGGATGGCGCGCGGGCAGTGGAGGCGCTCAAGCCCCATTGCGCGATGGTCAAGGAGCTGGGACGCTACCGGGAAGCAGCGCTGCCGGCGAGTTCGACCCAGTGAGATGGTTAGATAGAGCGCGGCCCGAGGCCACCGTTGCCGCTCTGGTGTGAATTCCTGCGTAAAAACGAACGGCCGGGAGCGCCCCCTTGCCCAGTTGCGCCCCGGCCGTTCAGGGAGGCCACACATCTTCTCTGGTTGACTTAGTTCCACTGTTGCACAATCGCGAATAATACTACGCAAAAGCTCCGCCAGTATTGTTCATATTATTTGCTTCATGTGAATCATCAGGGCAGATGCTGACGAAAGGCCTGTTGCAGGCGCGGACTGCCGGCTTGCTCGACGGCCTTTTCGACGCGGGCGCGCAACTCGGCGTTGGGCGCGGTGCGGCCGATGGCTTCGATGGCCGCCGAGGCCTCGCGTGCATCCCGCGCAATCAAAGCGACGAGAAAGTCCATGGCCTCGGGCAGGCGGGTGAGGGCGATGGCGCTCAGCAGGACTCCACCGAACCAGCCATCAGCGCCGGCGCGGAGACGCGCCGTCAACGCGGCCAGAGCCTCCGGCGCGCGCATCTCAGCCAGCGCAAAGGCAGCCTCACCGGCCAGGTCGTCACCGTCTTTCAGAGCCGCCGCAACCAGTTCGATGGCGCGTGCGCCCTCCACGGCGAGCAGCGCGGAGTAAACCGCGCCCAGCACCTCCGGCTCGTCCTTTGCGAGCAGCGCGCGCAGGCGCAGGAGGAGCGCGGCGCTCGGGCCGCCCACCTGCCCAATGGCGCGCGCCGCTTCCATGCGCACGGTCTTGTCGGCGTCGGTCAGCGGCTCCAGGAGAATCGCGAGCAAGTCGGCGTCAGAGAGGCCGGGGCAATCGACCAGCGCGTGAGTACATGCGCCACGCAAGGCTCCGGCGGTGTCGGAGAGGCCGCCGTAGGAGCCTTCCATCTGATGATGGCGCAGGCCGCGCAGATAAGCGTCCTTCTGGCGATGCTCCAGCTTGACCAGAGTCTTGACCAGCGCATTCTTCGCCCAGCATTGCGGATCGGATTTGGCGGCGTCGATAAAAAAGCGGTCGTAAGCCGCAAGCACGTCGGGCAGCAGGGCGAATAACTCCGCGTCGGCAACCATGCGCGCGGCCTTGGAGACGAGAAAGTTATTGCGATGAGCAAGCCCCTTGCGCAGATGTTCGACCACAGCGGCGTCCAGTACAGCACCGGCCTTCAGCGCTTCATTCAGTGCTTCGAGTTCCGCAAGCTCTTTGTCGAAGCCGCGCGGCGAGGGTTTGGGGTTTGGCTTGGCGCTCATGGGTTGCTCCGTCTCCGTTATAGCACCTGCGGTGCGGCCAACTGGCACCTGCGGTCAGAGGTCAGAGATCAGAAAAACACGCCGGTTGAGGTGGATTCCCAGGTCCGAAAATCCTGACCTGGGCCACCCGCCCTCTCAAATCTTCCTTGTCTCGTTGTGCCGAATCGTGAATCGAGCATGTTCCGCGGCCGTAATCGCCATTACGATGAATGCTAAGAAACTAGCAATCGTTCCTATCGGTCCTGCGTACAAAGGAAAGAGCCACGCAAACGCGGCGGCAACTAAGATCTCCGCCACCGCCGAGGCCAGTGCGTAAAGGACGGTTCTAATGCGTCTTCGACTTTGCACAACCCAGTAAATCGCGTACCCCAACACGAGTAGCATACCTGCTCCCGCTGCGGGGCTTCCCTCCGCTGAAAGCAACATGGTCTACCTCCGGATCAGAGATTACTTGATGCAAGATTTGTGAGCGGGCACCGCCGATGCATCAGCGAGTTCCTCAAGTGCAATTGTCTTTCGGCAAAACCAACACTGAATTGGATTTCCGCTCGAACTGAATTGCGAAGCCGAATGATGCCCCGGTTCAATGCGAATTCGTTTTGTCCTGTGCGCGTTGCCAAATTGGTCCACCAACACAATTCTACGGGTGATTGCTTTTCCATCCTTGGCAAGAATGGGGCGGACCCCAAAGTGGACCATCGTCGATTCGTCATAAGGTCCCGTGACCATAACTGGCATGAATGGCGCTACACACTCCGTGCCTTCCAGGTAGCCCTTTACAATTTTGAGCGAATATTCTCCAGTGTGCGCCAGTTGAGCATGAACGCTGACGTTCATGTATGGTGTTTGGGCCATCGCGCCAATGTGCCATCGGGGTGGCGGCGTGCTTAGCACAATTATGCTGAGCCGAGCCCTTCCTTTCATTCGCCTCTTGTACACCAGAAACCAGAGAGCGCAGCCGGCAAGCGCGGCAACCACGAAGACAAACGCGAGCCACACCGGGACCGAACCTTGTAGCACGCTTTTCCAGAACCGGATTATGCCCGGCACACCGTTGAGGGGCGTTCCCGTCATCGCGGCATTCACCCAGGCAGTGATCACGGCTGCAAAGAGCACAGAGAACGCCGCAATTGTAGGCTTCATCACCTTTTGCCAATTCATGGAGAAATTATATGCCCGCTAGAACCAAAGAGGCCCGCGTTCAAACGGACACCTAATGCGACAGCTCTCCACGCACCTCATCGATTGTTACTTGCGCTATTCGCTCCCAAGTTCCCTCCCCGGTCCCATCGGGGGGTGCAGCACGGAATACGCACCGGGCAGTGGGGTTTTCATTCCACAGCAGGGCCGCTTCGTACAGACCCTTTGTCACCCCAAGTTCGCGTTCACCTTCAACGACTAAGAAAGTTCGCGGCGGCTTTGGAAAGTCTAGCGCATGTCGAGCGCACTTTCTCAGGTGATCTGCGACAATTCTGCGCGCCTGTTCTTCGTTAAAGACGCGCGATACAACCCATGCACCTTCTTTGATAGTTATCCCTTGGAGGACTCTCCGTGCGGGGTCCGCCAGATAGCTCATTGCCATCAAATGAAGTTCCGAGTAAGTATGCAGGGACTTGCCGTCTTCAAGAACTTGGAAATATTCAACGCTCATTTTCTTCGCCCTTTCTAAGGAACCCCTGCGCAGGTGCGTGATTTTGCATCGACAACGCGAGCGCAGTTGATTTTTTGATTCTGAATAGGTTTTCTGTCGGAAAAGACGGGTTGCTGCTGATCTTTTTCGCCTCTGTGAGGC
>Ga0224555_1002142_pt1 | contig 24228 bp, 20 predicted proteins | sample 714S23034metaG_FD_180687 | JGI IMG/M metagenome (GOLD analysis project Ga0224555, IMG submission 180687) | Peat soil microbial communities from Stordalen Mire, Sweden - 717 S2 30-34 | ecosystem: Environmental > Terrestrial > Soil > Wetlands > Peat | place: Sweden: Norrbotten County, Stordalen...
CGGCCGCAAGCTCCGAAGCGTTGCGATATTCTCTCCGCGGCGCGCGAAGAAGATCCTCGGAAAGCAGGGGCGCGAGCAGGACCTTGAGCATCCACTGGCTGAGATCGGAGAACAGGTACGCCGACTCGGGCGGAGGGAGCTTCTGTCGATGCGCCCGGCGGGGAGGTGCGGCATTGAGTTTTTCGAGACCGGGCCCGACGAAGTGCCGGAAGCCTTCGCGGTCGAGGATGCCGACTGCGACGTCGGGCGCGAACTGGGAGAGAAAACTGACCAGGCTGTTCGCGACGCTCGGAGAGATGGCAGGGGCGGCGACAACGGCGAGCGGCGCTGCAGATTCGGGAAATGCCTGGGCATAGGCCCGGACTTGCAGGATGGCCTGCGAGAGCAGGGGCACAAGGCGGTCCGGGCGGCCCTCGGATGCGGCCTTGAGTTCAACGATGTATCGGTAGTCGCCTCGGGCGACGACGAGATCCACTTCTTTGTCGGCGAGCTTAGGCTCCTTTCTTACTCGCCAGCCGTGTTGGCGGAAGAGACCGGCGAGCAAATCGAGGTAGTCGCGCTCGCTGCGCGCGCCCTGAGAGTTCGGATTGGAAAACGGGGAGGCCATGGCTTTATCTTGGCCACGGTAATTATCGTGGCCGTGGTAATTATCATGGCCGCGTTAACCGTAGAAGTCAAGGCCAGCCCTGCCACATTCTCTTAGAAGAGGCACGATGGAACCGCAACTCAAAGGCTCGCAGGTGCGGTTCGGAATGGAGCGGCATCGTGGAGGCGGCGGCTGACCCGGTCTACTTTTCCCGAGCGCCGTGGGAGGCGACGACGGTCTGGTTGCCTACCGCGTCAATTTGGGCGAAGAGCGCTTTCCTCAAGAGCGACCAAGAGGTTATCGATCAGATGTGGCGAATCGCCTGGAGACACAAATGAAGAATGCACCGTTCCCAGCCATTGCAGACGGAACTGATGTATAAAGGTCAGAGAATACTTCAGATCGTCCGCGGAATGGATTCGGAAGATGCAACTGCTGGGATTCTGGGAGTTCCTGAAATTCTTTGTACGCGATTTGTACGCAAACCAGGCAATCGTGGAATTCGGTGAATTTCAGGCATTCGCAGTATCAGTAACTTGAGTGTTTTCAGTGCTGTTGGCGGGTTCGACTCCAGCCAATCGCCTTGTCCCAGGAACTGACGCGATTGCTTAATAAAGTGGGCAGTTCCGGTTATCAATGCAAGTTAGAACCGTTGCCCGCCCGTACCGACATGGCCTGCACACCTGGCGTTTGTGCTTCGAGCTGCCAACCACCTCCAAGCGACTTATACAGCTGAATCAGACTTCGGTACTCATCGCCGCGCGCTTCCGCGAGCGTGAGTTCTGCCAAATAAAGCGATCGCTGGCCATCGAGGACTTCGAGATACGTGGTAGTGCCGCCCTGATACCGAACCTTGGAGATGCGAACTGTCTCCTGCAGGTCGGCCACTGTGGCTTGCTGGCGCATTCGTACTTCGTGGTTTTTCTGATAACCGACCAGAGCGTCAGACACATCTCCAAAAGCACGCTGAATCGTCTGGCGGTACCCGATGAGAGCTTGCTTGTTTTCGGATTCCGCCAGGTGCAGGTTGCCGCGCAGCGCTCCGCCGGTGAAGATTGGCTGACTCACCTGGGCGCCATACGACCAAATGCCAAGATGCGTGCCCATGAGGCTTGAGAAGGCACTGCTCCGGCCAAATGCTCCACCGCCGGATCCAGTCAATGCTATCTGCGGAAAGAACTCCGCCTTGGCGACTCCAATGTCCGCATTCGTTGCGACCAGAACTTGTTCGGCCTCGCGAATGTCCGGCCGGCGTTCGAGCAGAGCTGAAGGAAGGCCTGGTGATACTTCGGGCGGCAACGATTGCTCAACCAAAGGCAGCCCACGCTGCACAGCTTCGGGGTAGTCGCCGATCAAGATACTGATGGAGTTTTCCTCCTGCGCAATCTGCCGCTCCAAATCCGGTATCTGTGCGTTTGCAGTGTCGAGAACCTGCTGGGCCTGCAGAACATCAAGCTTTGTCGCGACCCCGTGTTCCAGACGATGATTTGTTAGCTTGACCGAGTCAGTTTGTGTCTTCACCGTGTCGCGCGTGATCTGCAGTTGCAGGTCGAGTTGAAGCAGCGTGTAGTAATCCGCCGCGATGTCGCTGACCAATGTGAGAGTTACTGTCTGCTTCGCGTCTTCAGTAGCCAGCAGTTCGCCCCGCGAAGCTTGTGTCGCACGCCGCAGCTTTCCGAACAGGTCAAGCTGAAAGGCCGCATCCGCGGTCAGAGTAAGGAAGTTGTTGTTCGTCTGCGTATCCGGATCCTTGCCGCCGTTGAAATTGGCGTTTCCCCCAACCTGGAGAAACAGGCTGGATCGTGTGACGGCGAGCTCAGCGCGAGCGGCGTTGATGCGCTCTGCAGCAAGCTGCAGATCGTAGTTCCGCTTGAGCCCGGTGCGAATGAGCTCCTGCAGCTTCGGATCATGGAAGGCCTCCCACCAGGGAAGGTCGGCAAATGAGGACGCCTCTGTTTGCGGCTGTGGGCAAGGCGCAAGGGTGCGAAAGTTCGTCGGGGTGCGCACATCCGGCCGATGATAGTTCGGGCCAACCATGCAACCGGACAGCGAGCAGACAGTCATCGCGACAACAATGAATGCCGCGAATCCTGTGATCCGCGATCCTAATTGTCTATGATCGGATTGCTTTTTGAAGGGATTCATGTCAGTCTCCCGCCTCCGGAACCGCAGTTGCCGGCAGCGATGATGACGCTGCCTCTCGCCGGGCGCCGGACCATTTCTCGACGAGGTAGAAAATCGCCGGGATGAAGAAGATTCCGATGGCACTTGCTGCCAGCATTCCTCCGATGACAGTGGTGCCCATGATCTGGCGCGCTACCGACCCAGCGCCAGTGGCCGTCCACAGCGGAATGCATCCGAAGATGAATGCCAACGAAGTCATCAGGATTGGCCTCAGGCGCAGTCTCGCACCCTCAAGGGCGGCATCGGCCAGCGGCTTACCTTTCTCGTATTCTGCCTTTGCAAATTCGACAATCAGAATGGCATTCTTCGCCGCGAGCCCAATCAGCATGACCAGTCCGATCTGCGAGTAGATGTCGTTCTCGATCTGCACGAGATAAGGCGGGAGGAAGTACCCGAGCAGAGTCCTGCGAAGCCAGAGTACAAAGAACGCTCCGAAGACTGCAACGGGAGTGCTGAGCAGCACGCTGAATGGCAATGACCAGCTTTCGTACAGCGCGGCAAGAATGAGAAATACAAACAACAGAGATAACCCGAAGACGACCGTCGGCGGAACGCCTTCGCGCGCCTTTTGCTCTTGAAATGAGATTCCGGAGTAATCAAATCCCATTTCGCGCGGCATGGTTTGCTTGAAGACTTCTTCAAGAGCCGCAGATGCCTGATCAGCGCTATAACCCGGAGCCGCGCTGCCATTGGTCTGCGCCGAGCGGTATTCGTTGAACCGCAGGGTGAACTCAGGTCCCAGGCGCGGCCTCATGGTTGTAAGTGTGGAAAGAGGAACGTTTTCGCCCTTGCTATTGCGCACGTAGAACTGGCCAATGTTTTCAGCGCGAGCGCGGTCCTCCCCTTCGGCCTCGATGTACACCTGCCACTGCCGGCCAAAGCGATTGAAGTAATTCACGAAATATCCGCCCATGAATGTCTGGATGGTGCGGTACACATCGTTCAGAGCGACCCCCTGCTTCAAGACCTTGTCGCGATCTACGTCAACGAATTCCTGCGGAACACTGGGCAGGAATGTCGTACTCAGGGTGCCGATCTCCGGCCGCTTGCGCGCTGCTTCGAGAAATGTATTGAGATTCTTAGCCAGAAATTGAACGTCTCCGCCTGACCGATCTTCGAGCATGAAGGTGAAACCGCCTGAGGTCCCCACGCCCGGAATCGCGGGAGGAGAAAAGCCAAACACAACTGCCGCAGGCAACTTGCCGAATTCGCGATTAAGGTGGGCTTTGAGCGTCTGGAATTGCTGATCCCGCGTTTGCCGCTCATCCCAGGGCTTGAAGGTGACGAAAAATGTAGCGTTATAGCTGGTGCGGACAAAACTCAACAAGCTGAACCCGACCAAGCATGTTGAATTCTGGACACCGGGCGTATCTCTGATGATCCTTTCAACATCCTGCACAACCGCAGTGGTCCTTTCCAGCGACGCCGCGTTGGGGAGTTGAACATTGACGTAGGCGTACCCCTGGTCTTCGTCGGGAAGAAAGCTCGTCGGAATACGACTCGAGAAGAAGCCCGCGGCAACACCAAACAAAAGCAGCAGCACGGCAACAAAAACACCCTTCCGTACTAGCACCGCGCTCCAGCTTACATATCCCCTCGTGAGTCGATCAAAGAAGCTGTTGAATCCGTCGAAGAACCTCTGCAAGAGGCCATCGCTCGGTTTCCGGGGCCGTAGAAGCAGCGCAGCAAGCGCCGGGCTGAGCGTGAGCGCGTTAAACGCGGAAAGCAACACGGAAATGGCGATCGTCACCGCGAACTGCTGATAGAGGCGGCCCGTGATTCCAGGGATGAATGCAGTCGGCACAAACACCGCGGACAACACTAGTGCAATGCCAATCACCGGGCCTGAGAGCTCCTGCATGGCTTTCAAAGCCGCTTCTTTTGGACTCAATCCTTCTTCGATGTGGCGCTCCACACCCTCGACAACCACGATTGCGTCATCGACTACCAGCCCGATCGCCAGCACCAGGCCGAAAAGCGAAAGTGTGTTAATCGAAAATCCGAAGAGAGGAAAAAGCACGAATGTGCCGATCAGCGAAACAGGAACAGCCAGGAGGGGAATGAGAGTCGAGCGCCATCCCTGGAGGAAGAGGAATACCACGAGAATCACCAGCACCAGCGCGATAACGAGGGTCTCAACAATCTCCTTGATTCCCTGGGTCACGGCGCGGGTAGTGTCGAGCGCGACAACAGAATCCAAATCATCGGGGTATCGCTGGCTCAGCTGCGCCAAGAGCTTCTTGACCCCGTTGGCTGTTTCCACGGCATTGGAGCCAGGCAACTGATACACCGCAATGACAGCGCTGGGTTTGCCATTGAACCGTCCGGCAATGCTATAGTCCTGCGCCCCAAGTTCAATCCGGGCCACATCGCGCACGCGTACCATTCCGCCGTCGGGTGTTTCGCGTACCACGATCTGCCCGAACTCTTCGGGCGAGACGAGCCGGCCCTGGGCCAGCACCGTGTGCGTGAATTCCTGCCCTTTGGGCGCTGGCTCGCCGCCTGCTTTTCCAGCCGGATTCACCGTATTCTGCGCCTGCAACGCGTTGATGATCTCCGGAACTGTGACGCCAAGCTTCGACAGCTGGTCGGGCTTCACCCACAGGCGCATAGCGTATTGTCCGGCGCCGAATACCTGCACGTTGCCGACGCCAGGCGAGCGCAAGATGGGATCGGTCAGATTGATGTATGCGTAATTCGCAAGGAACTTGGCGTCGTAGGTACTATTTGGCGAGTAGACGGCGATGAGCATCAAAGGCGCGGTAACCGACTTACGGACCGTGATGCCGTAGTTCGTCACATCAGTCGGAAGCTGCGAAACGGCCTGGGTCTCCCGGGATTGCGCGAGAATGAAATCGTTGTTGGGATCGGTCTTTACATCGAAGTCAACAATCAGGCTGGTGGTGTTGTTGCCGGTTGCATTCAGCGAGTACATGTAGTTCATGTTGTCCACCCCGTTCATCTGCTGTTCGAGGGGAGTGGCGACCGCTTGTTCCAGCGTCTGCGCGTCGGCGCCGACATATGTGGCCAAGACTTGAACCTCTGGCGGCGCAATGTTGGGAAATTGCGCGACCGGCAGGGTCAGAATCGTCAATGACCCCACAAGTACCAGGATGATGGAGATGACTATTGCCATGATGGGCCGATTGATGAAGAACCTTGACATCGCTCACCTGCCCTTGCTTGCGTTAAACGGGATCGGATTCACCTGCATCCCTGGGCGTACCTTCTGGATCCCTTCGGCAACCACACGCTCTCCCGGATTCAGCCCTTCGGTCACGATTCGGTCCGAGCCGAAGGCTTCGCCGATCTTCACCGTACGAATGGAAACCTTGTTATCGCTGCCCACTACGGCAATCTGGTAGCCGCCCTGCAACTCCGACACTGCGCGTTGAGGCACCAACAGAGCACCCGTTTGCATTCGGATGATCGCTCGAACCTTCCCGTAGCCGCCAGGGCGCAGTATGTTGTTCGGATTGGAAAAGAGTCCAGCGAGCCGAATAGCGCCGGTGCCCTCATCCACCTGGCGATCCGCAAAGTAGAACTGGCCTTCGTGCTCGTAAGTGGATCCATCGGCCAGGATCAGCTGAAGCCGAAGAGCTTTGTCGGCGGCTTCGCGGCTGGTTTCGGATGGAAATCGCTTGCGCCATGCGAGGTATTGAGGCTCACCCACCGTGAAGTAAACCTTGATAGGGTCAATGGTCGAAATAGAAGTGACCGTTCCGCTACCGGGAGTTACCAGCGCGCCTACCTGCAACTGGGCCTGGCCGGCGATTCCGTCGATAGGCGCAACAAGGCTCGTGAATCCGAGATTGATCTTCGCCGTTTCAACCGCGGCTTCATCGGTCTGGATTTGTGCCTTTGCGGTCTCCACCGTAGCCAAAGCGGCAAGATTATTTTGCACAGCATTGTCCAGGTCCTGTTGGCTCGCCGCCTGCTCTCGTGCCAACGGCGTGTAGCGCTTTACGTCGAGTTCTGTACGCCCCTGCACCGCTTGCGCATTCGTCAGCATGGCCTTCGCTTGTTGCAGTTGACCTTCGGCTTGGTCTAGTGCAGCCTGGAACGGCCTCGGGTCAATTTGAAATAGCAGTTGGCCTTTCCTCACGAACGATCCTTCTTGATAACCCTGTTTCAACAGGTAGCCCGTCACCTGGGCTCTTACATCGGCGTCCACTAACCCGTCGAGCGTCCCGATCCAATCGCCGTAGATCGGCACGTCCCTCTGCCCCGCCTGAACGACCTCAACTATTGGAGGATTCATCGTTGGAGTTGCGGATGCGCTTCGGGTCGGATGAATGGCGTCCGCGATCAAGGCGATAACGCCAGCGCCAAGTACCACTCCAATTGTTAGATTGCGCTTCATTAAGCTGGTCATTTTCACCTGCCTCACAACATCTTGCATGCTGACGGATTCGATTCCATTGAATGAAGTTTCGGATCTATACTTTGGTATTACGGATGAGGTTTTGGAGCGATTCTCCACGCGCACCGAGACGAGACTCGAGAATTCTGGCTTGTAGCCTCCGTGATGTCCAACCGATCGCCAATCAGCAAGGAAGAAATGCGGGCTCTGATCCGCTCCAACACTCACTGAACATGCTGTCGAAGCTCGCTTCTTGCCCGGAGTAGCCTTGACTTCACCGCGGGAACCGAAATGCAGAGGGATTGTGCAATCTCGTTCATCGACAGATCGCCGGACCGGCGTAACTCGACAACTTCACGATGTCCTGGTCGCATCCTGCGAATAGCCTTTGTGAGTCTTTCCTCGGTCTGTCGCCGGGCGTAGGACTGCTCGGGGTTGTCGCGATGATCTCGACACTCAAACGCATCGCTCAGCCCATCGGTTGGGATTAGTTCATCGATTGGAAGCGTGTGGGAGCTCCGTCTTTTTCTTAGCAACATCAGCGCAGAATTGATTGCGATTCGCGTAAGCCAAGTCGAGAAGCTCGATCTGGATTCGAAAGTGTGAAGGTGAGTGAACGCCTTCATGAATGAGTCCTGAAGAACGTCCTCCGCATCCTGCCAGTTGTTTGTGATTCGGTAGCTCTTGAGCAGTAGCCTTCGAGAATGGCGTTTGCTCAGCTCGACGAAAGCCTGAGAGTCGCCGCACCGGGCGGCGGACACGAGCACTTCGTCTGTTACTTCATTCGAGTTCGACAACATGGTGTTGTTGCGGCCTTCAATCGCAGATAGAATCACGGCGTGGTCTCCTCTGTTGAAGAATGTGCAATGTTTGAAAGCTATGCGGGGCTTTGTGTCTGTTAGAAATGGTCGATATCGACGATGGCCTGGACGAATGCTTCCGGCGCCTCTTGAGGCAGATTGTGGCCAACTCCGCCCTTAACGGTTCTGTGTTCATATTTGCCGGAGAATTTCCTGGCATAGGAACTGGGATCCGCGTGCGGCGCGCCATTTGCGTCGCCTTCGAGAGTGATAGTGGGAACTGTGATGGCCGAGGCTTCACCAAGCCGCTTTTCCAGCTCGTCGTATTTCCGCTCCCCATCAGCGAGGCCGAGACGCCAGCGGTAATTGTGGATTACGATCTTAACGTGATCCGGGTTGTCGAACGATGCTGCGCTGCGATCGAAGGTGGCGTCGTCGAATGCCCACTGCGGCGAAGCGAGTTGCCAGATGAGCTTTGCAAATTCACGCCGGTATTTCTCATACCCGGCCTCACCGCGCTCCGTTGCAAAGTAAAACTGATACCACCATTGAAACTCAGCCTTCGGTGGCAGTGGAGTCTTGCCGGCTGACGGACTTCCGATCAGATAGCCGCTCACAGAGACGAGAGCCTTGCAGCGTTCCGGCCAGAGGGCAGCGATGATGTCGGCCGTTCGCGCGCCCCAATCAAAGCCCGCGATAATCGCACTTTGGATCTTGAGGGCGTCCATCAGCGAGATAATGTCGAGAGCCACCGCCGATGGCTGGCCATTGCGGAACGCGTCACTCGAAAGAAAGCGCGTCGAGCCATAGCCGCGCAAATGAGGGACGATGACCCTGTAGCCCAACGATGCTAGCAGCGGGGCAACATTGACAAAACTGTGAATGTCATAGGGCCACCCGTGCAAAAGAATGACAGCCGGGCCATCGGCGGGACCATCTTCTGCATACCCAATATTCAGGAGTCCAGCGTCTATCTGCTTTATCGAGGCAAGCGATGTGTTTGTCCCCGCCTCAAGGGTCGGCAAGTTCGACGCAGCTGTCTTGGACAGCGGCTGGCTCTCGCCCGCGAAGAGCGCACTCGGTGCGAGCAGCACCGCTCCTGCCGAAACTCCAGCAATGGCGAATTTGCGACGAGAAATCCTGATTGATTCCGTTTGCTTCATGGCGATTGTCTCCTTGATGCTGCGTGAACCTATTGCCGGCGAGACGTGTCGATGGCGTCGTCAGTTGTGGTCATGGGATGTGCTTCCACCCGGAACTGTGAAGGTAACAACCTGCTGATCCAGAGGCCGATGGTTTGCATTGACCAGTTGGATCAGAACCTTGTGCGGCCCAGGCGCAAGGCCATTGATAATGACCGGTACACCGCTTGCATCTGCCCAGTGCCAGGCGGCGTCATCGACAGTCACATGGATGTGCCCAATCCTTGGAACCACCGCAAGTGCGGCCGGTCCAAATACCGGCAGGATTTGCAGGTTCTTCGCGTGATAGGGAAGGAACAGAACGCCACGCGAAAGCGGCTCTGCCTTGGGGGCGTCGACAATGAGCTTTGCCGCCGGCTGGCTCTGAGAGATCCCAACAGTTGGCGGCACAGGCAATGCGCTCTCAATTTGCGCATGGGCTGACTCAGGACCAGGAACCCCCGGTATCGTAAACTCAACGGAGCCTTGATCGAGCAATTGATGGTTCGCGCTCTCCAGTTGAATCAGGACCTTATGCGGCCCGGATGGGAGGCTGTTCATAATCACGGGTTCTCCGCTCGCGTCGACCCAGACCCACGAGGCATCATCCAGGGACACATGAATGTGTCCGACTCGCGGAGACACGGCAAGGGCGGCAGACCCGAACACCGGCGCCAGGTGCAGATTCTCCGCACGATATTGAATCACCACCCGTCCATGAGACAGCGGTTCGGCCAAAGGCGGATCGATGACGATCTTCGCCGGTGGTTCGTTTTGAAGCGGCTTGACAGCCGCTGCTCCACGCACTTCCCTGGCAGTTTGCGCAGCACCCGACGCCACAGCCAGGCAGCCTATGATGACCAGCACACTCAACCACCACGAGCGGCCTTGATGGATACGGCTTTGCATCCTGCTCGATTCTCTATGCTCCATTTCTCTTCTCCTCAATTGGATTGCCCTTCGAGAGCGCTCCAGTGCAAGACAGTTACGATTAAGCCAGAAGCGCGAAGACGAATCTATTGGACGATGGTGTTGGTCGATACCTTGGTATCAGTCACCGCGATCAACCGAACGTGAAGTCAAAAGCCTCTACACCAGCTCCGAGAAATTCGATCTCGAAGGCATGATCCGCAATGGGATCTGACTGCCGAACCAGTTGATATAGCCGCTGCTCGGTCACTGTCCCGTTGCCTTGATCGTCAACGTCACTGCCGTGAGCAGAGCCTGGCGCCTGGCCGTCGATTAGGATCCGAAAGCGAACGGATGTCCCTTGCACTGGTGGTCCCATCACAAGATGAAGATCCCGTGCGTGAAAACGGTACGCGATTCGCCCGTTGTCCGTGTTGAGTGCAACCGCTTCCCTTGCGACGGTCCACTCACCCTGAAGGGCCCAATGGTTGAGCCCTAACCGCGTGGGGTATTCGTAGCCATGGCTCTTCTTCACCCGAGCTCCACCAGGGGATGAAAATCCCTCAGAAAGCTCGTAGCCGGTATAGGTCTCAGGGGACTTCAGGCTGCCCCAATCGGCGGGGGCTTCTATACCTTGGGCATTGACTGAAGTAGGTTGAGTGTCGATGTCGCGGGCACCGGCCTCGACCAGCAACTCCTGAATGATCCTCTCCGACAGTTCGTAACCGCCTTCACCTAATTGATGGTGTCGAATGTGCCCCCGCGCATCGGCGAAGTAAAGAGCCGGCCAAGCCTCATTGTTGAAAGCCCGCCATATTGCGTGATCGTTATCGACTGCGATCGGGTAATCGATCCTCATGGCATGGATCGCCCAGCGGATGTTATCGATGTTCTTCTCAAACGAGAACTCTGGCGCCTGCACACCGATCACCACCAATCCCTGGTCCTTGTACTTGTTCGCCCACGCGCGAACGTAGGGGAGTGCGCGTAGGGAGTTAATGCAGGTATAGGTCCAGAAATTGACGAGCACTACCTTTCCACGCAGACCCGCAGCCGTCAAGGGTTGCGAGCTGAGCCATGTTGTCGCAACGCCGAATGAAGGCAACTCGCCTTCGACAGGCAATCTGCTCGGTGTGAGTGCCTGTGCCATCGCACAACCAGCTGAGCCGAATCCGGCCACAGCCATACTCATCGCCGCCATTGAAAGAAGCCGGCGGCGATCATGGTCGATTTCAGTCGTCATGAGTTTGCCTCCACCTGGACCTAGAGCACCATTGATTGATGTGTGTCGTTCGTCGGCGACGAAATGCCATAGCGAGTCGCCGGTGAAGTCAGCGACAGCTTCGGTATCATGTATTGCCGAGCGGCCTCATAGGCATCCCAGTCGGCAATATCCGGTAGTGAAGGTATAGTGACCAGTTCGCCTTTATCCAGGCCTGCAATTGCGGCGTCGACTAAGTCGTCGGCCGTCATGACTATTTGAGAGGGAAGGTGTTCGACTGGAGTGCCGGCGATGCCCCAAAACTCCGTGGCCGTTGCACCGGGGAGAACCGCCTGAATGCGGATATGATTCGCAGCAAGCTCTTTATGGAGCGAGAGGCTAAAGGCCAGGACGAATGCCTTGGTGGCTCCGTATACGCCGTTCAGCATTTCGGGTACGATACCCACGATCGAAGAAATGTTGATGATCGTTCCGCTGTTGCGCCTGAGAAACTCCGGCACCAGCGCATAGGTCAAGCGCACCACTGCGGTAACGTTGAGGTCGATCATCTCTGTCATCTTGTCGATGTTGGAGTTGATGAGCGGCGCGGTTGCGCCGAAGCCTGCATTGTTGACCAGCACGCTGATTCCGTCGTCAGTGCGCAGCACCTGCTCAACCCGAGCGAGGTCTGAGTCGGTATTGAGGTCAGCAACAATGATCTCGATGGAGCGCCCAGTCTTAGCGGTGAGCAGTGTAGCAATCGCAGTAAGCCTCTCTCGATTGCGGGCCACGAGGATCAGATCAAGACCCCGGTGTGCCAGCCGGTCGGCGTAGATTGCGCCGATTCCGGAAGAGGCTCCTGTGATCAGCGCTTTACCCACTGTGCTTCTATTCGCGGGCGAAGTTTCCATTTGGCTGTGGTCATGGTTGGTTTCATTTGACATTCTTTACTCTCCACTTGAGAAACGATCCGTCCGATTGAGACGGGGATTGAAAGCCGGCGAAAAGCCTGCCTCAGGCCGCGCTGGTTACGATGTCGTCATTGGGCTGCGTCACTGCCACATGGATTGCGACATCGATATTCCCGCGAGTTGCTTTGGAATACGGACAGTTCTTTTCCGCTGCATCTATGAGAGCCTTGGCGACTTCAAGTTCAAAGCCCGGAAGGCTGACGTTGATGCGGGCTTGAAGAAAGTGGCCGTCCTCACCATTCACCAGGTCTACCTCCGCATCAATGGCTAGATTCGCCGGGAGATTGACCTTTCTCTTGCCGGCTTGGATATTGATTGCCGAAAGGAAGCAAGCCGACCAGCCGGCAGCCAGAAGCTGCTCAGGGTTTGTGCCTGCTCCGGGTAAGCCAGGAATGGAAAGCTTGATATCCAGGCGACCATCAGAACTGCGGGAAGATCCGTTGTCGCGGCCGCCTGTTGTGTGGACTCTCGCGGTGTACTGTACTTTGCCGACCTGCGTCATGGTGTGCTCTCCTTGAAAGAGACTGTGTGCTCAACGCATCCGATTTCCGCGGGTGCATTTCACAGTTGCATCACACCAGAAGCATGGGGGCGTTTCTATTGGACGATGGTATCGATCAATACTTTGGTATCGATGGGGGCTGGGCTCGGTGGTCCCGGCAGGCGACTCGAAACCAATACCAAAGTACAATAGACGCCTGACCGACCGGTGGCACATCCTAAAGCGATGGAGTGCTGCCAGGAAAGGACCGCAATGGAGAGCGAACTCAGCCGCCTCGTCGATGCGCTTCCTGGATTGGTATGGACGGCATTACCAGATGGAAACATTGACTTCTTCAATCAACGCTGGTGTGAGTACACCGGCCTGAGTCTTGACGATTCAATCGGTTCAGGGTGGGAGGCTTCAATCCACCCGGAGGACCTTTCAGAGCTGCTCGAATGTAGGCGATTCACGCTTGATTCTGGTGAGCCACGGGAGATCGAGGCACGACTGCGGCGTTTTGATGGAGAGTACCGCTGGTTCTTCTTCCGGTCCAGCCCGTTGACCGACACGGACAGACGAGTCGTCAGATGGTGCGGAATCATTACCGACATTGACCGTCAAATGCGGGCCGCGGAAGAAGGAAGCGGGCATTGGTGGCGTTCCAGGGCTGCACGCGAGAATCATTTTCGATCGATAGTCGATCGCCTTCCGGCCTTCGTCACCCTCATGAATCCGAATGGCGAAGCCGTACTGGCAAATCGCCAGGTCCTGGAGTATTTTGGTGCAACACTCGACGAAGTGAAAGGCTGGGAGAACGGCAGTACAATCCATCCGGATGACCGTCCAGGGGCAATCGCAGCATGGCAGAGGTCGGTTGAAACCGGTGAGTCATTCGGTTTTGAGGGACGCCACCGCCGTGCCGATGGAGTGTACCGCTGGTTCCAGATGCGGGGCTTTCCCTTGCGGGATTCAGAAGGGCGCATCGTCCTCTGGTACTTCCTGCAAACTGATGTGGAGAATCACAAGCGCACGGAAGAAGCCCTGCGAGCGAGTGAACATAATCTTCGCCAGATCATCGACAGCATTCCTGGGCTGGTTTGCACGATGAGTCCGGCTGGTGCGATTGAACATCAAAATCAACAAGTCCTAGATTATTTTGGCAGAACAGCTGAGGAATTGCGGGATTGGGCCTTCACTGATGCCGTTCATCCGGATGATCTCCAACGCGTGATCGAAGTTTTTACGAAATCGATTGCTACGGGAACGCTGTATGACATTGAACACCGTTGCCGACGTGCGGATGGCGTCTATCGTTGGTTCCAGGTGCGCGCCCTTCCGGTGCGAGACACGGACAACCGGGTCACCGGCTGGTACGTGCTGTTAATCGATATCGACGACCGCAAGCGCGCTGAAGAAGCGCTGCGGGCGAGCGAACGCAACCTTACCCAGATCATCAATACGATTCCAACGCTCGCTTGGTCGGCTCGACCCGACGGCTCCGCCGAATTCTTCAACCAACATTATGTTGACTACCTGGGGCTTTCTCAGGAACAGGCGCAGGAGTGGGGATGGACTACGGCAGTTCACCCCGACGACCTGAACAGCTTGGCCGGTGCGTGGCAACATATTAGGGCCTCTGAAGAGCCTGGAGAGAGCGAGGCGAGGCTGCGCCGCTTTGACGGAGAGTATCGTTGGTTTCTTTTCCGTGCCAATCCATTACGCGATGAATCCGGAAAGATCGTGAAATGGTATGGGACAAACACCGATATCGATGACCGGAAGCGAGCAGAGGAGGAGTTGCGGCGCAGCGAGGCACGCAAGACAGCGATCCTCGACTCGGCACTCGACTGTATTGTGACAATCGATCATGAAGGCCATATCACTGAGTTCAATCCAGCTGCGGAGCGCACCTTCGGTTATTGCCGCGATGAAGCTGTAGGCAAACGTCTGGCCGACGTCATCATTCCGCCGTCTCTGCGAGAGGGGCACCGGCAAGGCTTCACCCGTTATCTGGCCACGGGTGAAGCACGAGTCCTGGGGAAGCGCGTCGAGTTAACGGCCGCGCGAGCAGACGGAAGTGAATTCCCTGTTGAACTCGCGATCTCACGCATCCCGCTGGAGGGGCCACCATCATTCACGGGCTACCTTCGCGACATCACGGAACGCAGACTGGCGGAAGAGGAGTTGCGACGCAGCGAGGCATTTCTCGCTGAGGGCCAACGCTTGAGTAGAACCGGCAGTTTTTCATGGCGCGTGGCGACGGAAGAAATTACCTGGTCAGAGCAGGTATATAGCATCTTTGAGCTTGAGCCGGATTTGCCCGTCACGCTTGGACTCCTCGGCTCTCGAGTCCACCCGGAAGATATCCCATTGTTGTGTGACATGGTGGAGCGAGCTAAAGCCGGTAAAGACTTTGAGTACGAGCATCGACTCTTGTTACCTGAAAACAGAATCAAATACCTACACCTGGTCGGTCATGGAACCAGGAATAAACTTGGCGAGCTTGAGTACATTGGTGCGGTACAAGACGTAACGGAGCGCAGGCTTTCGGAAGAGGCGCTCGGCAAGGTGCGCTCGGAGCTTGCTCATGTCGCACGGGTCACGAGCCTCGGGGCTTTGACGGCCTCAATTGCGCACGAAGTGAACCAGCCGCTTTCGGGAATCGTTACCAACGCCAGCACATGTCTGCGCATGTTGGCTGCCGATCCACCCAACATCGATGGCGCGCGTGAAACCGCCCGGCGCACGATTCGCGACGGTAACCGAGCCTCGGAGGTCATCACCCGACTGCGCGCTCTCTTCAGCAAGGAGGACATTACAACCGAAAGAGTAGATCTCAATGAGGCAACGCGGGAGGTGATTGCCCTTTCATTGGGCGAGCTTCAGGGAACCCGTGTGATGCTGCGGTCGGAACTCGCCAACGGCCTGCCGCCAGTTGCCGGCGATCGGGTTCAGCTTCAGCAGGTAATCCTGAATCTGCTCCGCAATGCCCTGGACGCAATGAGTGCCGTCGAAGATCGCCCAAGGCAGTTGGTCATCAGAACCGAACAGGATGAAGGTGATTTAGTGCGCCTGACCATGCAGGATACGGGGGTCGGCCTCGACTCGCAGAATCTGGAGAGACTTTTTGACGCGTTCTATACCACCAAGAGCTCCGGCATGGGGATGGGTCTATCCGTATGCCGCTCCATTATCGAGCGTCATCGTGGCCGCCTGTGGGCCGCACCCAATGACGGTCCGGGAGCCACATTTTCATTCTCTATTCCCCACGGATTCGAGGGTGCCATGGGCACCCATAACCTTGGCGCCATTCGGGAGCCTGCTGTGACAGATGCAGCTAAAGTCATGAGGAAGTCGTGAAAAACAACTGTACGCTCATATCGGTGGTCGATGACGATGAGTCTGTGCGCGAGTCGCTGCCCGACTTAATCAGGGAGTTCGGATTTACTGCAAGGGCCTTCCCGACTGCCGAGGAGTTCCTTGCGTCCGATTGTGTCGTCAAGACCAAGTGTCTCATCCTGGACATCGAAATGCCGGGGATGAGCGGCCCCGATCTTCAGCGCGAATTGGCCCGGCGCCGGCAAGAGACCCCAATTATCTTCATCACCGCCCATAGCAGTGAGGCCATTCGTCCCCATCTGCTCAAAGGCGGCGCGGTCGAATGCCTGATCAAGCCATTCAGTGACACGGCTCTTCTAGTGGCGATCAATGCCGCACTTCGCGCGAAATGAGCGATTCACAAGGTAATCTTTGCCTTTCCGGTAATATACTTAGGTCGAGCGAGCGCACGTGCCAATGAACAGAGGTCATAATGCATGCTGCAAGCCACCCCACTCGTATTCATAGTTGACGACGACATATCGGTCCGCGAGTCGTTGGAGTTGCTGATACAAACCGAGGGGTGGCAAACGCAGACCTTTGCGTCGGCAGAGGAGTTTCTCGCGCGCCCACGAGCCGGCGTACCGAGTTGCCTTGTACTCGATGTCAATCTGCCCGACCTGAATGGTCTCGAATTGCAGAGGCGTATAGCGGGCGACCGGATCCACATGCCAATCATTTTCGTCACCGGTTTCGGTGATATCCCGATGACTGTTCAGGCCATGAAGGCGGGAGCGATCGAGTTTCTGACCAAGCCATTCGGAGATGAAGTAATACTCAGTGCGATCCGGAACGCAATCCAGCGAAGCCGAGCCGCTCTCGGGCGCGAAGCAGAGATGCATGATCTTCGAGAATGTTATGCATCGCTAACCCCACGCGAACAGGAGGTCATGGCATTGGTTGTTACGGGCATGTTGAACAAACAGGTTGGGGATGAACTCGATATCAGCGAAATCACCGTGAAGGCCCACAGAGGCAAGGTCATGAATAAGATGAAGGCCGATTCTCTGGCCGACCTGGTGAACATGGCCTCCAGACTGCGCTTGCCGCGCCCGCAAAGGGCAGATTCAAAAGCGACTAAGTAATCCGCACCCTCTTCAGTCTGCTTCATCCCCGCGAAAGCAGCACGAATTTTCTCGCTTAAAGTCGGCCGGCCTTAAAGAACTCATCTTCGGCTATCCGATACTTAGGTATTGACCGACACCATCGTCTAATAGTTTCGAGATCGCCCCTGTGATTTCATCACTTCATCGCATCCGAAAACCTCGGAGAAGCGGAGGAGTGAAGCATGGCAGACCATAAGACAGTCATAGTAACCGGCGCGTCACAAGGCATTGGAGCAGCCGTAGTCAAGGCCTTTCTGGATAGGGGCTATAACGTTGTAGCAACTTCGCGAAGCGTTTCGAAGGCCGGCTTCCTGCCATCCCCAAACCTCGCAGTTGTGGACGGAGACATCGGTCAGGCAGCTACGGCTGAGAAAGTGGCTCAGACCGCGATCAGTGCATTTGGCTCCATCGACCATGTGGTCAATAATGCGGGCATCTTCTCGGCCAAGCCCTTCACGGACTACACCGCCGAGGACTTTCGTGCCCTGGTTTCGACGAATCTGGAAGGGTTCATTTTCATCACGCAGTTGGCAGTGAAGCAGATCCTCTCGCAAGGTACCGGAGGCAGCGTAACGAGCATCACCACATCGCTTGTCGAGAACCCAATCTCGACCCTTACGGCTTCCATTCCCATGATCACCAAGGGCGGACTCGATGCAATCACCCGCAGTTTGGCGAGCGAATATGCAAAGCGCAACATCCGCTTCAACGCGGTTGCCCCCGGCCAGGTGGATACGCCGCTGCACAAGAATAATCCGAAGGACTTCCTGAAGAGTCTTTCGCCGATGGGCACCATTTCCGACCCGAAGGACATCGCAGATGCGGTCGTCTTTCTCGCGGAAGCGCGTCATGTTACCGGGGAGGTGCTGCACGTGGACGGCGGTGCGCACGCTGGCCGGTGGTAGCCCGTAATGCTCTGCAACTGGGCGGTGTCGACCACCGCCTACAGGCCCTTGGCATCGAGCTTCCAGCTCCCCCCACACCATTTGGAACTTACGTTGAGGCTGTCCAGACAGGCAACCTGCTCTTTCTCAGCGGCATGCTCCCGGTCGTTGACCACAAGCCAAAGTACCTTGGCCGGCTTGGAAATGAACTCACAGCCGAAGATGGACGGGATGCTTCCTATACCGCGGCTCTCAGCGCGCTAGCTGCGGCGAAAGGTTACCTTGGCTCACTCGACCGAATAACTCGTGTTGTTCGCCTTGGCGTGTTCATCGCAACCTCCGGGGACTTCTTTGACCAGCCCAGAGTCGCAGATGGCGCATCGGATCTCTTTCGAGATGTCTTTGGCAGCGAAAAGACAGCGGTTCGACTGGTTATCGGTGTTGCCAGCCTCCCAATTGGGGTTCCAGTTGAGCTGGAAGTCATCTTTGAAGTCGCAGATCAGAGAGCGTAGGCAGATGTCAAGCAGTCTCTGCACGGAGACTCAGAGGATTGGTATGGAGCGGCAGTCAGGAAGTACAGAGGCACCTTGGTATCAGACTCGCGTCTCTTCAACCTTGGGAATCAAGTATCCAATTATCCAAGGGCCTTTGGGTGGCCTGTCAACGCAGCGATTGACTGCGTCCGTCTCGACTTTTGGCGGCCTTGGTTCTTTCGGTGCGCATAGTCTAAGCCCTTCGGCAATCAAAGACGCGATCGACGAGATCCGTACACTCACTACAAAACCATTCGCGATCAATCTGTGGGTCTCGATGGAAGACGAGGGCGCACGCTCATCCGGTGCAGAAGCCTTTGAGCGCAGTCTGTCGCATTTGGCTGGACACATCAATTCCTTGGGCGGCGCGCAGCCAATATATAAGCCCTATGTGCCAGCCAGCTTCGAAGATCAGGCCCGGGTATTGCTCGATGCAAGAGTCCCCGTCTTCAGTTTCATCTGCGGAGTTCCGTCTAAGGAAATACTCGATGAATGTCGCAGGCAGGCAATCATTGCGATTGGAACGGCTACAACGCGGGACGAAGCCATCGCTCTTGATCAGGCGGGAGTCGATGTCATCGTCGCATCGGGGTTCGAAGCGGGCGGCCATCGCGGATCTTTCCTTCTCTCGGCCGAGGAGTCGCTTACTGGGACGTTCTCTCTCGCGCCTCAAGTCGCCGACGCTGTTTCTGCTCCAGTTGTAGCAGCCGGAGGTATCGCCGACGCTCGCGGAATTATTGCCGCGTTTGCACTTGGAGCAGAAGGCGTGCAACTGGGCACGGCATTTCTGGCCAGTGACGAGTCTGGCGCCAGCGCCCTTCATCGCAACGCGTTACTCAGTGGAAAGGGGCGCCGAACTGCGTTGACGCGTGGCTTTACAGGTCGTCTGGCGCGTGGAATTCATAACCAATTGCTAGAGGATCTTAATCGCCCAGGAGTCGAGATTCTTCCTTATCCGTTGCAGCGTGCTCTCGTGAGAAACGTTTCCGTGCTTGCGGAGCAAGCCGCCAATCCGGAGTTGCTTCCGCTGTGGGCAGGCCAGAGCGCAAGCCTATCGCAGGAAACCGATGCGATAGCACTGCTGCAAAAGCTGGTTTCCGACGTTACCGGCATTGCGGGTCCGATTTTGGAGTGGGCTTGTGAATGGGAGGACAAATGCTGATTTCCATCACGATGTTTCTACACGAATTGAACGCGTGGAGAATGGTCGTTCCACTTGACTCAAATGGCCAACTCGGCACTCCCTTTCCAATCGACAAGGGCCAGCGCGAACCGGCCTGGGCCGCAGTTTCGAACGAACTCGCGAAGTATGCAGTCAATGCAATCTTTCGAGCACTCGCTTTGCTGGTGCTTCTTATGCTCTCCAACGCCGCTTTGCAGGCTCAAGAAAAGGGACTCCAAATGGAACAGGACATCAGCTATCGCTCAGTAAAGGTCGATGGACTCTCGATCTTCTACAGAGAAGCAGGACCGGTCAACGCTCCAACCATCCTCCTGCTGCATGGTCTTCCGTCATCGTCGCGGATGTTTCAGCCGCTGTTGACGCGCCTTGCAGACAGATCCCATCTGGTCGCTCCGGATTATCCTGGTTTCGGACACAGCGACTGGCCCGATCCCAAGAAATTCGATTACACCTTCGACCACCTTGCTGCAGTGATGGACGAGTTCACGGAGGCGCTCGGTCTTTCACGCTACACCCTCTACATGCAGGACTACGGCGGACCGGTTGGATTCCGCATGGCATTGGCACACCCGGGTCGTGTCCAGGCGCTGATTGTCCAGGATGCAGTCGCACACAATGAAGGCCTCGGAGCGAACTGGGCAACGCGACGGGCATTCTGGGCAAACAGGCCAGCTAACGAAGAGGTTCTACGTAAGAATTTGCTGTCGCTTGCCACTACAAAGACGCGTCACATCGGGGACGATCCGAACATAGAGCTTTATGACCCGGATCTATGGACCGATGAGTATGCATTTCTGAATGCACCCGGCCAAGCGCAGATTCAAAGCGACCTCTTCTACGACTACAGAACGAACGTCGATGCATATCCCAAATGGCAGGTATGGATGCAGAAAACACAGCCACGGCTGTTGGTGCTCTGGGGTAAGCACGATCTCTCGTTCGATCTCGGAGAGCCAGAGCGATACCGTCAGGACGTACCGAATGCAAAGATCCACGTGCTGGACGCAGGACACTTTGCACTGGACACCAAAGCCGACGAAATCGCGGACATCTTACGTGAGTTCATGAAGAGTCAAAAGTAGCCGTCGTAAACATTCAATCCGATCACGATAATCGAAGATCTTCCATTGAGGAGAAAAAATCATGCCACAACTCTTGTCATCTCCGCCGGCTGTAGCAGTCGACACAGCAGTGGAGCGCATTGCCTCATTGGTCACGCTGCCCGGCCTGAGCACCTCACATCCGAAATCCGTAAGCTTTACAAGCGCAACATCCTGGATAGTCTCGGCTGCGCAATCGCTGGCTTGCAAGGCGAGCCCTTCCAGGCCCTGCGTGAGCAGTTTGAGGAGTATCGGGCTCCGGGCCGCTGCACGTTGATCGGCGGCGGTAAGACATCCGCGGATCAGGCGGCGTTTTTCAATTCCTCTCTCGTGCGCTACGTCGACCTTCTCGATAGCTATATGGCCGATGGCGGCCTTTGCCATCCAAGCGACAACTTCGGAACCGTACTTGCAGCAGCCGAACAAGCGGGTGCATCCGGCGAGGAATTCATGTTGGCGCTCGCAGTGGCCTACGAGATTCAATGCAGATTTACTGCCGCTGTACCCGTGATGGCCAAAGGATTCAACCATGCTCTTCAACTTGCGATATCGGCCGCCGCGGGCGCGGGGAAGCTCTTCGGACTTTCGACAGACGAGATCTCGAATGCGATTTCGATCGCAACCGTCGACAACATCTCGCTGACATGTGTGCATGCCGAGAAAGTATCGCAGTGGAAAGGCTTTTCCCCCGGAATGACTGGAATGCGGGCTGTCTATGCTACTTCCTTAGCGAAGCGTGGCTTCACAGGGCCAAAGGGACTGTTCGAAGGTCCATACGGGTTGGAGCTTATGTTCTCCCAACCGATTCTCGCAAATTGGGAAGACCCCTCCCTCGACATCATCAAGCAGACAATCATGAAGAAGTATTGTTCGCTGATTCACGGCCAGGCAGTGCTAGAAGCTGTTCTTGACCTGAAGCGGAGCAATGGCCTGATTGCGGCGGACGTTGAGTCTGTGCGTTGCGATGTATTCAAAGGTGCCTTCGATTTCGCAGGAGGCGGAAGCTTTGGCTCAAAGGATCATCCTCAAGTAAAAGAACAGGGCGACTACAACCTGAAATATCTTGTCGCAGCGGCACTGCTTGACGATCAACTCGGGCCAGCGCAACTGGAAGCCACGCGCATTCAGGCAGCGGACGCACAAGCTTTGCTTGCACACGTTGAAGTGCATCCCGATGAGCGTTTAAGTGCGCACTATCCCTATGAACTCAGCGCGCGCATCACGATTCGCACAAGAGACCAGCGCGTGCTTGTGAAGGAACAGAACGGCTACGAGGGAGGGCTCACCAACCCGCTGACTTGGGACAGGACCGTGGAGAAATTCCATTGGCTAGCGGAGCCCTTTGCGAATGAGCGCCTGCGGAATGAGATCGTCGGCGCTGTGCAGCAGCTCGATGCAAAGCCGATCTCGGAACTGATTGACCTGCTCGCTCAGGTCAGTTCGACAACTGTAATCCCGAGGACACTGAAGGGCATTCAATGAGGTTTTGAAACAAGAGTACTTCTAACACCGCGAGGCGCAGAGACTCGCCACAACAAGGAGATCAACATGAGCAGAAATATCGAAGGCAAAGTAGTAGTGATCACGGGCGCAAGCAGCGGTCTGGGAGAGAGCACCGCCCGCCATCTCGCAAGACTAGGCGCAACTGTCGTTCTGGGCGCGCGGCGCAAGGTTCGTCTCGACGCGATTGTCAGAGACATTGAGGCCAGCGGTGGAAAGGCGCTCGCTGTCACAGTCGACGCAACGAAGCGGGCAGAAGTCGAGTCCCTGGTCAACAAGGCCATCGACACCTATGGCAAGATCGACGTCCTGGTGAACAACGCAGGTATCATGCCGATTGCGCCGCTTTCGCTTCTCAAGGTGGACGAGTGGGATCGCATGATTGACCTCAATATCAAGGGCGTGCTCTACGGCGTTGCGGCCGCACTGCCCCACTTCCTGAAACAGAAAGGCGGTCACTTCATCAATACTGCCTCCGTCTTTGGCATCAAGGTGTTCGCGCCTGGAGGAACTGTCTATTGCGCTACAAAATCAGCGGTTCGCGCTCTCAGCGAAGGCCTGCGATTGGAGGTCCATGGATCTGGAATTAGAACTACGATCATCTCCCCCGGTGCGGTCGACTCTGAACTGAAGGAAAGCACTTCCGACGAAGCATCTGCAAAAGCGGTGAAGGAGCTTTACAAGCAGTTTGCAATTCCTGCTGATTCCGTCGCTCGCGCCATCGCCTATGCAATCGAGCAGCCTGCTGATGTTGATGTCAATGAGATCGTAGTGCGGCCGACTGTACAAGACTTCTGATCGCCGAATCGAAAGTCCCGAAGTGGTTCCTATTCGCAGCGGGCGTGAGGAGCAACCATATCGGAGATCTCCAAAACTCCGACACGCTCGTCGTGAATCACGATGTTCAGAACCGAGAAACTGCGATCTACACTGATGCTCTCGACCCGCGTGTCTTTCATGACGCTCTGGTGTTCGTCGCCGGATCGATTGGAATTGTTCCGTCGAAGCACCTCGAATGAATTCTCGGCTTATGCTATCAGGCCAAACCGAGTTCTTACGATAAGCTTGGCTGTCAAAGCTTGCTCTCGTCGGTGAAGGGTTATTCATCAGGATTCGGCCAGCGTCCGCTGGATTGCTCATAGTCGAACCTCATTTTGTGCCAACGGGGATTCGCATTCATCGAGTGTTTGAGCCGGTTTCCGAAACAGATGCCTGGATTACTACGGAGTCGGGAATTGAGTGGCCGTTGAGGGCTACTTACTTGATTTGCAAAGGATAGTAGTACGACGCCTGATCCTGTTCGTGGGTCGTGGCCAGAAAATACGCACCCGCCTTGGCCGCCCGCAGATCGAGTTCCACGGACACCAATTCGTGGTCGCCATTGGCCGTCGCCAGCGCGCTTCTCAGGGCCACGACACCATTTCCATTCTGATCCTGCGTAACCGCAACAGCGTATTGGCCTGGAGGGCTGAACCGTGGGAGGATGATCGTCAGCCTAACCAGAGTTGCCGGCAACGACACAGATTGAAGCGAGCTTGGCTCGTTGCCTCGGATCGTACCCGCATCCCACAGGTTTACCGTTTGGGATGCAACGGCCAAATTCGGCGCTGTGAGTTGCCGGTGCATCCCATAGCGAACGAACGTGATGGCGGCAACGGCGACCACGGAGCAGAAGACCACCACGGTAACGAATGCCAGTTTGCGCTGGCGCGAACGATTCTCCTGCCGGAAGACAAGAATTCGGCTCATGCACGTGGAACAGTTTGCCGCGTGGTCGACTCTCGGGTCTAGCAAATCGATCCGCTTGGCCTTTCGAGCCAGATCTCGAAGGAAGATTTCGTCAGGACACGGCCCGACAGGCGTCG
>Ga0224555_1002143_pt1 | contig 24217 bp, 19 predicted proteins | sample 714S23034metaG_FD_180687 | JGI IMG/M metagenome (GOLD analysis project Ga0224555, IMG submission 180687) | Peat soil microbial communities from Stordalen Mire, Sweden - 717 S2 30-34 | ecosystem: Environmental > Terrestrial > Soil > Wetlands > Peat | place: Sweden: Norrbotten County, Stordalen...
CGCGCTCTGCGCCAACATCACAAATCGAATAATCTCGTCCATAGGGCTCACAGTTTTCCAAGACATAATGCTCGGAACTGTAACCCATCACCCCGGTTCGTTTGTTACCTATCACTCCGGTTCGCACGGCCTGACCCCTTAAAGTTAAAGATAACTGCGTTCTAAAACTTTTTCGGTTAAACTGGGCAATGCGGTTGACGCAATTATTCAGCGCGCTCGAGTCCAGGAATTATCGACTGTTCTTCGCCGGACAGATCATTTCGCTGATCGGCACCTGGATGACGCAGACGGCGTCGCTGTGGCTGGTTTATCATCTGAGTTCGTCGGCGTTCCTGCTGGGGGTGGTCGGCTTCGCCAGCCAGATCCCTATCTTCTTCCTGGCGCCGTTTGCCGGTGTCTGGGTGGACCGGCTCGACCGGCATCGGCTGCTGGTCGGCACGCAGGTTTGCTCCATGCTCCAATCCTTTGCGCTCGCGGCCTTCGCGCTCACGGGTACGATCCGGATTCCGCATCTGATCCTCCTGAGCCTGGTGCAAGGCGTCATCAACGCGGTGGACATGCCGACGCGGCAGGCGTTGGTGGTGGAATTCGTCGAGCGCAAGGAGCATCTGGGCAACGCGATCGCGTTGAACTCGTCCATGTTTAATCTCGCGCGGCTGGTCGGGCCGGCGCTCGCCGGGTTCATCATCGCCGGCCTCGGGCCGGGCATGTGCTATCTGGTCGATGGCCTCAGCTATGGGGCGGTCATCGCCGCGCTGCTGGCGATGCGCCTGGCGGCGCGGCCGGCGCGACCGGTGACGCAGCATCCGTGGACCGAACTGCGGCAGGGGTTTCATCATGCATTTGGTTTTCCGCCCATCGGGGCGTTGATCGTCCTGGTGGCGGCCATCAGCGCCATCGGGTTTCCCTACACCGTGCTTACGCCGATTTTCGCGCGCGACGTGTTTTTTGGTGACGCGCGCACGCTCGGCTATCTGATGTCCGCCTCGGGCATCGGCGCCTTGAGCGGGGCGCTGTATCTCGGCACGCGCACCACGATCCGGGGGTTGGGCAAGGTCATCGCGTTCGGCGGGGCGGCGATGGGCGTGGGATTGATCGGTTTCGCGGCGTCGCGCTGGCTGCCGCTGTCGCTGGCCTGCCTGGCGTTGACCGGAATGGGCGGCGTTTTGCTGATGGCTTCGAGCAACACGATGGTTCAAACACTGGTGGAAGATGACAAGCGCGGGCGGGTGATGAGCATTTTCTCGATGGCGTTTACCGGCACCATGCCGGTGGGCAACCTGCTCGTGGGTTTCCTCGCGGGCAGATGGGGCGTGACGGCGACGTTGATGGTGAACGGCGCGATATGCATTGTCATTGCAGGCTTATTTTTCAGGTCGATTCCGAGGCTGCGCGCCGCGGCCGCGCCCAGGCTGGCAAGGCTGAACCCGGCGGTGTTCGAACCCATCGTTCATCCGGCCAGCGAGGGAGAAGACGGATGACCGACCTTAGGGCCAATTCATGAGGGGACGAGGCCCGTCCCCACTGAGGTTGCAGGAACTCAAGGGATCGCGGGGACGAGGCCCCGCCCCGATATCGCCACCTTCATGAATTGGTCCTGGACCGACCTTCCGAACGATGCTCCCGGGTTGCCGGCCGCCGGCTTTTGAGGTAAGAGACAGATCATGGACATCACGTTCGAAGACCTGGCGGAGCGGTACCGCGTTTCCGACGGCAGCGGTTTTCAGTTGAAGCAATTCAACCCCGGGGATGCCTGGAAGCTGAAGTCCAAGGATCGCGCCCGGGAACTACTCGAGAGCAGCATCAAGCAGCTCAGCGACACGCAGGGAAAGCTCTACCCGCAACTGGACGCGGCGCGGCGGAAGGAACTGGCGGCGGCGCGCGCCGCGTTGCTGCGAGCGAAATGATCCCGCGGAGGCGGGCAGGGCCTCACGGCACGGTTTCCGTAGCCAGACCGACCTTGGTGATATCCACCTGTTGCAGGACGTCGAGCACGCCGATGACGTGCTGATAGTCCACCTCCGCCGCGCCGCGCACGACGACGCTGGCGTCCGGGTCGCCGGCTTTCAGTGCGGCGAGCGTCTGTTTCAGCGCCGCGAATTCCACCAGCCGATCGTTCAACGTGATGCGACCCGTCGCGTCCACCAGGATGCGGTTGACCTTCGGTGGCGGCGAGGGCGTGTTGTTTTTCTTCGGCGACGGCAGGTTCATTTCCAGGTCGTTCGACAACTGGGGCGTGGTGATGATGAAAATCACCAGCAGCACGAACGCCAGGTCCAGCAGCGGCGTGATGTTCAGTTCGTTGAGCGAACTGTGATGGCCTTTGGATACCTTCTTCACCTGACGCTGAGTTGCATCCCGTCCTCGGGGGCCGCGGCTTCCACGTCAAAACGCACGACAAAGAAGGGTGGAAAACCCTTGGGTGGGGGCCGGCTGATCTCTTTCGTCCCGGCCACGGCGGTCTTGACCGAGTCGTCCCAGAGCCGGTTGCCCGAGCCCTTAATCCAGCGATAACCGGTCACGTTGCCTTGCGCATCCACGGTCAATTCCACTTCGGCGACGAACTTGTCGTCCTCGATGTTATCCGGTCGGTTCCAGCGCGAGCGCAGCGCGTGCTCGACCAGTCCCTTGTAAACCGAACTGGCGTCACCCGTCTGGACGTCGTGCGCGCCGTCGTTGAACTCGAACGCCGGCAGACTCACCGCAGCCGGCGCGACGGACGGCGCCGAACTCACGGGCGCCGGGGCGGCCGTTTCCGCCCTGGGCGGCGCGATCGCGATGGATTTGGGAGCCTCCGCGAGTTTGGGCGGCTCGACCTTCGGCTCGGCCGGCTTTTCCTTGGCCGGTTCCGGCTTCTTTTCCTTTGGCACCATGGTCACGGTGATTTCCTTGAGTTTCTTCCCAAGCATGCCCTCCCGCGCGGCGAAGAAGAACACCGCGAGGATGAGGGTGCTGTGGAAAATGACGGAGATGGTCAGGTTGACCTTGGATGAATTGCGCTTTCTGCGTTCGATCATAACTTACTCCTTCCTGGGTCCGTTTTCGGACAGGGGTTCGGTAGCGAGATTGACTTTCCCGACGTTCGCCTGCTGGAGCATGTCCATCACGCCCACGACGCGCCGGTATTTCGTCCGGCCGGAGCCGCGGATGACGATATTCAGGTCCGGATCATCCACGCGCATGGCGATGACCTTCTCCTGCAACCCGGCGAGATCCACGGGTTCCTTGTTCAAAAACATGTTGCCGTCGCTTTCGATGGTGACGTAATTGACCTTCGGCTTCGGGTCCTTCGGACGGCTCGCGGCGGAGGGCAGATCGACGTCGAGATCGTTCACGATCGGGGTTGTGGTGATGATAAAAATGACGAGCAGCACGAACGCGAGATCCAGCAGCGGCGTGATGTTCAACTCCGCCAGGGCGTGGTGATGGCTCTTGGAGCACTTCTTCATGCTCGAGTGGGTTCTGATTCCATCCCGTCCGCGACCAGCATCGGAGACAGTGGCGGGGATGTCTCCCGCTCAGCCGAGACGTGCATCTCTTCGCGGGCGGGCGCCCGGAGCGCGCCCTGGAGCGCGTCGCGGAGTTCCTCGGCCAGGGGCCGGTTATCGACGTATTTGTGTTCAAGCGCGGTCGCATACTCGCTGGAAAAGGCGTCCAGTTCCTGCGTGATGGCGCGCATGCTGGTGACCATGTAGTTGTAGGCAAACATGGCAGGAATCGCGACAAACAGGCCGGTGACGGTGGCGATGAGCGCGCCGGCGACACCGGGGGCCATGGCGGTGAGGCTGGCGGACGCGGCGCGCGCGATGCCGGAGAAGGTTTCCATGACGCCCCACACCGTGCCGAGCAATCCGATGAAAGGGCCGCCCGCGACGGCGGTCGAAAGGATGATCATTCCCTTTTCCAGACCCAGGGCCTCGGAACTGGCCGCGCGTTCCAACTGGACCCGGACGGACTCGAAGGATGACACGCTCATCTTCGTGGTGATCTGGCGCGCCAGGACGTCCGTTTCCACTCCGGTGGCGGCGGGGCCCGATGGGCCGGCCAGATTTTTCACCCGCACGACCTGCACCGGGTTGTTCTTGAGCTGATATTCCGTCTCCTCGGCGCCGACGTAATAAAGTTCGTAGGCGGGGGCGCCGTCGAATTGTTCGCCGCGCCGCGCGATTTCCAGCGGATCGCGGGTCGCGCGGTATGCCTTGAAAAACTTCTTGCCCATCTTTCGCGCCCGCATGAGCTGGCGGGCCTTGGTGATGATGACCGTCCAACTGAAGATGGACAAAACGACCAGCACGCAGATGCAGGTCTTGCCTTCCGGCGTCGCCTTGTCGAAGGCGAACTGGAGGGCGCTGGCGAATAAGGGTGTGGTGGAGATCAGGTTCATCATGGATTAGCCTTTCGGTAACAGTACGGTGACGCGGCCGACGTGGTGCTCGAGAACGGGGCCTTTGCCGGAGCCGGGCTTGTTCTTCTTGTCCAACTCGTCGGAATCGTCGCTCGCGAGTGTCTTGGTTTGATCGCTGCCGCTCTGGGACGCGCTCTGGCTGGTGGCGCCGGCGACGTTGGAAGCGGCGAAACCGACCTGGCCCTGGACGTTGCCGGTCGCGCTGACGTTCTGCGAAAGGAGCGACGCGGTGATTGTGCCCGTGCCTTCCACACTGACGCCGCTAACGCCGACGATGGTGCCCTTGGTGGTACCGCCGGCTGAGGTGGTGGCCGTGCCAATGGCCACCGCCGTCACGTTCACGTTTTGATCCGCGGCCAGGCTCAAGTTGTTCTGGGCGACAATGGCGCCGGTGATGTTGCCAGTGGCTTTGAGATTGATGTTCGCGCCAATTACTCCCGAGCCGCTGGCGTCGATGTTGCCGACGAAGGTGATGTCGCCGTTGGCGTCCTTGGTGCCGGCCAGGAGGGTGACCGTTGCCGAACTTGAGTTCACTCCATTCAAGGGAAGCTGGATGATGCCACCGGCGTTGGCGATGATGCTTCCCTCGGGCGTCTCGACGAGGATATTGCCGACTGTGTTGTGCGAACTCGGAAAGTTCCCCGTGAGCGGCGGTGGGAACGTTGTGGCCAGGATGCCGCTGCCGGGGATTTCCGGTGCGTAAATCTGCACCTGGCCGGTTTTCGGATTGAAGGCCACTTCTTCAACCGTCGCAAAGCCCTGGCCCCCCGACCCGGCATTCACATTGCCGTGCAGCGATTCCACCGTGACATTGCCGCCGTCATACGCGCCGATGCGTGATCCGTTCACATTGATGTCGCCGCCGGCGATTACGGTCACATTGGCTTTGGCCGCGGTAAAAATCCCCCGAGGCAACAGGTCATTGCCAACAAACGAAGACGAACCAACCGTCACGTCGCCCTGGGCATCCACCAGGATGGCACCTCCCGCGAGCGTGGAGATCGTGGTTGAAAACATGTCCAGATTTCCCGCCAGATTGACGTTGATGGCCGCGCCGGAAGTCCCCAGGGTCGCGAGCGCATGGTTGTCAGCCGGGCCGACCGATTGAATGCCGATGGTCGCGCCGAGGTCCATGTTGTTGGCATTGACGTTCAACGTGCCCGGGCCGCTGACGATATAACCGGTGTTTGGGTCGGTCGGAACATCCTGGCTGTTGTTGAACAACTGGGCCAGGGCGGCACTACTGGCGAACTGCATGGACCGGGTGACGACGCTGCCGTTGGGATTGAGTTCAAGCTGGCCGTTCGGATTCAATACTTCCACCTGAAGCGTGGAGAGCTCCTGCAACACGGTGGAAGACATGCGACCCTCGAATGTCAGCGTCTGGGCTGTGGAATCGTAAAAGAATTGGCCGGCGATACCGGGATCGACTGGAGCGAGCGCGCCATTGGATTGGAGGTAGAACAGATTGAGCGTGCGCCCGATGGGCTGGCCGTTAATATCGACTGTTCCTCCTGGAAAGAGGTTTTGAAAGATGGAGAAATCGGGCTTCGTGCTCAGCGGGACCGCAGTGAACTCGTTACGGTTCACGATGTCGCCGGCAACATTCAGCGTGGAAATATCTGTGGGATGGAGGTTTTGGATGGCAAACCGGCTGTTTACCATGTCACCGCCGATGGTAATATTCGCCTCTTTGGGCGAGACGAGCATGATATCGGTCATGTCCCCGGCGATATTCAGAGAAACAGGCTGCGGATCGTCCAGATGAATGGGTGTTGCGGCGTGGTCGTCAGCACCGAAACTGGCGGCGGCGGTGTATTGGGATGCGGCACTATCCGACATGATGATTTGAGTCAAATCCCCGGGCTTTGTCCCAGTCAGGGAACCTCCTGCCGTCGTTGTGATGTCCAACTGGCCCAACGGCGACGGGAAAAGGATGATGTCATTCGCAAGGGTCACTCCACCGGCGCCGGCGGTGATGTCCAGGGTTGGAGGGTAAATCGAAGGGATGTTCTGCTCGAACGTGCCGGAGTTGCGGGGCAATGAGCCCCCGAGCAACTCGACGGAGTCGCCAGCCGCCAGGTTGACATAATCGTTCGGCGCGTAATCGAAATAATGTTTGGTCGCCGAGGTTGAGAACCCCAACTCATTGAAAGTGCCGTTCGGGTTGCGAACTTCCTGGAGCAGGATGTCCTGGATCGCGTTCACCGACCATCCCCCGGAAGCCAGGCTCAACGCCAGCATTCGAGAAACATCCCCGGCGTCGTTGCCTGCGTTGATGGTGCCTGTGCCGTTGCAGACCACGTAATGGCCAACCACGTCATGACCTGCGGTCAATGTCACGTTCCCCGCCTCGGGCCCAAATGCGCCGGTACCCGCATCGGTGACTGTCCCACCGGAGGCCGGCAGGTAGCTGGTGATGTCCTGACCAGCCGTGATGTTCACGTCGCCTCCGGCTCCGGTGCTGATGCCCCCCAGATTTGGATCGATCGTGTATCCGGTGCCGAACGAGCCGAACTTGAAGCCATTGTTCTTCGTCCCCGTGTTGACGCTGCCAGTCACAGCCGTGACGTCAATGCCGCCCCCTCCCATGGTGGTCACAGAACCTCCACCGACGGTCACGTTGTTCCCAGCCAGGAGGGTGATGGAACCATCCTGGGTTTGCAAACTGCTGGTGCCGTTGAACGTGATGTTCCCGACGCCGGGAATGACGGCCAGGGGATTGGCTGAGGTGAAATCCCTTCCCGCCTCGAGCGTCACCGACCAGCCTGATCCACCCAGGATGCTCGAGCCGGTGTTGAAAATGATCCCGCTTCCGCTATCGGTCCCGGCTTCAAGCGTCAATTGACATCCCGGCCCGGGTTCGCCCGTGCTCTGCGCCAGATTCCACGTCGTGCCTGACGCCAGCGTGATGGTGTGGGTCGCCTGCAAATCAATTTGGGAAAGACCGATGAAAGCCGAGTTGACGTTCAAGTCCAATGTGCCGGAGGAGTTGCCGGCCGTCACCGAGCCGGAACCGGCGCTGCCCGTGCCGCTGGTGTCGAGAATGATGTCCGTGGGATCGAGCAACAGCCGTCCCCCGGCGCTGCCTGGAGCCGCGTGTCCATCCACGGTCGAATAAATTGCCGGCATGTCGAGCGCGGAAATTTCCACCGAACCGCCATTGCCACCGAGGGCGCTGCCCGCGACCGAAATGCACGAGCCGGCGGCGTCCGAGAACGAGCCTCCGGACTTCACCGTGATCTGCCCGCCGCTGCTGACCGCATTGTCGTCGCCGTTCGCCTGCAAACTGGAATTGGCGCCCAGGTTCACCGCACCGCCGGCAACCAGTTCGATGACGCCGTTTTGCTGTTGGACGGAATTGGCCTGGATCAACCCGTTCTGATTGATCGTCTTCGCGTTCAGGAGAATCGAACCGCCGTCGGCTGCGACCCGGCCGTCGTTGTCAACCGAACCGGCGGGCAATGTGACGGCGACGCTGATCCCGAGACCGTCCGGCCGGTCCGAAACGAGGACCTGCTTGCCCGCATAGAGACCCACCACTCCGTCCGGCGCCGAGATCGTCCCATGATTCTCGATGGCGTCGGCGATGAGGAAGATCGAACCGCCGGACTGCACGTTGATCTGCCCGTAATTGATGATGCTGGCGGAGGGCGGAGGGCCATTGAATTCCCATTGTCCGCCTGGAACAAACTCGGGGGGGGGAACCGCCGTTGTGGCGACGAATCCGGCCGCCTTCACCATGGAATTCGGGCCAAAATAAAAGCCGGATTGGTTCATCAGGACGACCATGCCGTTGGCATTCAGTTGCCCCCAGATCTGGGAGGGATTCGAATCATTGATGCGATTCCACACGACTGAGCTGGCGGAGGGTTGCTGGAAGGTGGTGGTTTCCCCGGCGGCGATGTTGAAGGATTTCCAGTTAAGAAAGGCGTTCTGGGAGGTGTGGATCGTGAGTTGCGTCCCGTTGGCCGTGGCGGAGGCGTGGCCGCTGACCACGGTCATTCCGAGGGGATTGGCAAACGCGTTGAGGGCAACCCCGAGAGCGGCCGTGATGGTGAGGAAGCACGACCAGCCGGACTGAACGCGCGGCAGCGCGTCCCCATCCATGACGCGGGTAGGACCGACCCGCCGGTCGGGCTTGGCGTTCAACTGCGCGGCCCCGCGGCATTCAAGGCTCCCCGGCCCGCGCAGGGCGGCGGCGGAGATCCTCGAAGACCCATCGCATTGTTGATCCACGTTTCGCATGGAGATTCTGATCCTCACTATCTTAGCCAATCCGAACGGCGGACATGTGTTACAACTTCGTGACAATGCCACCGGCGATGCTCAGAATTGAACCCCCACGCCGAAAAAAATCTGCATCACACCGGCTTTGGTTGTGGGCGAATCGAACAGCGGCCAGGCGAAGGTGATTCGTCCGTTGAGCCAGTCCCCCTCGCTGACGGTGGCCCCGAAGCCGACACCACACAACTGGGTGCGATCGGCAGTGCCGGTGGGTGCATCCCGCAGATAGGCCTGGCCATAATCCACGAAGGTCGAAGCGCGCAGCCACAGGGGAGCCACAGCGCCGCTGTTGCCGCCCGGGCCGGATTTCGGGTCATCGCCATTCGCACGGGCGTTCACGTCTCGGGCAAACATGCCGAGGTTCAGATAGGGAGTATGGGGTTCGATGGAGACGCGCCAGCCGGAATCGCCATAATCCTCGCCTTCATGATAGCCCCGCACGCTGGACATTCCGCCCAAGGGAAATTGCTCGTTGCTGATGAGGGGTCCATTGGCAATCTGGCCGTTGCCGCTCAACGAGACGGTCCATTCCTTGTAAACCTTCTGCTCGCGGCTGGCTCCGATGTCAAAAACCAGATAATCGGCGCGCGCCTTCGTGGAATAGGCTGTTTCGCTGAAAGCGGGGTCCTGTGAGAACCCCGGCATGAGATTAAAGTTCAGGCTCGCATTAAAGGAGCTGCTCCCCCACGAGTCGGAGTCGGATACGTCGAGCTCCACATTCATCGGCACGTAATCCACACCCGTTGAACGGGCAGGTTGGGCCGAGGAGACAATGTGGTTGGTTGAGAACTTCCCCTGGGAATTGGTGAAGGTTTCTGTTTCGAAAAAGTTATTGGTATTGAAACTGGCCTGGCGGAAACGCTTGAAATCAAAGCCGAGAATCAGGCTGGCCTGAATCCCTTCTTCTTCGCTGCGCAACGGCAGCGAGAGCCGTGTACCTAACTGCTCGTTCAGAGTAAGGTTTTCGCCGCTGTCCTGCTTACTAATCTGAAGCAGGGGATTGCCGGTTGAAACCGGCGTCACGGAGGTGAGCTGGATTCCGGTGTCCACCGTGGAACGGCTCGCGTAAAACGTGAGTTCCGGCCGGCCGGAAACCGGCGGCATCTTGAACTGGTGGCTCGCTTCGTTGTAACCGAATCGCGCCGGGCCTGCGGCATCCATCTGGCCCTGAATCGATTCCGTATCCGCTAGGGGCAGCCGGTAGAAGGCGCTGTAGTTCGCGATCAGCGGCTGGTCGAAAGGGGTTGCGACGTTGAGGGTATCGAGCTTCATTCGTTCCGGAGTGAATCCGTATTGAATGCCGACCTCGTGATCGAGATCCCACAGGTTGTTGTACTGGGCGTTGAGATTGACCCGGAGATCGGGCGTGTTGGGGGTGGATTCGTTGTCCAACTCCAGCCTCGCGTGCAAGGGCAGGCGGTCCTTGACCTTTAAATCGAGCAAACTGGTGCCCGGATCAGGGCCGGGGCCCGGCCGGGGATAAATCTGGCGATCGCGATCGGTGTTCGCGGCATCCAATTCGCGTTGCAGGACGTGCGAGTTGAGCAAGATGTTGGTGTGGAGGCTGGGCAGCGCGCGCAGGACGTTGCCGGTCGAGAAAAAGCGGTTGTTCAGCACATTGATCTCCGCAAGCCGCCCTTCGGTCACCTGCATTCGCACGATCCCATTGGTCAGCTTTTGCGGCGGCAGACCGACGGAGACGGTCACAAAGCCGCGGTCGCGATAGGCCATCTGCAAATCCGCAAGCGCTTGCCGGATGGCATCAAATGTGACCTTCGGACCGGTGTAGGGCGCGAGGACCACCTCGATGACCCCGGATGGGAGCACCGTGTTGCCGGTCACATCGTAACCTTTGACTTCGAAGGCGGGCGTGTTCGTGGCTGGCGGCGGGACGGCCCCGGCTTGGCTCCGCCGTTCCTCCGCCCACGATTCGATGATTTTTCGGTGCAACGCCTCCGACGCGCGGCGCAGCGCTTCCGGGCTGGCGGGAGTTCCCAGATAAAACTCCGGCGTGGGCGCCGCGGAAGCCGGGTTCGTCTGCGCGGAGGCGGCGAACCCCAGGCAAAGTCCCGCCAGCAACGCTATCACACCCGCCCGTTTCGAGAGGCTTCGCGAAGCCTGGGTGATGGACTTTTGAGCGTTCCGACGCCATTCGCTGGGAGTGATTCCAAAGCGTTTCTTGAACATACTGTTAAACAACCCGAGGTGGCGATAGCCGCTGTCATAAGCCACGTGGATGATTTTTGTGTCGGGATTTGAGAGCAACTGGCGCGCGCGCAGGAGCCGCAATTCAATCTGCCGCTGGCAGAACGAGACGCCGAATTCCTCGCGGAACAAACGGCTGAAGTGTCGCTCGCTGCAACCCAACCGGCCTGCCAGGTCCTCCAGCGAACTGGCGGTCAACTCTGCTTCCCGGACCTGGCCGATCATGTGCCGCAACCGCTCGCGGAGTTCGCCCGGCGGCGCGGAGGCCGGCCCCTTGTCCGCCAGCAGAACGCTGACGGCCCCGGCCCACAGTTGAAGGAGCCGACACCGCTGGAGCAGCGAGCAGGCCCTGGTTTGATCGGTCACGCGCGCAAATTCCTGCGCGATTCCGTCCGAAGCCGGATACGTCAGCACAGAGGAGGAAGGAGAGCTCAGCGCCGCGTCCAATTGCTGTCCCTCCGTCACTGTCAGCAGGTCCGCAATCGACCGGGGATCCACCCCGTAATATTGCAGCTTCAGGGGCCCCACCTGGCTCGCCCGAAGCAAGCCGCGTCCGTTGAAAGCGACCGCGAAACAGTCGCCCGGATTCAGTTCTCGAGCGGCATTTTCCTGCAGCCAATACCCCGCGCCCTCCGCCACGCACCCCATCCACCATCCATGCCGGCCAGGGCACCACTCTCCGGAGGGCCTGAGGGTGAGCTCCCGCAAAGCCAGATTTCGCTCGACTGTCATTAAGGGGGCCAAGCCTGCTGAACGGGTGTGACAGGGCAGTGTCGTCTTTGTCACAATCACGAAACAACCGGGCCCGCCCCGTGCCGACCTCCATGAACCGAGCCTCCGTAGCCGCCGTTGTGAAACGGCGGAGATCGCCATTGCGGGACGGATCCGCCAATTCACATTGTCGGCTACAAGATTTCATGCTCCCCATCCGCTCCCGATTTGGCATTGGAGGCTTCCCACAAAAAAGAGCCGGTGCGGGGACCCACCGCACCGGCTCGCGTCAGAAACAAACCAGACCCACTGGCCTCAGGGAGTGATCGGTCCACCGTCGGCAGGCCGTGAAACCTGCATTTCGGTCAGTCGAACCGCAATTTTCGGATAAACGTTCTGGATGTCGAGGTCGATGTAGGTAGCCAGATTCGATCGCAGCAGGTCCACCGGGCTACCGTGCAACACGGACGGGAGTTCGTAGAGATGTTCGTAGCACCAGTAGCTGTATTGACCCTTGATCACTGGTGAATAGTCGTTTGTGCCGGTCAGGCTTGTGGTTCCGCCATCTAAAGTCCCGAGAAATGGCAGGGCGCCATTGTAAGTGAGAACGTTGCTGCCGCCGTTAACAACGAGAGTATCGGACATGGTGAGGTAACCGATCGCCGGACCGGCGTTGGCCTGATTGAGAGCGCCGCGGACGCCCGAGCCGCTCGAGTAGCCAACGGAGGGAGACCACACACCACTCGCGTTCGGCGCCCAGGGCTGTTCCTCTGACGGCGCGAAAAAGGAGTCGTATTCCGCAGTCAACCTTGTGCCGGAGTCAAAGCTTCGGCCCGGGAGATAGCAATTTGTGCTGCTGTCATTCGTATTTCCTGTGAAATAGGACAGTGGCAAGTAACCGTTGGCAAAAAACGGTTGGATCTGCTGAGCGGTGATGTTGGCCAATCGGGTTGGCGAGCTAACGCTCTTGGTAAAGCACATGGGTTGTATGGCCACCAACACACCGCTTAACTGCGGCGTTTGGAAACCCGTTGCAGCTTGAAACACATCCGAAAAAGACAAGTCCGCTGTATGGTTCACTGTGGTGGCGTTGCCGTTCGTCGGCGAACTATAGTAGGTCGGAGTCAAGTTTTGTGTCAACGTTTGCACTCCACCGACGGAGCCGCTCATGCTGGTGTAAATGGTGACCTGCTGGCTGCCGAAAACTCCGCTCATGAGTCCGCCGTAAGTCACTTGATTGGCTCCGCTGTTGTCAGTTGCGGTACCGCCTGGATTTTCATTCTGCAGATTGGCGCCGTACAGGTTTGTAATCGCGCGGAACATGCTAGCCCGGAAGGCTGTCGAACCGGTGATGTAAATGTTCACTTGCGCCTGCACCGAGACGGCAGTGCAGACCAAGCCAAGTATGCCGAGTGTGGTTATCTTTTTCATGATTTATTGTTTTTGATGGTTATTATTTAAAGTTTCGATGGATAGTTGTTGTTGAGGTCGCGGCTTTGAATCAATGCGCTTGGATCGTGTAGAACATCATTTGACCGCTGGCACCCGTATCCTGCAGGGTCATGGGTGAACCCGTGCCGCTTGCCGGTGAACCGATCACAGACCAACTCGACCGCGGACTGACTGCCAGGCTGCTCGTGCCCAGAAGCGTGTAGGTTGCTCCGACAACGGTGGGCGAGAAGGTGATGGTGTTAACCGTCCCACTGCGCACGATGCTCGTGATGGTGGGCTGCGGGATGACCAGTGCTGAAGGACCGGACGTGTAAGTCAGCACTCCGTTCGTCGAGAAATCAAAATAACCCAGATAGAGGCCCGGGCCGCTGCCGGGGAACAGTTGATACAGGTCCGAGCGAACACCCTGGACGGATGTCGTGAAACTTGCGCCGGTCTGTTGTTCCACATCGCCTTGGAACTTTTGCTTGAAATTGCCGAGCGGACCGATGTAGGCGCTGTAGGAAAAGAGAGGGTCTCCCGCCGGCAATATAATCCCCGTCGGAGTGTTTCTCGGTGGTCCAGCGGGAAGATCCGCACTGCCATAGATCGTGGCGTAATCGCCCAAACCTTCAATCTGGGATACTGCATCACCCTGGCTGAAATAGCTGGTCTGGGTCCATGGAGAGGTTTGTGTGCCGAAGGAAGTGCGCGGATTGGTCACCCAGAGCGTGTGCAGCGGATAGTTGCTGACGCCCGCTGAAAGCACGTTGGTGCTGACGTCGGCAAATGCCGACCAGGATATGTTGTTTAAACTCGAAAACGAGTTTGTCACCAGGCTTTGAGTCACGTTTGCGACTGTGATCGTCGTGCCGGTCGTCAGACTTGCATAGGTCGTGATGGAACCGCCGTCCACGACCAGTTCGTAGGCCGATGCACCGGCGGAATTTGGTGTCACCCTGAAGCCTATCAGCAGGTCACTATTATTGTATTGAAAAGTTTGTGCCGAACTGGCCACCGCTGACGCGGCCAGCAAGGCTAACGCAATGGGAAATGTTTTTTGTATTTTCATAAATGGTTTTTCTTCCGTTCGGCGAAGACACTAAACCAGGTGGAGGAAAGAATACTTCCACAAACCAGCCAGTGGTCCTCACTTTGACGACAAGCCCGAAAAGATGCGTATATGCCAAAGACAGGGTGCCAAACACAGCCGGGGCTTCCTCCTCACCGCCATTCGCCGAGCCCGAGTCACCCAATTGTAACAACCGCGGACGAGCCGTTCCCCAAGATTTTTCGTGCCGTCCCAATGACAGCAGTTAAGATGGGCCGTATGCCGGACGCCTACCGCCAACTCCTCGATGCCGCGATCAATCACTTGCAGGAACTCCAAGCCCAGGGCGTCCGCTCCGTCTCCGTCTCGCCTGAAACCCTGGCTGCGTTGGACGCGAAGCCTCGAAGACCACTTCCTCAAAAGGCCGCTGCGCCTCCCGCGCCTCTCCAACCGCGATCGATCCCCGGACCGGCACCGGAGGCTCCCAAAGCCGCGGAAGCCACGCCGGTGACCGCCCTGGATTTATCCCTCGGCCTGCCCGGCGAACGGGCGGCCGCCCCCGCCGCGCCGCTCGATCCGGAAGCCAAGGCCGCCGCGTTTGCCGACTTGAGCCGTCGCGCGGCGGCTTGCGTGAAATGCCCCCACCTCGCCTCCTCACGCAAGAACGTCGTCTTCGGCGTCGGCAGCATCCACGCCGAACTCCTGTTCGTCGGCGAGGCGCCGGGCGCGGACGAAGACGAGCAGGGCGAACCATTCGTCGGAAAGGCGGGGCAGTTGCTCACCAAAATCATCCAGACGACGGGGCTCTCGCGCGAATCGGTTTACATCGCCAATATTTTGAAATGCCGGCCCGACACGCCCGGCCAGAGCGCGGGCAACCGGAAGCCGACGGCCGGGGAGATGGCCACGTGCATTCCCTATCTGCACGAGCAGATCGATTTGATCCGGCCCAAAGCGATCGTCGCCCTGGGCGCAACCGCGGTCGAAGGGTTGCTCGGTAAAACCGTCGGGATCACCCGGCTGCGCGGGAACTGGCGGATCTACCGCGGCATTCCGCTGATGCCGACCTATCACCCGGCGTATCTGCTCCGCAACCAGGCCCTGAGCGAAAAGCGCAAGGTCTGGGAGGACATGTTGCAGGTGATGGAGAAGCTGGGAATGCCGATCAGCGGAAAGCAGCGGGGGTTCTTCACGAAGCCCTGACTCCGGGATTGCGCCGGCTCCCGTTTTGCTATAACCACCGCCCCATGTCGAAGTTCATTGCCGCCTGGTCTTTGGATCTTGCCGCGTGGTACGCCGGTGCGCTCAAAGCGATCGGCTACCCGGCGATCGTCCTGATGATGGCAATCGAAAGTTCCCTTTTCCCGTTGCCCAGTGAATTGGTCCTCCCGCCCGCGGCTCACTGGTCGGAGACCGGCCAGATCCCCCTCAGCCTCACCGGAATCGTCATCGCCGGCACGCTCGGCTCCTGGCTCGGCGCCACCCTGATGTACTGGGCCGCGCGGTTGGCCGGACGGCCTTTGTTCCTCAGGTATGGTCGCTGGATATTCGTTACGCCGGAAAAAGTCGAGGGAGCGGAACGCTGGGCGGAGCATTACGGCTCCATGGGCATTTTTATATCGCGACTCCTGCCGGTCGTCCGTCATCTGATCGGCATCCCCGCCGGCGTCGTCCGAATGGACTACAAATTATTTTCGCTCTTCACGATTCTGGGGTCCGGATTCTGGTGCACCGTGCTCTGTTACGTCGGAGTCAAAATGGGCCAGGACAAAGATCTGATGAAGGGCGACCTGCACCGGATTTCACTCTGGCTCGGCGGCGCGATGCTGGTGTTGGGCGGACTTTATTATTTTTTCGTCCACCGGCACATGAAAAGGAAGGCGGAATGAAGAAGGCGGAAGGCGGGATCGCTGAATCCCTGTCTCCGCATTCATCCGCGCACGTTGACCAGCGTTTTCACCACGCGGTTTCCAGCGGTCATGGACTGAAACAGTTGCGGCAGCCGGCTTAACGGGCATTCCCCATCCACAAACTCAGCCGCCCGGATCACGCCCTTCTCGATGAACTCCAGCGCCCGACGAATCGTGCGCGGGGTGTGGTGGAAGCTCGCCAGTAGGGTCAGGTCCGAATAATGGATCACCGTCGTGTCGAGCGTCACCGTCGTGCCCGCCGGACAGCCGCCAAAAAAATTCACCGTACCGCCTTTGCGCACCAGATGAACGCTCGCCTCCCATACCTCCGGCACACCCACCGCCTCGATGACCGCGTCGAAGTGCGCTTTCGATGCTTCACGGATCTTCGTCACGAGAGTGTGTCCGTCGCCGATATCGATGACGTGGTCGGCGCCGACCCGGCGCGCCACTTCGAGCCGCGCCGCCCGGCGGCCGGCCACGGTCACTTCGCAGCCCAGTTGTTTTGCCAGCACGACGAACATGAGTCCGATCGGCCCCGCGCCCAGAACGAGGACGTGCTGCCCGGGGCGGAGTTTCGAGTCTTCAACCCCCTGCACCACACACGCCAGCGGCTCCACCAGCGCGGCGTCGCGAAAAGACGTCTCCGGCTTCAGTCGCAGCATGTTCTTCCGCACGATCCGCGCCGGCACAACGATGAACTCCGCATACGCGCCGTTCAAAAACTGCAGGTCGTCGCAAATGTTCTCCTGCCCGGCCCGACAATGATAACACTGCCCACACGGGGCCGAGTTCGCGACGACCGCACGATCTCCGAGCTGCCATTCGCCTGCCTGCCCGGCGCGCCCTGCGTCCGACACCTCGGAGACGATGCCGGCCAGTTCGTGGCCGAAAACGGCGGGCGGCACGATCATCTTGGCATGGTAACCGCGCTTGAACACCTTCAGATCGGTGCCGCACGTCAGCGCCGCCTCGATCCGGAGGCGCGCCTCGCCCGGCTTGAGCGCCGGCGGCTCGATGTCTTCGACACGAACATCTTCTTTTCCATGCAGGACGGCGGCTTTCATGCGGGCATGTTTAGGGCGATCGACATCGGATGTAAAACTTCATTTGCGCGCGATCATCCCCCGGGCGCATCCGCGCGCCGCTCCGGCGTGGTGCCTTGAAAGCTTGTGTCAAAAGTTGAATGGGTGGTACGGGCCATTGGCCCGTTCCGTCCGGCGACCCTCCGGACGGAATGGAGAGGGGCGTTCCAGAGGAAATTCAGCCCAAAATGTCATCGGCCGTCAACCTCTTCCGGTCGGCGAGTCGCCGACCGGAACGGGCGGGTCGCTCATTCCACCCCCATGTTACACACGGCCTCGTAATGCCACGCTCCGGCCTGTGTGCAATTGACCGCAGTGTCAAGTTGCGCGCTCAGGCCAGGCGCCTCGGCGGGGGCGCCTTGACAAAGTTCGCTTCACGCAGATAGATCGGCTCAAGTTTTTCGCCGGAAACGAAACCGTTCCGGTTCGCCGCCAGTTTCGCGAGCGTGGCGGCCGCGGGAAAAAGGATCCGGCCGGCCGGAAACCAGCGTGTCGCCTCCGGGCCGATCAGGATTTCACCGGCCCGCTCGCATTCCCGCGCTTCGGCCAGGGATGCGAGCCGCAGAGGCCCGGCTTCGCGACATCCGTCCGCGCCAAGTTCACAGCTTGAGAGATAAAACTCATCGCGCTGGGCGTCGATGACGACGGTGACCCGTCCGGTCAGGCCTCCGGTCCAGGCCTGCCAGGCGAGGCACTCAGCGCTGCCGATGCCGATCAGCTTTACGCCGCGGGCCAGTTGCCAGCCCTGCGCGAGTGCAATGGCCGCCCGAATGCCCGTGTAGGAACCCGGGCCGAGGCCGATCGCCAGGCACTCGATCTGCCCAGCCTCGAGGTTCGCCTCTCGTAGCGCGTCGGCCACCAGCGCCAGCCCGCGCGTCCCGCCCAAGCCGGTCTCGATGACCTCGACGACACTGCCGGACGGGCACGGGCCGGCCTGTGGCCTGGCGGGCTCCAAAGCGTCCGGCGTGTCGCCACCCTTCTCCGGTGAAGACAGAACCGCCACGCTTCGCTGTGCCGAGGAAAACTCAAGCGCCAGGATTTTCATAAGAGATTCGCCGTTCATTCCCGTCCAGGATCTCGATTTGAACCCGGCTGAATTCTGCGGGCATGGCCCGCATCCCTCCCCCAGATCGATCCGCTCCGAACCAGCGTTCGGCCCATTCAATCACGGCCACACCCGCCGGATTCAGATATTCCTCCAAACCCGCAGCCACAATCTGTTCGGGGGTGTTGAGCCGGTATAAATCCAGGTGAAAGAGCGTGAGCCGGCCGGCCGCGTAGATATTGACCAGCGTGAACGTCGGCGAATGCACGCGGGCCGGTATGTCCAGGCCGCGCGCCAGGCCTTTGACGAGCCGGGTCTTGCCGGCGCCCAGGTCGCCGGAGAGCGCGATGACCAGTCCGCTGCGCGCGTCGCGCCCCCAACGTTCGCCGAGCGCCTCGGTCTCCGCCGGGCTATGTGAAATGTTCGTAACCATGGACGGTCAACGGCCGAACGCCGTCCCTGTCGCGCAGATGGATTCCTTCGCCCGCGGTGATCTTGCCGATGCAGGCAAGGGGAGTTTTGGGGAACTCCTTTTTCCAGGCATCGAGCAGGGGGACTGCGTCGCGGGCCGCCCCCGTGAACAGCAGTTCAAAATCCTCGCCATCGCTCAACGCCGCCAGCAACGGTGATTTGCCGCCGCCGCCTTGAGCCGGCAGCCGGCCCTCATCCTCGCGCGCACGGTTGCGGGATGCTTCCTTGGCGGCGCGGCTGATGGGGATCGAGGCGGCCAACAGTTCCGCGCCCACACGGCTCGCCTTCAAAATGTGGCGCAGGTCGCCTGCCAGGCCGTCGCTCACGTCGATCATCGCGTGTATGGAAAAATGCTGCGTCAGCCACCGCGCCTCGGCCAGTCGCGGTTCGAACTCGAGATGTTTACCCGACAAAAGCGACCCGCCGAGATTGCCTGTGACCCAGATGGCATCGCCCGCCTCGGCGCTGGACCGGAGCGTGGCCTTGCCCCGGAGCACGTGACCGAGCACCGCCACAGACAGGAGCACGCGGCCGGGATTCGTTGTGGTCTCGCCGCCGACGATGGCCACGTCGTGCTTCCGCGCGAGAGCGGTCATTCCCGCGTAGATCCTTTCGACGGCATCGGGATTGAATTGTTGCGGCAGGGCGAGGGTGACGAGCGCGGCGGTGGGCGTGCCGGCCATGGCGGCGATGTCGCTCAGGCATCGACCCAGGGCTTTGTGCCCGATCTTTTCCGGGGGCGCATCGGATTGGAAATGAATTCCCTCGACGACGGCGTCGGTCTTGAACAGGAGCAGGCGGTCCGGCAGGCCGAAATCCAGCACGGCGCAGTCGTCTCCGGGCCCGACCACGACCGATTTATTGGCCGGCAACGAGTGTGTGAGGCGGGCGATCAGTTCAAACTCGTTCATGGTCTTGCGGACACGAGATGAAGAGATTCCGCGACGAAAAGCAGGACGAAATTCATCGTGTTGAACAGGCTGTGGGCCGCGATCGGGGCGAGCAGGTTCCCGGTGGTTTCATAAAGCCACGTTAGAATGAGCGCGAGCAACAGCAGCGGCAAAAAAGTGGCCAGGTTCAAGTGGATTGCCGCAAACGCCAGCGACGTGCCCCAAAGCGCAGCGCGCGGGTGGCCGCTCTGTTTGATCGCCGGATACAGGATGCCCCGGAACAACAGTTCCTCGGCCAGCGGCGCGAGCACAATGGCGGTGACCCCGAGCACGACCCGGTTCCAGAGGGTCCCCGAGGTCCGCAACACCTCCACGACCGTCTGCTCCTTCGGCTCGAGATGGAGCCGCTCCATGATTCGGACGGAGGCCGATTGCAGCAGAAGACCCGCGCCCAGAAAGGCGACCGCGCCGAACGCGCCGAACACCAGCGCCCGTCTCCAGTCAACCTTCAAGCCGAAGGCGTCCGCCCAGCCGATGGCGTGCTCCCGCAGAAAGCGGGACACGAGCACGCAAGCCGCGCCTTGAAAGCTGAGCACGGCGATCAGCACGTTGAGAACCGAAGCTTTCCCTTCCGGCGCATCCCCACCCACGCGCACGGACCACCAGGTCAGCAACAAAGCCCCGTAGAAACAGAGGAGCAACCCGACAAAACTCCGCACAAAGGTTTCGAGGCGCCAGGGGCGTCCCAGGACCACGAACGCGCCGGCAAACAACCCGCACGCGCCGGCGGTCAGGCTGAGGAAACCGGCCGCGTGAGGCCGTTGCGGCTGGCGCAGGAAGGCGATGGCCGAGGCCACGAGCGTGCCTATGAAAATGCAGATCAACACCCTCGCGACGAGGCGCAGAACGGCATCCACTTTCCATGGCTTTTCCGGCAGCATGGATCCAACCTACAGAACCCAAACCGGAGAGACGATGGAAAAGTGGCGGGAGCTGCCGCTCGGAAGTCTTCAATTGAAACCACCGATGGATGGACGATTTTCAGCCACGCCATCCATGCTCCAAAAAAGGAGGGAACATCCAACAACCAACATCGAACATCCAAGTGCAGAGCGCGCACGGGCGGCAAGTGGCATAGTGCAACCCCTCCCTGTTTTCTTTGCCAGAGTGGCCGCCGCGGAGTATCGTTGCGCATCAACCCGGCGACGCGCGATGGATTTCCTCTGGGCTCAAAGGCATTGAACAGCCGCCGGCGGGAAACAATTCAACCTGGAAACACCTTGATGACAAAGGCCCCTGACGCAGCGCCGCTTCATCCCGCCAATCGTCTGGCGCGCGAAAAGTCGCCTTACCTTCTCCAGCACGCGCGCAACCCCGTGGATTGGTTCGCCTGGAATGACGAAGCTTTCGAAAAGTCGCGCCGCGAGAACAAACCCATCTTTCTGAGCATCGGCTACTCGACCTGCCACTGGTGCCACGTGATGGAGCGCGAATCGTTTGAAGACGGAGCCGTCGCCGCTTTCCTCAACCAATATTTTGTCGCCATCAAGGTGGACCGCGAGGAGCGGCCGGATGTGGACAAAATCTACATGATGTTTGTTCAGGCCACGGCCGGCCAGGGCGGTTGGCCGTTGAACGTCTTTCTCACGCCGGACCTGAAACCCTTTTTCGGCGGGACCTATTTTCCGCCGGAGAACCGTCAGGGGAGACCCGGTTTCCTGCAATTGCTTCGGCAGATCCAGCAGCTCTGGGCGAACCGCCGCGCCGGCCTCGCCGGCTCCGCCGACGAATTGCATGCGCGTCTGGAGCAGATGGCCGGGATCGATTCATCGCCGTCGGCTCCGGAGTTGACGGCGGAGATTCTCCGCAACGCGGGTGCGCTCTTCAAACAGGCATACGACCCCCGCCACGGCGGCTTTGGCGGCGCCCCGAAATTTCCGCAGCCCAGCCAGCCCCAGGCACTCCTGCGCTACGCCAAACGGTTCAACGACAGCGAGGCCGTCCGCATGGTGCTCCACACGTGCGATCGCATGGCCGCCGGCGGTATCCACGATCAATTGGGCGGCGGCTTCGCGCGCTACTCCGTCGATGCCGAATGGCTGGTGCCGCATTTCGAGAAGATGCTCTACGACAATGCGCAACTGGCTCAATTGTATCTGGACGCCAGCCTCGTGAGCCGGGAATTGGAACATCAACAATCAAAAATGGAACCGGGGCCGTCCGGGGGCGTCCCGCCCGTCGATCCAGCCCGGTTTGCCGGTATCGCGCGCGACATTCTCGATTACGTCCTGCGCGACATGACGCACCCGGAAGGTGGGTTCTATTCCGCCGAAGACGCCGACAGCGAAGGGCATGAGGGAAAGTTCTATTGTTGGACGCGTCGGGAGCTGGAAACGCTGCTGACGCCCCTGGAATTGAGCGTGGCCGAACGTTACTTCGGCATCACCGCGCAGGGCAATTTCATCGACCACAGCCACCCCGCCCCGTTGCCGGATCAAAATGTGTTGAGTGTCGCCGCCCCACTTTCGGACGGGGCCGCGCCGCCACACGCCGCGGCCGGCGCGACCGCCTCCGAGTTGCTCGCCTCCGCGAAGCGAAAAATGTTCGAGGCCCGCAACCGCCGCGTGCGTCCGCACCTGGATGACAAGGTGCTCGCCTCATGGAACGGACTGATGCTCGGCGCCATGGCGTGCGCTTATGCCGTGCTCGGCGATGAAAAATACCGCGCGGCGGCGGAAAAGAACCTGGCGTTCCTCCAGGCGAAGTTGTGGGTGGAACCCGCCGGATCGGCAACGGCGCGAGGAACACTGTTTCACCGCTGGCGCGACGGCGAACGGGACGAGGTCGAGTTGCTCGAGGGCTACGCCTTCCTGCTCTCCGGCGTTCTGGATCTGTATGAAGCCACGCTCGAACCCGGGCGCCTTGATTTTGCCATCGCACTCGCCGACTCCATGCTGGCGAAGTTTTACGACCCTGAAAACGGCGGGTTCTGGCAAACCCCCGCCGAGGCCAGGAACCTTATCCTGAGGGTGAAAGAAGATTACGACGGCGCCGAGCCTTCGGGAAACTCGGTCGCGGTTCTGGCGCTGCTGAAACTCGGGTCCATCACCGGCCGCAAAGACTTCACCGGCGCCGCCGAAAAAAGTTTGCTCCTGTTTTCCATGCGCCTGCATCAGGTTCCACAGGCTGTCCCCTTCATGCTCCAGGCGCTGGACTTTTCCCTGCAGCCGCCAAAACACGTCGTCCTGGCCGGCAATCCCGCCACCGCCCGCGGTCGGGAACTGCTGCACGCCGTCCATTCGGTTTATCAGCCCAACAAAGTCGTGCTCGGAAACACAGGCGCAGTCGAAGAATTCTCCCGGACATTGCCGCCAAAGGACGGCCCGGTGGTTTATCTCTGCACCGGAACTTCCTGCCACGCGCCAACCCACAAGGCCTCAGAAGTCAGGGAGATGCTGGGGTGACCAGGCAGCCTCAACGCCACTGATGAGGCTTCGCCGGATTCATCTTCTGCAGGACCGGCTTCAGAACCTTCCAAACGTTCTCCGCCACAATCTTGTGGCCTTCGGCGGTCGGATGTATCCGGTCTTCCTGGTTCAACTCCGGCTTACCCGCCACCCCTTCGAGCAGGAACGGGATCAGCGCCGCGTGGTTGGTCGCGGCCAATTCCGGAAAAACACTTCGGAAAGCGGCGGTGTATTCCTCACCCATGTTCGGCGGCATCTGCATCCCGGCGACAATGAACTGCGCCTGCGGATATTGCCGCTTCGTGCGGTCGATGATGGCCTGCAGGTTCGTTTTCGTAGCCGACACCGGCAGACCGCGCAATCCGTCGTTGCCGCCGAGTTCCAGAATCAGCACATCGATCCGACGCCTCAGCAGCCAGTCGATGCGCGCCAGACCGTCCGCGCTGGTGTCCCCGCTCACGCCGGCGTTGACCACCGCGCAGTTCCAGCCGGCCGCATCCATCTTCGCCTGAAGCAACGCCGGAAAAGCCTGGGCAGGCTCGATGCCCAAACCCGCCGACAGGCTGTCGCCCAACACCACCACCGTTTTGCGGTCGAATTGAATTGAAGCCGGGTCCGCCGCGTTGGCCGCGGGGAAAACGACCATGGCGATCCAGAAAAAGATCGCCCCGACAAGGTGCCACCCGCGTTTTGCCGGAGGAGGGCAATCCGGACGGGCGCGGTCCGGGGAATCCACCAGGCTCCGGCCAGGCGGTATATCACGGCCCCATTGCATTGCCCTGTTGCTCCGCTTCATTTCGATCCGATGCGCCATGCATCAACCAACACGAAAGTGCTGCGGCCGTCAATCGCGGGACTTTTGCGCTGTCTTGCCTTGGACGCGCCGCTGGATCCGTAAAGCAAAGGGGTCAGTTAATCAGATTGTAATATTCTATCGACACCAGCGGGATGGGTTGATTAGCGTGGGCCCCCATGGCTCGGAAGCTGCGCATCCAATATCCGGGCGCGATCTATCATGTTATGAGTCGCGGCGACCGGCGGGAACGTATTCATGCCGATGACCATAAGGGCCGTTCGGGTCGGTCCTGAGTATTGACACAAGTTCACTTTTTCAGGCGGTAAAGCCGGTGGGTTACGTGCGTCCGTGTCCTCATCTTTAATTCCGGCATTTCCAAAGAAGGATGTTTTGTTATTGTGGCGGGCATATGACCGATCCTCGATACCGCAATCTGGCGAAGCTGCTGGTGGAGTATTCCACC
>Ga0224555_1002144_pt1 | contig 24205 bp, 18 predicted proteins | sample 714S23034metaG_FD_180687 | JGI IMG/M metagenome (GOLD analysis project Ga0224555, IMG submission 180687) | Peat soil microbial communities from Stordalen Mire, Sweden - 717 S2 30-34 | ecosystem: Environmental > Terrestrial > Soil > Wetlands > Peat | place: Sweden: Norrbotten County, Stordalen...
TGAGCAAGGTTCATCTCGATCATCGCCCGCTCGCGTATATCAAGGTGACTGTACCGCTCTCCCATGGCAACCTTCCCCCTTTAAGGAATGTTGCACTTCGAGCTTGGATCTGCCGTAGGCACATTCAAAGGTACGGCCTGGTCACGCGTCTGGCAGATTTGGCATCTGGCGGGATTAAAGCAATGTTTTTCAATGGGTTGCGGTCCGGAGGCGCGGGGGGGGGCTCTTCCGATCTTTCTCCACTATTGCAAGTATGCGCCGACGGAGGGTAATTTTATGCAAAAGCCGAAGAGAAAGATTGTGGCCCTTACCTGGGAGAAGGCGCCCTTACCTGGGAGAAGGCATAGATCGCACTCCCAGATACTACCTTGGAACGCTATAGCACTTCCCTTTTCTCCTGCAAATAACCGAGCCACTCATCAAGTCCTACGCCGCTCTTCACTGAAGTCTCAATTATCTTTATTCCTGGACGGATTTCGTTGATATTTTTTACGCCGCCCATCGGTTCATCCCGCACTGCTATCTGTTTTCTTCCGGTTGAAAAGCCGATCGAAAGCTGCCGAAATCTTAGGTTTAGTTAGCCAGTAGAGAGCAATGGCCGCGATAAAAAGAAGACCAGGCAAACGGCCAGCGTGGTGGTCGGAAAGCCAATCTTCCAAATCCCAGAGCTTAGGTCCAAACGCCCAATTGAGTAGCCCTAATAAGCCGAATATGCCGAATACGAAGCCAAACGCAGTGAGCCAGAGTTTCAACCGGTCATGAGGCGGCCGTACGGTCTCGCCCTCCGGGGTGAAGGAAGGATTGAGCATGATCGAGAGGTAATTGTCGCCCTCACGCAGTTTTTCGACAGCTCGGTCCCAAGTCCTCTGTTCCTGTTCGTCATCGACATCGCGCGCTTCGATGTTGCGGATTAGCCCCGCGATCTTGCGTTCGTATTCGTTGCCGTCGTAGTCTCGCTCGAATTCGAAATTGATTTCTAGCATGCCGGGCAGCGTCCAGTCTGTTTCGGAGAAATAGAGCATCTTGCGCTCAATTTCCGACAGCGGAACTTTTTCTCTCTTCGCTTCCTCTGCAATCCTGCCGGCCAAATAGTCCTTTGACTCGCGAACCGATCCAATACTTTGCACGTTCCTATCCCCGCCCTTCCCGTTTCTCTTTCAAATACCCCAGCCACTCCTCCAGCCCCACTCCGCTCTTCACTGAAGTCTCAAAGATCCGAATCCCCGGACGGATTTCGTTGATATTTTTTAGCGCCGCCCATCGGTCGAATCCGCACGGAACCGCCAGGTCCATCTTGGTAATCACCGCCGCATCTGCGGAGTTGAACATGGTGGGATATTTGAGCGGCTTATCTTCGCCCTCGGTCACCGAAAGCATTACCACCCGGATCGCCTCGCCCAGGTCGTAGCTCGACGGGCAAACCAGATTGCCCACATTCTCAATAAACAAATAATCGAGGTCCGCAAGCTCCCAGCCGTCCAGGTGCTTGCCGATCATCTCCGCATCCAGGTGGCAAATTCCGTGGGTATTGATCTGGCGAACCGGAGCGCCGCTCGAGGCCAGACGCCGCGCATCGTTATCCGTCTCCAGATCGCCCACCAGCGCCGCCACTCGCACGCCACGCTTCCGCAGCTCCGTGAGCGTCCACTCCAGAAACGCCGTCTTCCCCGTCCCCGGGCTTGAAACCAGGTTCAGCACCAGCACCCCGGCAGCCGCGTAGCTCGCCCGCAGCCCCGCCGCCAGTTCGTCGTTCTTCTTCAGAATTCCCCGCCGCAGCTCCACAATCCGGGTCGTCATGCCGCCTCCTTGCTGTCCTCAATTTCGATCGAATCAATCTCCAGCTCGCGGCCCTGGCGCAGGTCAAAGCACGGCTCGCCGCAGCGTGGGCAGCGGAAGCTCTGTACTCCTTCGAGTTCCACGTCTTCGCCGCACTTTTCGCAGTGCATCACCACCGGCAGCACGTTGATCACCAGCCGCGACCCTTCGAGCGCCGTTCCCTCAGCCGCAATCCCGTAGCAGAACTCCAGCGATTCCCGCACCACAGAGGCCAGAGCGCCAACGCGCAGCCGCACTTCCACCACCCGCGCACCGGGGTATGCAGCCAGCGACTCGGTCACCGTATCCACAACACTTGAGACGATTGAAAGTTCATGCATAAAAGATGGATTCTACGCTTCCACCCGCCCAGCCGCCCGCCAGCACCGTTTCAAGCGAATGCAGCTTCGTGGATGAAGCTCTACATGTCGTGTCTCAAGACGTTATTTACAACGAGCTAGTCCATTCAGAAGTGGAGGGTTATGGAAAAGATGGAAAGCTGGAGAACGCTTCCCACTTTCCCACAACCCCGACTGCTGATACGGGCTTCAATCTGTTGACATTGCACATATCCCGGGGGCTAAAGCCCCGATCCTTTTGGAGGCCGCATTCGGCACGGCTGAAGCCGTGCCCTTTCAAAACAACGATGGTGGAGTTTTGGGGTATCCCACCCTTTCGCCAGAAAGAAGGCGAAAGAATGGGGCACCCGCTTTAATTCAATTGTCGGCATTCCATCAGCTAAATGCGTGCCCTTTCAAAACAATGGCTGGAAGCGTAAAACAACGTGTTGAAACTTTACAGCTAAAGAGCTTGCCAATTTCTAAATAGGTCTCCAAACCGGCAGTCGCCTATCCATTAGTTACCCTCCAGTAAACAGATGCAGTGAACTGTATCGCAACTTGCCAGTATGGAGCAGTCTGTCAGGGGTCTGATGTGCCGCGAACAGTCAAAATTCTATCCGCCAGAGGTAAGGCCGGCTCGACATAAATCCATCTAAAGTATTGATATTATATATATTTATAAAGATTACGGAGACGATTGCCGCTTGCACCTTGCACTGATACCCATGATCGGCGAGAAACAAAGTGAGCTGAATAGCACAATAGTACTATATAAAAACATTACTGCGGTACTAAATTGGTACCATACCTTTACGTTACTGTAGTGCCATTTTTGGTTCATATAGAGACGGGAATCGGTTACCATGGTTTTCTTCGATGAGAAAGATGTGAAAGGAGGAGGGATAGCCATGAGCTCAGGATTGTCGCCGAATTTCGATACCCAATATCCCGACTCCATTGGAACCGGAGCGTTGTCGATTGCGTTGATCGGCCCTGACGAGGGGCGTCGCAAGGCTTTGGCCAGCGCTCTTTCCGAATGCCCCGGAGCCGAAGTCCGCGAGTTTTCCTCCTATCCCACCACGCTTGATGAAGTACCGCGGCTGCTGAAGCAGGTTTACGACATCATCCTGATTGACCTCGACAGCAACCGGGAGTTCGCCCTCGAACTGGTGGAGAGCATCTGCGCCTCGGATTCGGCCACGGTAATGGTCTATTCGGAGCAGGCTGACCGGGACGGGGTCTTCCGGAGCATGCGTGCGGGCGCGCGTGAGTTTCTTACTCCGCCCTTCGATCAAAACACATTGGCTGAAGCTCTCGTCCGGGCCTCGGCCATACTCCGACCGAAGACTCTCACCGTAAAGAAAACCGGCGGCAAGCTGCTGGTGTTTCTCGGCTCCAAGGGCGGCTCCGGCGTCACGACCGTTGCCTGCAATTTTGCCATTGCCCTGGCCCAGGAATCTGAGCAAAGCACCTTGTTGATCGATCTCGGCCTCCCTATAGGCGACGCCGCGCTCAGCCTCGGAATTACCGCGGAATACTCCACTGACAACGCCCTCCAGGACGCCGACCGGCTGGACGCCAGTTTTCTGAACAAGCTGTTGGCCAAGCATCAATCAGGAGTATCCGTGCTTGCGGCTCCAAGTAAAGTTCCCGAGATCGAGCCCTCTCATGCAGCCATCGAAAAGCTCATTTCCGTCGCGCGGCAGGAATTCGACAATGTGATCGTCGATGCGGGATCGAGAGTGGATTTAATGGGAACCACTCTCATCAAAGAGGCCACAACGGTCTACATGGTCACCATGGCCGGCATCTCCGAGCTGCGCAATTCAAATCGCCTGATCACAAGGTTCTTCGATGGGGGTGGTCCCAAACTTGAAGTTGTAGTCAACCGCTTTGAGCCTCGCTTCCTGGGGGTCACTGAAGAACATATCACCAAGGCTTTGAACAGGCCGGCGCAGTGGATGATTCCCAGCGATTATGACGCTATGCGCGAGATGCAGAGCACCGCGACTCCGCTTGCAGATTCGCCCATTTCGCGCCTGATCATGGAGATGGCCTGCTCCGCTAGCGGGCATCCCGTACCCAGGTCAAAAAAGAAGGTTTTCAGCTTTAGAGATCTCGGCAAAGGCAGCGCGGAGAGCGTTTCAATCGTTGATAAGCCGCCCGCCGTTACGCCTGCCGCGATCGTCGCGAAGCTGGCCAATGCCGGTTCGGCTCCGGCTGTCGCATGGAAAGCGCCCGCGCCCATTATCTGTGGCGCCGCGCTCAGTGACAACCAGCTCAACGCCACAGCATCGGTTCCAGGCACATTTGTGTATACCCCCAGCGCCGGCTACAAATTGCCCGCGGGAAAGCATACGCTCTGGGTAACCTTCACGGCGGCGGGCGCAGTGGGAGACTCCGCGGCGGTGCAAGCCTCCGTCATTATTATTGTTTCCAAGGCAACGCCCACCATCACATGGCCAGCGCCTCGCGCCGTTTCCTGCGGCGCCGTGCTCAGCGCCACTCAGCTGAATGCCACGGCATCGGTTCCCGGCACATTCGAATACACTCCCGCGCTGGGCGATGCGCTTAAGGCGGGAAAGCATACGCTCTCGGTAACCTTTACTCCCACAGACGACACGAACTACATAACAGCGCAAGCCACCGTATCCATTACTGTCGCCAAGACGACCCCCGACCTCGCATGGCCGGCGCCTGATCCGATCACCTGTGGCACGGAGCTAAGTTCCGCTCAACTCAACGCCACAGCATCGGTTCCGGGAACATTCGTCTATACACCCGCTCAAGGCGAGTTGCTCGCCGCGGGAACGCATACGCTCTCGGTAACCTTCACCCCCAACGACGACACGAACTACACAGCAGCGCAAGCCGCCGTATCCATCACGGTCTCCAAGGCAAAACCGGCCATCGCATGGTCGACGCCGGATCCAATTACCTACGGCACCCGGCTCGGCGCCGCTCAACTCTGCGCCACGGCATCGGTTCCCGGTAAATTCATCTATAACCCCGGCCTGGGCGCAGTGCTTGCGGCTGGCGAGCATACGCCCTCGGTAACCTTCACACCAACGGATACAGAGAACTACACCACGGCCAGAACCGCCGTATCGCTCATCGTCGCCAAGGCAGAGCCGGTCATTACATGGGAGGAGCCTAATTCGATTACCTGCGGAGCCGCGCTCAGCGCCGCTCATCTCAATGCCAAAGCATCAGTGCCGGGAACGTTCTTTTATACACCCGCGGCGGGAGACGTGCTTGCGGAAGGAGATCATCGGCTCTCGGTGATATTCACTCCCGATGACACGATGAATTACAAAACGGAGCACACAGCAGTGTTGCTCACTGTCACCGAGACAACGCCAACCATGATTTCGTGGCCTGCCCCAGCCGCCATTTCTTACGGCACCGCGCTGAGTTCCCATCAACTCAATGCCACGGCGCCGATTCAGGGAAGCTTCGCCTACACTCCATCGGAAGGCGACATGCTCCCGGTTGGGCGGCATACACTCTCTGTTACATTTACTCCGGCGGACACGGAGAGATACGCGATGGCGCACGCCTCTGTGCTGCTTGTGGTGGAAAAATTACCGAACATCGATACCATGCTTACGGCGCCCACGCAGACTCCGTTCATACAATCCCCCGCCGCGGACTTTTCTGACTTCACAGAAGCGAAGCGGAAGCCGGCGCCAGGCATCGGCAGCCCCAAACAAAAAAACCAACGTGAAACGCGCACTTACAAAGGTGCAATCTACGAGAAGGAAGAAGATGGCCAATGGCATCTCCAGCAAAAATAGAGCAGATAATACCCGATACACTCCCCGAGGATTTCGGCGACTGGGATAACGAAGTTTCTCCCGCGACTCCACCTGCCAGGTCCGGCGGCTTCGATCCCGCCCCTGGTTATGCTGCACCAAAACCGCCCGCGCAACCCGCAAAGCCGCAAGCTGCCCCGGTGCGCAGAGTAAGTGTGTTCAGTAACGCGGCTTCACAGGCTCGCGCCAACAGCGCTGTGGCGGATGGGATGCGCAGTACGGCTTCACTTAAGGCAGCGGCCATGCGCGAGGCTGATGAAGTTCTCTTACAGTCGATTCAATCCAACAGAGCCTCCATGGGAAGGCAGAAGCCCGTCAGCATGAAGAAGTGGATGGTATATTCCACTGTTCCCGCCAGCTTGATTGTGCTGATGCTCGTCCTGGGCACGCTGTTCCATCGCGGCAAGCTGCCCATATTGAGGCATGCGGTTGAAGCGCAACCGGTTGCGGCCGATACGCTGCCGGCGAACGCCATTGTTGAGCCGCCGATGCAGTTAGCCTCTGCTCATCAGGCCGGTGCGAACGTAACGCAGCAAGCAGCGGTAACACAGCCGGCCACGGACAAAAAGGCAGTGAACCCGCCTCAGGTGCAGTCGAAAATGATGGAGGCTCAACTCAGTGCGCCAACGCGGATTCCGCATGACCTGAAGCTGAAGGCCACGGATGATGCGCCGTCCTCGTTAAACATAGGCGCGGCCAACCTGGGTCAGGGCGGTAATAGCGCGATTGGCAACATCTTCAATGGACAGCCACAGGCCAATGTGACCGTTGCAACTCCAAAGACCGTGACCGTCTCAGCTGGCATTGCGGGCGGTCTGCTGATTCAGAGAACAGCCCCCGTTTATCCGGCAATCGCCAAGGCAGCCCGCGTCACCGGCACAGTAGTGCTGAAAGCCACCATTTCGAAGACTGGAATCATCGAGAACCTGCACGTAGTGAGCGGACCGGGCATGTTGACGCAGGCTGCCGTCGATGCCGTGCGAACCTGGCGATTCAAGCCCTATAAGCTCAACAACGATCCGGTGGAAATTGAGACGACAGTCAACGTGGTATTTACTCTGGGCGGATGATGCCTCCTCTGCCTTCGACTGAAATGCATCCATTGGCCGGCCAAGCGGGGCGCCGGTATTGAGCCGGAGGAGATTGTTTATTGCTCGCTGGTTTTCATTATCCAGCCGGACTCCCAACTACCCCACCGGGGCCCTTGCAGCCGCTCCGACTTACTCCTCCGATTCGCGTTGAGATCCTGATTTTGTATCAAAGTCTTGATACTTATGACGCACTTTGATGGTATTGGCTGTTAGTGCAATATCAAATCCGGGTCTCAATTTAAAATTGTACAATCTACCCAATCGACTATAATAGTGTTTATCATAGGAGTTATTTCAGTGAAAGCGAAGAGAACGCCGTCATCCTGTGCTATGACTTCAACGTTACGTTGTTTTAAAGTGATGGAACTATTCGCAGAGGAACCATTTGAGCGAAGCACATCGGATATAGCAGAGAGCCTGTCCATGCCCAAAGCTACTGCGCACCGTCTATGCACGACGTTGGTTGAAAGTGGCTTTGTCCAGCGTGTTCCAGCCTCCAAACGTTATCGCTTAACTCCAAAATCATTGTGGGTAGGGTCCGGCTACCTACGCCATTCGTCCATTTACCGCGCTGCTTTTTTTCCCATGCAAACTTTGTCAAAGCAGATTCCCGGTACCGTTCAGTTAGGCGTGCTCTCAGAAGGTAGAGTCCTGTTCATCCACTCTGTTGGTTATCCAATGTCGATTGATGCGTTTGCGGATGTGGGTTTGCAGAGAGCACTTCATGCAACGGCCTCGGGCAAATTGTTTCTTGCCGCCATGCCGATGGACAAAGTGGAACAACTTATGTCGCATGGAGCAACACAATATACAGACCGCACGATCGTGAGCTTTGCCAAGATGAAGAAGGAGCTCATTCAAGTCGCAGCCAAAGGGTATGCGGTTAATGACGAGGAGCTTTTGCCGGGGCTCTATTACCTAGCCGCGCCAGTCTATGACGCGAGCGGCGCCACGGTGGCCACAATCAGCATCACTATCCCAGCCGACCAGACGCATTCGAAAGAGGAAGCCGCCTATGCGGCATTGCTCTGCCAAGCAGCAGAGAAAACATCTATTCCGCTAGGTTATTCCCCTACCTCAAATAGGAATGGATTCAAGTAACTCGACTTATAAGACTGTCGCACTACATTCATATAGCGAAGCATCAATAGAAATGGCGTTGGCTCCGGGAACTGGAGTCAACGCCATGTTCGTTGAGTTAGAAGGTGATTCTGCCAATCAAACGGATGATCCGATTGGCGGCGATTCCTTCCTGCCCGTAGCTGACGTTCTTCAGGCCGAAGGCGGAGTTATATACAATTGCGCTTGAGCCTCCGGTACCTGGGCCAACGGAAGTGACGGGTTGGAGCGCCGGCTGCAGAGGCCCTCCCGGTGACCCAACCCCCGAACCGAGTACTGCACCGGAAACGCCGGCGAGGCTCGTCTGCGTCAGCATATTGATGGTTCCTATGTTCCCAAATGTATCGTACGTAGTGGGCGATAGCATTGCATGGTTGAATACGTTGTCGGCGTCCGCGCCAATTTTGAAAGCAATGCGATCATTGATATGAAAGGTCTTGTGAAGTCCCAGGTTCACGCCCCAGGTTGACGGGCCGGTAAGAGCGCCGCGCCTGGCTACGGCTGGGTTAGACCAGTATGTGGAACCTAGATCCGGTGGTGCGAAGGCAGCGCTGGACGTGGGATTTCCAAGACCGTCTTGATTATTTATTTCTGACGCGAACTGGTATTGTTTGTTCTGCCCGGCATACGGGTTGTTAACGATATTGGCACGGTATGATGGTCCTTCATCCCCAGTTGCGTCCTCAGCTCCCGAAGCAATGTTACCTGCCATCACAGGATCGCAGTCTCCGCAGCTCCAGGTAGGCGTAAACCCAACACCCGACTTCCAGAACCCATTGCTGCTAGCTTCCCATCCGCCAATAACGGAATCGGCTAACCTGTTGATGTTGGCGCCATAGCGCTGTCCGCGGCCAACTGGAAGATCGAAGACGGCGTAGGCGACGAACCGGTGCGTGGATACGAAGTAGTCGCGCGTATAGTCTAACTTCGGATTGAACGGGTCATAGTAATCCGACCCAAGGCTGCCTTGAGCGTCCGCGGCCGTCGTTTTCTGATCGAGATAGGTATACGCAACGCTGTAAGTCAGGTTTTTCGCCTTGCGCTGGGCCTGAAGCTGCAATGAATTGGTCATACTCTTGCCGCCATTTTTGGTTTTGTTGTTATAATCTCCAATCGCAGGAAATTTTACGCGAGAGTCGTCCGCGTAGGAATAGGCGCATGAGCCACCACTTCCGTAGGGATCGCAAGCGTAGTATGGACCTGCAAAAGGTTGCGGCGTTATGCCGATGTAGTTCGGATCACCCTGGGTGGTACCGAAGGGGTTATCGCTGGCCTGAATCATGTCCATATCGTAGTCCACGATCATACCTTGTTGAGCCGAGCCGATATACGAAACCCGAACGTCTGTCTGCCACGCCATCTGCCGCTCATAGGTAGCATTCCACTGCATCAGGCGAGGATTCTTGATGCCGAAATCAACATTCGCGGCGGTAGGATAGTTGTTGAAAGCACTCAGAGTGCCGCCGGAGACGGGAACGGTGCCTGTTGTATCGGTGGTGGTGCCTGGCCAGGGCGAAACTGAAGTCGTGGGACTCGGGGTGCAACTCGACGAACTGTACAAACAGCCTTGGAAGGTGTATTGGGCGTTGAATGTGTTGGTAGCGAGAGGATCGCGAATTTGATGCGCCTCCGTGGTCGGATAGAAGAGACCGAATCCGCCGCGAAAGACCTGTTTGTCACCGATGCGATATGCCCATCCGACGCGCGGACCAAGATCAAACCGATCGGGCCTGACCAGGCCGCGGCCGATTCCAAGACCGGAGTCCGCCGCTAAGATATAGCCAATTCCAGTGGGAGGAAGGGCCTTTTCGCTGGAGATGAGGTAAGGCAGCGTCTTGGCCGACGGAATGATATAGACGCCCTTCTGACCTGTCACAGCATTCGTGTAATCGGGATCGAAGTTGGCCATGATGTCGTTCTTATCGACATAAGGGGTGAACCTGTCATAGCGGAAGCCCAGGTTCAAGGTAAGCCGAGAGTTTACGCGGACATCATCCTGCGCGTAATAGCCGGTCTCCCAGTTGGAAACATCCATCGGGGGACGGGGATTATAGACGTAGGTGTACTTGAAGGGCGCATTCCCGAGCAGGAAGTTGGTGTACCCGGCAAGAGTGGATCCAGTGCCACTGTATGACATCGTGCTCTGCGGAGTGTCGCGCAACGCCCCAAAGCTATCAAGCGCCTCGTTGCGAACAAAGTCCGCGCCGAACTTCAACGCGTGACGGCCCTTCTGCCAGCTGACTGTATCTCCAAAGGTCATCAGGTGCTGAGTGAGATTGCGATCGGAACTCCGGGAGTCATCGCCCATCGCCGCAATGGAGCCGCCGAAGGTGATGTTGGGATTTCCCAACAATCCCATCGATCCCGTCCCAATAAAGCCGCCATAGGCCGCAATATCGGTGGATGACATACCAATGCTCGAGAGGAAACTACTGACGGTCGTGTTGTCGCCGTAGGCCGCATTCTCGATGTTGTAGCCTCCGCGCGCCTCATTGACCAGATTGGGAGTAAAGATGCGGGTATAGGAGACTTGAAGCACGGAATTTTTGCGGACGTATTGATTGAGACCGAGGCCCGTGTAAGGGTAGGAGACCGCGTTCGCGGCACTGTCTTCGGCAGAACCGTGGTAGACCCCGTAGAGGCGGTTGGAAGCGTTGAAGTCGTGATCGATGCGCAGGTCGCCCAACTGCGTCTTGTCAGATCCCGGCAATGTCTGCGAATAGTTGTTAAGGGTGCCGGTCTTAGCGTTGACAGTAGGTCCGGTAGTCCCTAAGCCGTTGTCGGGAATATTCTGTGGAAAGTAAAGGCTGACTAACTTCGAGGTGAGGGGGTTCTGCAAACTTGCGGGAACGTCCTTGACCACTGTGGCGCCAGATGAAGCGCATGTGTCCAATGTCAAACCCGCTGGGGCTGCGCCGCCCGGCGAGTCTGCGGCAATCGAAGCCAGCGTTGGATCGTTGCAGAGATTCATCTCGGAAAAGTCGCCGGCCTGCACCTTGGGGGACAAAACGCCCTTAACATTCGACTCTGGGATCGGAAAAGCATTGTCCCACCACTCATAGGCCATGAAGAAGAAGGTATTCTTCAGCTTGGGAATGGGGCCGCCCCATGATCCGCCGGTTTGAGTGAAGTTGGAATGCGGTGTCGGTGCACTCGCCGATTGACCAAGCATCGGCCTGGCTGCCAGGCCTGAGTTCACGTCGTTATAGAAGAGCGATCCGTGATTTTGAGCTCCGCCGTTCTTGGTATTGACGCGGACGTTGAGAACGCCGGCGTACTCAGCGCTGAAATTATTCGAGAGGACGTTCAGTTCGCCCACCGACTCCAGCGATGGCTCGCTTCTCGTCTGCTCACCAAAGACGCCGCCGCTGTTGCGCTGGCCATCGAGCGAGAAGCTGAAACCGTAGCTCTGGGTGCCAATAGCCTTGAATGTGGGAAGGAACTCGGGCGCCCCGCCGTTACCGTCGCCCTGCGTGATGCTGGGATCGATGTAGAGAAAAGTATTGATGTCGCGGCTGTCCCGCGGCAGGTTAACCACCGCCGTGGAGTTGAGCGTTTGGCTCAGGGTGGAATCTTCTGTGTCGATCCCGACCGCTTGCGACGTGACCTGGACGTTGACAGTTTGCTTTGCCGGGTGAAGCACGGCGTTCTGCTGCGAAACGTCGGAACCATTCAGAACGATTCCATCGATGACGCTGGTCTCGAATCCTGGGGCCGTAAACGCAGCCTTGTACTGTCCAGGAATCAGATTGGACGCATTGTATTCGCCCCGCGCGTCGGATTTGAAGGGGTAAACCCTGAGATCGCCTAGATTGGTGATCTTAACCTGGGCGTTGGGAATGAGCGCGCCGCTGGAATCGGTAACGATTCCACGGATTGTGCCGAGATCTGAACCTTGCGCGAACAGATTCGGAGTGCAGGCTGCGAAACACATGGCTAAGACTACGAAGTACGACAGAAACCTTTTTGCTGTCATCTGATTCCCTCCATCCAAATAAACCTGAAATGCGATTAGCAAATCCGAAATCCGGTATATAATACCGAATTGCAGTCACAGAAAGCATAGCCACGTAAGCAAAGAAAGGCAAGACAAATTTACGAAGAAATTAATATCGGCGTAACTCACAGGGTGATAAGGCTTTACGGGCCGCGCCAAAATTTGCCGAGCCTCGCTATTCCCCTTTGCGGCAGAAATGGCTCCAGGGCATTGGGACAAATTTGCTTCAGAAAGTGACAGAAGGATAGGGGTCTTATTTAGCAGGGCCAGTATGGAACAGAAAGGTTTAGCACTTGGACAAAATTGGCATCATTCTAAACGGAGTCACCGGACGCATGGGCTCCAACCAGCATCTGGAGCGTTCTATTGTTGCCATTCGCAGGCAGGGAGGGGTACTGCTACGCGACGGACGCCGTGTATTGCCTGACCCAGTGCTGCTTGGCCGCAATGCTCAGAAGCTGGAAGCGCTGGCGCACAAATACGAGGTTGATCGATGGAGCACCAGTCTCGACGATTGCCTGAGCGATGCGCAGAACACGATCTACTTTGACGCGCAGGCTACAACATTGCGCGCAGGCGCGGTTCGTAGCGCGCTCTTGGCGGGCAAACATGTTTATTGTGAAAAGCCTCTCGCGGGCGACCTCAAGGAAGCTATGGAATTGGTCCGGATAGCCACCACTGCCGGAGTGAAGAATGGCATTGTGCAGGACAAATTGTTTCTTCCCGGACTTCTAAAACTCAAGCATGTACTTCAAAGCGGAGTTTTGGGGCGCGTACTCTCTGTGCGAGGCGAGTTCGGCTACTGGGTTTTTGAGGGCGGACCGCAGACCGCGCAGAGGCCTTCGTGGAACTACCGCAAGGAAGATGGCGGGGGAATCATTCTGGATATGTTTCCCCACTGGCAGTATCTTCTGGAGGGTCTTTTTGGCCCGATATCGTCAGTATCCTGCCTGGCTGCAACGCATATTCCCGAGCGTGAGGATGAATCTGGAGCGGCTTATGCTGCTACGGCTGACGATGCGGCCTATGCGACCTTCCAGCTAGAGGGCGGAGTGATCGTACAGCTGAATTCGTCCTGGTGCACGCGCGTACACCGCGATGAATTGCTGATGCTGCAGGTGGATGGCGACCAGGGCAGCGCCGTGGCCGGACTGCGTGAGTGTGAAGTGCAGATGCGGGCAGCGACGCCTTTTGCGCAATGGAACCCGGACACGCCGGACCCGAATCAATATCTCAAAGGCTGGCAAAAAGTATTGACTACGGACAAATATGAGAACGCCTTCAAAATCCAATGGGAGATGTTTCTCAGGCATGTGCTGGAAGATGCGCCGTTTCCCCACGGCTTTTTGCAGGCAGCGCGTGGCATTCAAGTGGTTGAAGCAGGGTTGCGTTCATGGAAAGAGCGGAATTGGCAGGATATTTCTCAACTGACGATGGAATCCTGAAAGAGACCTGATGCACATTCGGCTTCCACTTTCGACGGGCGTGATGGATTACGAAATGAATGCTGCCGGCCCGCTTGCGGCCATTCCAGGAATTCCTGCGTGCTCACGCGTGGCGTATGCGGCGGCTCATGTGGTGCTCGATCCGGCCTCAGCCGGAGTGCCGCGGCCGACGCTGGATATGGAGGCTACGCTCGCATTTCGCCGGCGCCTGTGGTCGCTGGGCCTGGGCGTGGCTGAAGCAATGGATACGGCTCAACGCGGGATGGGACTTGATTGGGAGATGGCCAAAGAGCTTATTCGTCAATCCGCCCTTGAGGCCGGAGCCTGCAAGGGTGCGATTGCCTGCGGCGCAAACACAGATCAGCTTGCGAACGGGACGGCGCCAACACTCAATGAAGTGCTTGCCGCCTATGAAGAACAGTGCGCCTTCATTGAGAACTGCGGAGCCCAGGTTATCCTCATGGCCAGCCGCGCACTGGTTTGCTGCGCGCAGGGAGCGGATGACTACCACTTTATTTACGGGCGGCTGCTTTCGCAATTGAAACGTCCGGCCATTCTTCACTGGCTTGGTGAAGCGTTCGATCCGCAATTGAAAGGCTATTGGGGAGAAGTCGATGCGGCTAAAAGCATGGAGATTGTGCTGGAGTTGATTGCCGCCAACCGCGGCAAGATTGACGGGATAAAAATTTCGCTTCTCGACAGGGGGCAGGAAATCGAGATGCGACGGCGCTTACCCGAAGGGGTTCGTATGTATTCCGGCGACGACTTCAATTACCCTGAACTGATCCGCGGCGATGGGAAGCACTTCAGCCATGCACTGCTGGGAATCTTCGACGGCATTGCGCCGGCTGCGGCGTGCGCCCTTCGCGCACTCGACCGCGGAGACTTGGAAACCTACGATGCGGTTTTCGCGCCCACGCTCCCGCTTTCACGCCATATCTTTCAGGCACCCACTTACAACTACAAGGCGGGGCTCGTTTTTTTGGCCTTTCTCAACGGCTATCAGGATCAATTTCTTATGCTGGGCGGGTTGGAAAAAGCGCGTTCGGTGACGCATTTTACGGAACTGTTCGTGCTTGCGGATCGTGCCCGTCTGTTGATGGATCCCGAGTTAGCGATGAGCCGGATGCAGGGCTTTCTGGTTAGCCGCGGTTACGGAGGCAGCGCACGATGAATATGCCGGAGATCTCTCGCCTCAGTTTGAACCAGATGACGACGGAGAAATACTCGCTCAAGGAAACCGTGAATGCCTGTGCAGCCGAAGGTGTTGGATGGGTCGGCGCCTGGCGGCACAAGATTGAATCTGCGGCCACAGCTGCCAAAATCATCCAGAACTCCGGTCTGCGTGTCTCCAGCCTTTGCCGTGGCGGATTCTTTCCCGCGGCAACTGAAAAAGAACGCAAAGAGCGAGTTGAGGACAATCTGCGCGCCATCGATGAAGCCGCTACGATCGGCGCTGAGTTGCTGGTGCTGGTTTGCGGCCCCGCGCCGGACCGCGATCTGGTGGGAGCTCGCGCCATGGTCGTGGACGGGATCAGCCAGATTGCCGATCACGCGAAAACGAGCGGTGTGCGCCTGGGCATTGAGCCGCTGCATCCAATGTATGCCGCCGAGCGCTCGGTGGTGGTCACCTTGCAGCAGGCCAATGAAATGGCCGCCCTGTTTGACTCGGCCACTGTCGGCGTTGTGGTCGATGTCTATCATGTGTGGTGGGATCCTCAGGTGTATGTCGAGATTGCGCGCGCAGGGCGGCGCATCTTCGCTTTCCACGTCTCCGACTGGATGGTTCCAACCAATAGCCTGCTGATGAGCCGGGGCATGATGGGTGAGGGCGTGATCGAAATTCGACGCCTGCGCCAGGCGGTGGAAGAAGCTGGTTACGACGGGCCAATCGAGGTGGAAATCTTCAACGAAGAGGTCTGGCAAATGCCGGTGCGGGAAGTTATTCAAAAGGTGCGTGCGTGTTATCTTGAAGCGGTTTGAGGGTAAGGAGCGCAATGGCTGCAAAATCCGTAAAACCGATTGCACTTGTCTCTTCCAATGCGAAGCTGTTTGCGTCGTTTTTTGATGCTGAACGCGCCAGCCGCCTGACGCAACTGACCCGTTGGGAGCGCACGCCTACGCGGACGATAACGCCCGCGCTGCGCCAGGCTCTGAGCAAGGCTGAAGCGCTGATTACAACATGGGATAGCCCGGCGCAGTTTCCCGAAGATCTTTTGGATTGGGCGCCGAACCTGCGCATCATCGCGCATTGCGGTGGGGCAGTGAAAGCGCGCTTTGCACGTTCACTCTTTGAGCGTCTTGTAATCGTCAATTCGGCCCGGCCCATGGCGCGCGGCGTGGCAGAGCTGGCTGTCACCTTTCTGCTCTACCTGGCGCACGATGTGGACCGCTATCGCGAACTGTTGCGGCGTCCGTCGAACGACATCTATCAGCAACTGCATTTGACGGGCGGCGGCGAGCACACCATCCTCGGCCGCGAAGTGGGGATGATTGGCTTTGGCCGGATCGGACGGGCCATCGCTGAATTTTTGGCTCCGTTCGGCACTCGTCTGCTGGTGCATGATCCTTACGTCGGTCCGAGCACGGCTCCACCATTGGTACGCTTCGCGCCTTTGGAGGAGGTTTTATCGGCATCGCACTACCTTATACTCGCCGCCGGTCTTACCGGAGAAACGGGCAACATGCTCAACCGCAAACGCCTGGGAATGTTGCCGAAGGGAGCAGCCGTGATTAACGTGGCTCGCGGAGGTATTATCGACCTCGATGCTCTGACCGCAATGGTTCTTCGCGGCCGCCTGCGCTGCGCTCTGGATGTGACGGATCCGCTTGAGCCGTTGCCCGTTCGCCATCCGTTGCGGCGTGCCGAGGGCGCGATTCTTACCCCGCATGTGGGGTCCGACTCGCCTTCGGTACGGCATGAGATTGCTTCAGAAATTCTTTCCGACATGGAGCGATTTTTCTCAGGGCAACCGGTAGAGAATCGTGTGACCGTAGATATGCTCGACAGGATGACATAACGATGAAAATCAGTTTCTCAACTCTTGCCTGCCCTTCATGGAGCTTTCAGACCGCAATCGAGCTGGCGCACACTCTTGGCTACGACGGCATCGAGCTACGCTTTCTTGAGAATAGCGATCGCTTATGGGAGCTTCCCGCGTTTCAAGGAGCCGGGCTCAAGGAAACTCGCGATCGGCTTGCTTCAACGGGGCTGGTGATTCCCTGCGTGGATACAAGCTGCTTGTTCCACGACAGGGAGGAGAGCCAGCGCCGGCAATCGCTGGAGATGGGCCAGCGGATGGTGGAACTGGCCGCCGCACTCAAAGCGCCGGGGATTCGCGTCTTTGGAGACCGGGTACAGCCCGGAGCCGATCTGCCCTCGACGGCTGCCTGGGTCGCCGATGGCATCCATCAGCTTGCGGAATTTGCGCGGCCCTCGGGCGTTGAGATATGGCTTGAGAGTCATGGCAACTTCGCTCCCGCAGCGGCATCCATGAGCGTTTTGCGTGCGGCCGATTGTACAAACTGCGGCGTAATTTGGGATCCGCTGAACGCTTATTCGGAGTTTGCGGAGGAGATTGGCGAAGGTTGGCGGCTGCTCGCAGGGGCCGTGCGTCACGTGCATATCAAGGATGCCCGCCGGATCGACGGCGCTCCGGAAGACCAGCCCTGGGAGCCGGTGCTCCTGGGCGAAGGCGATTTCCCCGCGCGCGAATTGGTTGCTCTGCTGAGCAAACACGGCTACCAGCGATTTGTCTCCTTCGAGTGGGAGAAGAAATGGCATCCCCATATTGCTGATCCTGAAATCGCCTTACCGCACTTCATACGATGGATGCGCGCGGCATTGGAGGCTTGAAGATGTCTTTACCTTTACGCGCCGTTCACATCGGCGCAGGAGAATTCAGCGAACGGTTCCATGCGCCGACCTTGAATAGGCTGGCAACAGGAGAGGCCCCACGCGTCTCACTTGAGGCCATCTGTGACCTGAACCAAGAGCGCGCCGGCGAGTTCGCTCGCAGATTCGGTTATGCGCATGTTTACAGCGACTTCCTCCGCATGGTGGATGAGCGGAAACCGGAGCTCATCTATTGCACGGTGCACCCTGCGGCGACTGCCGAGGTGGTTGCGAAGCTGCTGCCCATGGGCATTCCAATCTTTACTGAGAAACCTCCCGGCGTAACGGTGGAACAAGCCGAGTTGCTTGCTGAACTGGCCGAGCAGTATAAGACCATGAATTATGTTGCCTTCAACCGCCGCGCCATGCCCGGGCTGCTGCACTTGAAGCATTGGGCGGAAGAGAACGGTCCCATACGTTATATGCGCGTCGAGATGCTTCGCAACCAGCGCCTGGAACCGGAGTTTGGCGTGGGTACGGCCATTCATCCGCTGGATTGCCTGCGTTTTCTGGGAGGCGACGTGCGAGAAGTAGAAACGCATTGCCGTCCCTACCCCGGCACGGAGGCCCGCGACTACTACGTGCGTCTCCATTTCCACTCCGGCGTGGTCGCCGATCTGGCCGTCCTGGTGGATTGCGGCCTGAGACGCGAGACTTATCTTGTGCACGCCGGCAGCCGGATGATGGAGGTCGCCCTGGGCGATCCGTATTCTTCTGCCTTCTGTACGCAAGGGGAATGGCGCTACCAAAACAACACAGTTGCCACCACAGATGCCAGCACAGATGAACTTGTGGCTGGCGGCTTTCTAGGCGAGCACAATCTCTTTCTGGATGCAGTTCAGAGCGGTCATCTGCCGAATTGCTGCTTACAGGATGCGCGCCACTCCATGCGCCTGACTACTGCCGTGCATCAGCAGTACTCAGGCCCTCTCAACCAGTTCCATCCGGAGTTGAAGCCTTGAAGACTGCCAATATGCTCGATCTTTACATCATTGTCCTTTATATGCTGGCGATGGTGATCATCGGATTTATTTTCATGCGCTTTAACAAGGGCGCGTCCGACTACTTCAAAGGCGGGAACCGAATTCCCTGGCTGGTGGCCGGACTCAGCTGCTTCATGAGCAGCTTCAGCGCCTGGACCTTCACCGGCGCGGCCGGCGTTGCATATCACGACGGCATCGTGGTTGTTTTTCTTTATATCGGCAATGCAGTCACATTTTTGCTGGGCTATTTTGTTTTTGCGCAACGTTGGCGCCGCACCCGCATTACCACCACCATGGCTTACCTGGTGGAGCGCTTCGATGAGCCCACCCGCCAGACCTTCTCCGTCGTCAGCGTCTTCTTTCAGATCTTCATCGCGGCCAGCGTGCTTTACGGGCTGGGCTTGGTGGTCGCCTCAACCTGCGGCTTTCCCATTGCCGCGACCATCCTGACTTCGGGAGGTCTGGTTCTGCTGTACTGCATGCTGGGCGGACTCTGGGCCGTGGTGGTTGCGGATTTTCTGCAGGCCATGATCCTCATGCCCTTTTGCCTGGTGCTGGTGGGCGCGGCTCTTCTGCGGGTCGGAGGACTCTCGAGCCTCTACCATTCTCTTCCTCCGCAAATGGTCTCGCTCCACCTCCAGGGACAATACGGCTGGACGTTCGTGATCTGTTGGACGCTGATGACCGTCGTCGGCTACAACACAGGCGTGATGGCGCAGCGCTACTTCAGCGTGGACACAGAGCGCTCGGCGAAAAAAGTAGCCTTGCTCTGTTTCATTTTCTTTATTGTGGGCGCATTCATCTGGTTTATTCCGCCCATGGCCATGCGCGTCATTTACCCGGATCTGGCAAAGATACTGCCGCGCTTTGCCAATCCGCATGAAGCTTCCTTTGCCGTAGCCAGCCTTACCTTGCTGCCCAATGGACTGATCGGGATCATGCTGGCGGCCATGTTCAGTTCCGCCATGGCCAATCTTTCCGGCATGTTCAATATGCACGCAGGCATTCTCTCCAAGGATGTCTACCAGCCGCTTTTTGCGCCGCGCGCCGACGAACGCACCATGCTATATGTAGGCAGGTTGGCTACCGCGGGGGTTGCCGTGTCCGTAACCGTGCTCGCTCTTCTGATGGCTATAACGGGCAAAAGCATTTTTTCCATCATGGTTATTTTCAACACCATCCTCTCACTTGCTTATGGACCTCCGGCCCTGCTGGGTCTGGTGATTAAGAAGACGCCCCACTGGTCGGGGATGGTCTCGTTCCTCGTCGGACTGCTGATTGGCGCCGTCGGCACATTCGTGCTTGGTTGGGGCGTGGAGATGAACGTGGCAGTTGTAGCCCCCACTTCGATCTGCATCTTTATTGCCAGCCGCTGGTTTGACCGGCCAGGAACCGCTCAGGACCAACGCCGCGAGAAACTCTTCCTGCGCATGGCTACACCGGTGGATGTGACGCGCGAGCTAGCCGGATCCGTCGACCAAACCACACGCGTCTTTCGATTCCTCAGCCGAGCAACCGGCGCCGTCGGCCTGCTTTCACTCCTGCTTCTGTTTACGGTTGCGGCTGCAGACCGTGGCGTGGTTATCGGCTACTCCACAATCACTCTCATCGTTGCGTTCGCCTTGACTTTTATCCGCGGGGAAGAGCTACCCAAATTGCCCACGCCATTGCCTACGCCGGAGCAAGTACCGGACCAGCGTGTCTGAAATGTTTGAATCAGGCGCACAATGAAATTTGACAATGCTCACAACGTGCATAACAAAGGGCATGCTGAGCATATTCCAGACAGTGATACCATGATGCGGGTACCGTCAGAATGAAACAATACGCCATGATCGGTCACGGCTCCGAGCCTACGTCCGGGGTCTTTTATGGCTGGTGGATTGTTGCGGCCGCCTTCCTGAATTTGTTCTTCTCCGTCGGGATTATCTTCTACGGGTTTCCTGTTTTTTACGCCACATTCACGGCCACGCTGGGATTTACTCGCGCCCAGGTTGAGCAAGGCTTTCTACTTGGTTTTTTGGTAGTTGGCATTCCGTTTAGTTTGCTGGCCGGCGCCGTGATTGATTGGATTGGCGCTCGCTGGGTGATCCTGGTTGGAGTGGGCTTCATCGGCATTCCCCTGGTGCTCATGGGGTTTATGACTCGCTTTTGGCAATATGAACTTCTGTGCATGGCGGAAGTTCTGGGCTACTCACTGGCCGGCCCCATTGCCAATCAGGTTTTGATTACTCAATGGTTTTGTGCGCAACGCGGGCGAGCGATGGGTTACGCCTACCTTGGACTAGGATTTGGCGGAGTAGTTTCCCCAACGCTTGCAAATTATTTGATCAGCGCCTTTGGTTGGCGCCATGCCATCGAAATTATAGGCATAGCCATTCTTATGGTTCTGATTCCTGTGGGACTCTGGCTCACACGCTCGAACCCGGCTGAGATGGGCCTCTTGCCGTATGGGTTGGATACAGCTCGCGGAGAACATGCCGATACGGCCGCTCCCGTTCAGATCGGAGCAAGGGCAGCGATTCTCACAGCAAATTTCTGGCTCATCATGCTTGGGGCCACGCTGGTGATCGGCGCCATTAACGCCGTGATCCAAAACTACGTCCTCTTCCTGAAGGATCAAGGCTACTCAACGGCCACTGCCTCTCACTTTATGTCGGCGCTGCTTGCAGCCAGCCTCTGTGGCAGGGTGGTGGTCGGTTATATTGCGGACCACTTCAAAAAGAAGAACACCATGGCGTTGTTCTATTTGCTGCTTGGCGGCTCGATTCCATTCTTGTTTATTGCACACCAAGTGGTTGCGGCATGGGCATTTGCCATGGCATTTGGCTTTTCCATGGGAGCCGATTATATGTTGATCCCACTCGTAACCGCGGAATGCTTCGGCATTGGCTCCCTGGCTAAGATCCTGGCTCTCATCATATCGGGATACTCTGTCGGTCAATGGGTTGCCCCGTGGGCCGCAGGAAGACTTTTTGACGTTTACCACAGTTACAACCTGGCGTGGGGAATGATAACTGCCGCAGCCGTGCTGGGAGCGGGAGCGATCTACGCGGTGACAGTCCCGTCTGGCAGAGGATCACCTGCGTGAGAGAAAGAATCGAGGAGAACAAAGTGGCGCCGTCGCCTGAAAAACGTACCATCCGTAATATAGAAGAGCTTGAGGATATTCTCAGCGAACCGACCAAGGCGGTCATCCATGCGATGGGAGCCCTCAAAGGCGACCTTGTGATCCTGGGGGTCGGCGGGAAGATGGGGCCAACTCTCGCCCGCATGGCAAAACGAGCATCGGACCTGGCTGGAGTGACTCGGCGTGTTATTGGCGTCTCCAGATTTTCCGCCTCCTCAAGGCTCGAAGAACGGTTGCATTCCTGGGGCGTTGAAACCCATCGCGCCGATCTGCTGGATGCGAAAAGTTACGCGCTGATGCCCGATGCCCCGAATCTCGTCTTCATGGCAGGCATGAAGTTCGGGTCTACAGGGCAGGAGTCGCTAACCTGGGCAATGAACGCATTTGTGCCCGGGCTGGTTAGCGAAAGATATCGCAACAGCCGCATCGCGATATTTTCTACGGGCAACGTATATGGCCTTTCTCCCGTCAGTCGTGGAGGGTCGCTCGAAGACGATTTGCTCCATCCGGTGGGGGAATACGCGCTGAGTTGTCTGGGACGTGAGCGGATCTTTGAACATTTCAGCCGCACTCATCAGACCCAGATGTCGATACTCCGGCTCAATTACGCCGTCGAACTGCGCTATGGCGTCCTGTTGGATATTGCGCAAAGGGTCATCACAGGACAGGTGGTTCCTTTAGAGATGGGCCATTTAAATACCATCTGGCAGGCTGACGCCGCGTCGATGAGTTTGCAGGCCTTGAATTATGCTTCATCGCCTCCGTTCGTAATCAACATCGCGGGACCGGAACTTCTTAGCGTGGCTCGAATCGCCGGACAGTTCGGCGAACTGTTCCAAAAGCCAGTTCGATTTGAAGGCACAGAGTCCGAAGATGCTCTGCTGAATAATGCTGGAAGAGCTTTCCAGCATTTCGGGTATCCGCAGGTCGGCATAGATCAGATGATGTTCTGGATTGCGGACTGGGTAGCGCGGGGTGGAGAGACATTAGAGAAGCCCACTCATTTTGAAAACCGCAGGGGAGATTTCTAGAAAGAGAACAATGAGCCATACACTCAATTCAAAGATCAGCCGGGAAATTGCTCAAGGAACATTTATACCCGCACATCCCCTGGCACTTACTGCAGAAAAGCGTCTGGATGAGAGACGCCAACGGGCGCTCACGCGTTACTATGTGGCCGCGGGCGCGGGTGGTTTGGCCGTAGGAGTTCATACTACGCAGTTTGCCATTCGCGATCCGCGCATAGGTCTGTTTGAGCCGGTATTGAAATTGGCGGCAGAAGAAATGGATCGGGCCGATCTCGCCCGTCTTAAACCTCTGGTCCGGATCGGTGGAATTTGCGGAGGTACGGCGCAGGCCATGCGAGAGGCTCGATTGCTGGCCGATCTCGGTTACCATGCCGGCTTGCTGAGTTTGTCTTCGTTTGCCGCCGCGTCCGATGCGGCGTTGATCAGTCATTGCCGCACCATTGCTGAAGTTATCCCGATTATCGGGTTTTACATGCAGACATCTGTCGGCGGCCGCGCGCTTTCCTACAGATTCTGGCGAGAATTCGTCGAAATTGAAAATGTGGCTGCTATCAAGATTGCTCCTTTCGATCGATACCAGACGCTCGATGTGATTAGGGCCGTATGTGAATCAGGGCGATCAATCCCTCTTTTCACGGGGAACGACGACAACATCGTGATGGATCTTCTAACGCCCTATGTATTTTCAGTACGAGGCGAGCAGCGGGAACTGTGCATGACGGGCGGATTGCTGGGACACTGGGCGGTTTGGACGAAGAGAGCCGTTGAGCTATTTCATGAATGCCGCAAGGCTGTCTGCGGCACAGGGGGAGTACCGAATTCTCTTTTCCACAGAAGCGTTGAAGTCACCGATGCAAATGCGGCGTTCTTTGACGCGGCGAATCGTTTCGCCGGGTGTAATGCCGGACTTCTTGAAGTACTGCGAAGGCAGGGATTGCTCGAGGGTATCTGGTGCCTGGATCCCAATGAGACTCTCGGCCCAGGTCAGAAAGAGGAGATTGACCGGGTATATGCTGCCTATCCACACCTGAACGACGATGATTTTGTCCGGCAGGGATTGGACAAGTGGCTCACACCATAGCAGAGCCTGTTGCTGAAACCGGTCGGCGGGATGGGATGAATTTGGATATTCCCGGAAGAGCCTCTAGCGGAAATTGCATGAACTCGCCGATAGCTGGTGAGTCAACAACAGTACCGTCAGATCTTGCCGATCGCCTGGATCTCGACCTTTACTCGCAAGCTGTTTAGTCACAGAAACGGAAAGCAAGCGCGAAGGTTGGCGAAATGTTGCTGCCTACAGCAAAACCTCAGTGCACGACTGGACTTTTTGGCTTTTCTTCAGAATCGTTTTTTTGAACTTTGGACGTAGCTCTCATCCTCTTGATTTGAAGGCAGGCCGCAATTTTGGCGAGCCACGCCGCCGACCGCTGTTTTCGGCATCGATGGTGTAGCCCTGGCCACGAACTGTGCACAGAATGCCAGGTCCCAGCTTTATGCGCAGTTTGTTGATGTAGGTGGCGACCAGATTTATACTTGATCGGTCTCT
>Ga0224555_1002146_pt1 | contig 24190 bp, 26 predicted proteins | sample 714S23034metaG_FD_180687 | JGI IMG/M metagenome (GOLD analysis project Ga0224555, IMG submission 180687) | Peat soil microbial communities from Stordalen Mire, Sweden - 717 S2 30-34 | ecosystem: Environmental > Terrestrial > Soil > Wetlands > Peat | place: Sweden: Norrbotten County, Stordalen...
CATGCAGGCAGGCGTAGACGTAGAGCTTGAAAGCGCCATCGGAGAGCAGCGTAATGGCCTGCGCAAACTCTCGACCTGCGGCGAACCATCCGGTGGGCTGTTTGAGGATCAACCGAGGAGTGCTCATAAGCGTCCTCCGGTTGAGTTCGATCCCGTGCACTTGTTCTTCTTGCGTATCGACTCGCCATTCATCTCGATGCGATAAGCGTTGTGAACCAGCCGGTCCAGGATGCTGTCGGCGATGGTTGGATCGCCGATCTGCGCATGCCAACTCTCGACCGGCAACTGACTTGTCAGCACCGTCGAACGCCGGCCATAGCGATCGTCGCAGACCTCCAGAAAGCCGCGGCGCTCGTCGTCGCTCAACGGAGCCATGGCGAAGTCGTCCACCAACAGCACATCGGTGCGCGCGATGCTCTCCAGCAGTCGGCCCAGACTGCCGTCGGCCCGCGCCTGAGCAAGGTCGCGGAAGAGCTTGGCCGCGGACCGATACAACACGCTGTAGCCATCGCGACAGGCCTTCTGCGCCAGCGCTTGCCCGAGCCACGTCTTGCCGATTCCGGTCGGCCCCGTGAACAGGAGATTGAGATGTTGCGCGACCCATTGCGAGTTGGTCAGCCCGCGCACCGTTGCCGGGTCCATCTGCCGCGGATAGCGGTAATTGATGTCTTCCACGCAGGGTTCGGAAGATAACTTCGACTTCTTCAAGCGGCGCGCCAGAGCCTGATTTTCACGCCACGTCCAGTGGTTGTCGACTAACATGCCGAAGCGCTCTTCGAAGTTCAGACCGCGCGCTTCCGGCTCTTCGAGTTGCTTTTGATACGCCTCCGCCATGCCCGTCAGATGCAGTGCATGGAGCTTGTCCAGAGTGGCTTGGTTCAGCATTGGCCAACCTCCAGACGAGTCTCTTGGGCAGCATAATACTCAGGCCCGCGCAGGTTCTCATGCGTTACCGGAGAAGGCATCAACAGTAACTCTGGCAACGGCTGACGATCCAGGCCGCTTTGTAACATCGACTTCACGCTTTGAAAGCGGTAGAGCTTCAAGCGCACGGCCCGCGTCGAGGCCGCTTCCAACCGCGCCGCGCCATACTTGCGCTCCATTCGAATCACTCCCAGAGCCGAGCGATAACCCATCTCCGGATGCGGCTTGCTGGTCATGATGTTTTCCACCAGCCGTGCCGTGAAAGGACCAACCTTGCCCGCCCATTCGATGATGCGCGTCGGCGTCCACTCCAGATACTGCTGATGCGACTTCGGCCGATGCGCCGCATTGGTGCTGGCGCCATGCGCCTTGCTGCTGTGCATATGGCTGGCCACACGCTTGCCTTGATAGAAGATCTCCACCGTCCCGTGCGTGCTGCGCGCCTCCACCTCCTTGCCCACCAGTTGATACGGAGCGCTGTAATAATGGCCGCCCAACTCGATGTGATAATCAAGATTGACGCGCGCCTTCTTCCACTCCGCATACACGAACGGCGTGAGCGGCAACGGCTGCAACGCCGGCCGATCTATCGTCCGATATAATTCAACACGCGAGCCAGCCAGCTTGCGAAATGGACGCTCATTCAGCTTGTGAACCAACTCCAGGATGGCCTCGTTCAACTCCGCCAGGCTGAAGAACTGGCGCTTGCGCAACGCCGCCAGCACCCATCGCTGAACGATCTGTACCGCGACCTCCGCCTTGGCCTTGTCGCGTGGGCGATAAGGCCGCGCCGGCAGGATGCCCACGCCATAATGAATGGCCAGATCGCCATAGGTGCGATTCAGCTCAGGCTCGTAATAGCAAGGCTTCTTCACGCCGGATTTCAAGTTGTCCGGGATAACAAGCTGGCTCGTTCCATCGAAGAACTCGAAGGCCCGCACATGCGAGTGAATCCAGTCCCACAGGTTCTGCGTCCAGGTGGCCTCGGCATAGGTGTAGTTGCTGGCGCCCAGCACCGCGACGAAGACCTGGGCCTGACGAACTTCGCCGCTCTTCGCATCAATCACCGGCACCGTCTGCCCGGCGTAATCCACGAACGTCTTTTCTCCGGCGCGGTGTTCGTGCCGCAGCACCACGTCCAGACGACGCTGCCAGTCGCGGTAAAGCTCACAGTACCAACTGTAGGCGTAGCCCAACAAATTCGCCTGCTTGTACTCTTCCCACAGAAGTTGGAGGGTTACATTCTTGCGGCTCTTCAACTCTCGATGAATCGCCGCGCAGTCCGGCAGGCAACGTTCCTCCGGCGACGCCACCGGAGGCGGCGGAAACAAGCGCCGCTCCAGCGCCACGTCATCCAGATCGGCCGGCAAAGGCCAACTCAGTCCCGCCGCTTTCAGCCGCTCCAGATAGCGCTGGACTGTGCTTTTGGCCACCTTGCAGATCGCGGCGATCTGCCGTGGGGCGAGGTGGGATTCGAAGTAGAGACGCAAGACTTCACGTAACTGTCGCATGGGTAATCTCTTTTCTGGCAACATGTTCTCCTTTGATTTCAGGAAAACATCTGCCTGGGATTACCAGCGACGCCTGCTCCGGCCCTGGCCCACATCACCGTTACGTTGCATGTGGGCCGCAATTACGGTGGTTCCGGGCCATCGTTCCATTCGTTGTGGGCCGGGATTACGCCATGTGGGCCACGATTACGGTGAAACAAAAAATGCGGCCCACATCACAACGGAATCCCGGCCCACGTCACACCGGAATCAGTGGCTCACATCCAATGGAATCACCGGCCTACATCGACCGGAATACGCAGCCAATCTCTAGCGAATCTCCAGATCCGACGGAGGTGCAAACACTTACAGATAGTTTAGGCGCTGCGCAGGCCGATCAACTAGCCGCGCAACGCACAGCGCTAGCCCTCCCGTTCCTTGTTGCGGCCATCAGACGTGATCCTAAGTTTCCATCTCCCGCGTTGGCTCCGGTTTATTCCAGTTTGTTAACCCTCTTAGCTCTGGGCGGAACTAGAGGAGTCTCCACCTACGACTCCAGTCAAGTCCTCATCGAAGGTTTGCTGACTATTGGACTCAATGTACAGGACTATCGAGCACTAATCGACGACGTTGGAGAATTAGCCGGAGAAGGCTTCGGCATCGAAATGATCTTTTGGACACTCGAGGTGATTGAAGCGTTTATGCGTCATGCCACGCCTGACGCTGATGCTCGTGAGATTTTCATGCATCAATTGCTCGCGCGAATTGTCGCGATCAAAATGCGACTCAGCACCCTACAACTGGCTGCAGTGCGGCAACTCGTAATCGAATTTGGGTGGTCCTCTGAGGAACTCCAAACGGTTCAGCATCAAACCGCTCAAGATAGTTTCGCTCTGTGTCTTTTGGACAAGAAGGTCGCCATCTATTCTCTCCTGGAGACTGCAAGTCGCCAGGCAAAATGTGTGCTTGAAGCAGCCGCACCGGGGATATCCGTCGAATGCAATGCGGATTTTGGCGGGACTTCGCGTCTTCGTGCTCTCGCTCAGAACAGCGACATATTCATCATTGTGTGGGCTGCTGCCAAGCACGCAGCCACAGATTTTATTCGCGCACATCGCGGGACTCGAACGCTCTTGTACGCGCAAGGAAAGGGATTTTCGAGTTTACTTCGAGCCATCGAGGATCACTTCAAGTTGCGCGGCAAATCATAAACGCGCTCGATCCAAGCTATTCGAGGTGTCGAGTTTTAGGTTTTAGTTTCAACTATACGGTCTATGCTCTCCGCCTTTCAGGCCGAGAGTATCCAGCATCCATTCCGAGGGATGCAAATGAAGTAATGGGAGACCAATAACGACTCCAATTCTGTGGTCGCATTCACTTCTCCCTAACTCTGTGGGCGACTCCAAACCAAGGCCTTATATTGGACCATCAGATAGTTCGCCAGCATCTGAATATCCTTCGGCGTATTTTGCACTTCATTCCATTTCCGTTTGACGCCAGGACCAAAATCCCAATAGCCGTCTGTCCATCGACAAACATCAACAAGAGGAAGCAAGTCATGACGAAACTGCTCTTCATGCGGTATTTTCGCATCCCGAAACCGTTCCCCGATGGCGTCCATCAGGTATCCCATCGAGACAATGCCAGCTCCATGCATCAGACGAGATTTTGCTGGAGGCAGGCCCCAGGCCTTTGGGAACACAATCGACGCTGCTTTCCAAAAAGATTTAACAATCTGCAACATCGATTCCACGTCGGATTGGTTGGTCTCCGGGTCGCGATAGCGATACAGAAGGCCATCGCTTAAACTGTTTTCGAGCATTTTGAGAATACTGTTATCCTGCACGATTCCAGATGGAGTTGTTGGAGTACGGATCTTTCCCCTAAGCGGAGACCCACTGTCAGAGTTCAGACGTGCCAACAATTGCGCGGGGAACCGACGCTTCTGTAAAAGCGTCGGTAGTTTGTGCGCCCAGCATGGGCGCACTCTTACGGGTGTAAGTCCCGTCGCGAGTTGGTCACAACGAGCGAAGTGAAGCGCAACTGCACGAGGGCGACCGAGTGTGGGGAGGAAGCGTGGATCGAAGCTGCGGGCCGATGAACAAGAACCGGATAGAAGGCGGTGCCGAGCAGGGCGAGCGGGCAAATGGCCGCGAAGCTCTTGTGACCAAGGTTCGGTGGCGTAGATCCGGCGGTCGTGCAGTGAAGGAGTGCGTTCTTACCTGGGGAGATCTCGCCTCATGCCTGAAAGGGCGACGGTGATTGACCGGAGCGAGAAGTCAGCCGAGGCCGTAGTAGCTCGCCGTGGCGAGCGAAGGGCCAAACGAGAAGGAGTGGAATCCGGCATGGCGATGCGCAGGGCAATGCGTCAGATGTCCGCGAAAGCGGAGCGGCCCGGCAAGGGGCAGGGTGAAGCCCTGTCCGCGCCGGACAGCGACGAAGCCCCGCGCCCGCTCCATGAAGCGGAGGACACGGGTGCCGGACTACTTTCCGTGGTTCTGGCCAGAGAGAATATGCAACAGGCATGGAAGCGGGTCCGCTCCAACAAGGGCGCAGCCGGAATCGACGGTCTTGGGATCGACGAGACGGCCCAGCGTTTGATGTGGGAGTGGCCCGCGATCCGAGAACAACTGTTGCAGGGGACGTACCGGCCACAGCCGGTGCGCCGGGTAATGATCCCGAAGCCGGACGGCGGCCAGCGCGAGCTGGGTATCCCGACGGTGACGGATCGGTTGATCCAGCAAGCTCTGTTGCAGGTGTTGCAACCCCTGCTCGATCCCACCTTCAGCCAGCATAGCTACGGGTTCCGTCCGGGCCGCAGTGCGCACATGGCCGTTCATGCGGCTCAGGCGTATGTGCAGTCGGGCCGTCGCGTGGTGGTGGACGTTGACCTGGAGAAGTTCTTCGACCGGGTACATCACGACATCCTGATCGACCGCTTGCGGAAGCGCGTTGCCGATGCCGGAGTCATTCGGCTGGTGCGCGCGTATCTGACGAGCGGGATCATGGACGGCGGGGTGTTTCAGGAGCGGGAGCAGGGAACGCCGCAAGGCGGTCCACTGTCTCCGCTGCTGGCCAACGTCTTGCTGGACGAGGTGGACAAGCAACTGGAACGAAGGGGCCACGCGTTCGTGCGCTATGCCGACGATGCGAATGTGTATGTTCGCAGCCGTCGCGCAGGCCAGCGGGTGATGGCTCTGCTGCTGAAACTCTACGGGCGTCTGCGACTCATGGTGAATCAGGCCAAGAGTGCGGTGGCCAGTGTTTTTCAGCGCAAGTTCCTGGGTTACAGCTTCTGGGTGGCCCCTGGCGGCAAGATCAAGCGCCGCGTGGCCACGAAGGCGATGGCGACGTTCAAGCAGCGAGTGAGGCAACTGACTCGTCGCTCGGGCGGACGCAGTCTTGAACAGGTGACGGAACGGCTGCGCAGCTATGTGCTGGGATGGAAGGCGTATTTTAGGTTGGCGGACACTCCGAAGGTCTGGAAGGAACTGGACCAATGGATGCGCCATCGAATGCGAGCCATCCAACTCAAGCAATGGCGGCGCGGCAGGACTGCATATCGAGAACTTCTGGCACGAGGGGCAAGTCCAGACGTTGCGTGCATGGTGGCGGGAAATTACCGCCGTCTGTGGCGGAACAGTGGTCAGGCGCTGAATGCGGCTCTCGATCTAAGCTGGGCCGATCAGGTGGGAATCCCCCGTCTCTGCTGACCTCAACTTCTCGAACCGCCGGATGCGGACCCGCTTGTCCGGTGGTGTGGCAGGGGAGGAGAGGTGACTCTCCCCCCTATGCCGATCATTTGTGAGCGGTATCCAAACTCCATCTTGAGGTCGTTGTTTGCATCCGTCATGATTGAGTTATGGCGGACAACACGGAAGCATCACGGGCACGTTGGCGAGTTCTTATATCGGATCAAACCGCAAGCGGCCAAAGCGTAGCGGCATTCTGTCGTGAGCGGGGCCTGCGCGATTGGCAGTTCTACGATTGGAAGAAGCGCTTGCGGCGGGCTGCGGCCTCGCCGTTTCTCGCCGTTGAGGTGGCCCCCACAGAAACACCAGAGCCAGCAATTTCAGAAACCGCGCAGTCGGCGGGGATCGAACTGCGCCATCGTCGTGGCTGGAGTTTGATTGTGGCTCCGGGGTTTGATGCGGAGCATCTGCGTCGTCTGCTTTCCGTCTTGGAGCAGGAGTCATGATCGGCCTGCCGAGTCTGCGCTCACTGGATGGTGTTGCTGGTCCGCGAATATGGCTCGCCAGCGAAGCAACCGATATGCGCTGCGGCTTTGATCGGCTTGCTCAGCGCGTTCAATCGGTGATCGGCGAAGACCCGCTCAGTGGTCATCTCTTTCTATTTCGTTCGCGCAATGGCAACCGCTTGAAGATCCTCACCTGGGACCGCGATGGGTACGTGTTGTGGTACAAGCGGCTTGAAGTTGGCGTGTTCAAGTTACCACGCGTCGCGGCGAATGCAAGCTCTGTGGAGTTGCGTGCGAGTGAGTTGGCGATGCTGCTCGACGGCATCGACATGACGAAGTTGAAGCGCGTGCCACGCTATGAACGGCCATCGAAACAACCAATGAATATGCGGGAAAACGCGGTTGCATGAGGTGACATCGGGATGGCTTGATCGTCTAAATATATAAAGCATGGGGATCGCATCTAATTCGATAACACTGCCTGAAGATAGCGCCTCGTTGCGCGCGCTGGTCGAGCAACTGCAGGTTGAACTGCTTCGCGTTCAGTTGGAGTTGGAGCGTTACAAGAAGCTGTATTACGGCCCGCGCGCAGATCGCTTGCACTCTGACAAAGACATTGCGCAGATGCTGTTGAACTTTGCCGAGGAGTTATCCCAGAAGCCGATCAACAAAGAAGATCTTCCACCTGCATCGGAGCCGGTTGACGAGTTGCGCCGCGTGAAGCGGCGCAAGGGCCGTCGTAATATGGCTAACTTTGATAACTTGCCTGTGACAACTCATATCTACGAACTGAACGCGGAGGAGCGCCTCTGCCCATGCTGTGGCGAGACGCGCAAAGAGATCGGCGCGGATGAAAGCTGGCAGGTGGAATATATGCCTGGCCACTTCGAGCGTCTGCATCATGTGCGCAAGAAGTACGCCTGCGCAAGTTGCGAGACGAATGGCGAAAACCCCAATATCCATGCGGCTCAGAAGCCTGAGGCGGTGATCGACAAGGGGCTTGCCGGGCCGGGCCTGCTGAGTTACATCGTAACCAGTAAATTCAGTGACTATCTTCCGTTGTACAGGCTTGAAGATATTTTTGCGCGTCAGGGCTTCGAGATCTCGCGGGCCACGCAGTCTGTCTGGTGTGGCGATGTGGCAGACCTTGTCGAGCCGCTCTATGAACTGATGGCGAATCGTGTGCGGACATCGCATGTGGTGGCCACCGACGACACCATCATGCCCATGCAGAGTAAAGAGAAGACGGCGAATGCGCGCATGTGGGTTTACGTTGGTGACGAGTCTCAACCATACAACGTCTTCGACTTCACAATGGATCGCGGCCGCGATGGTCCCAAGCGCTTCCTGAAAGATTACAACCAGATACTTCTTGCCGACGGCTATGCGGGCTACAACGGAGTCGTTGTCGGCAATGCGATCACGCGCGCCGGTTGTTGGGCGCACATGAAACGGAAAATCATCGATGCGGAGAAGTCCGCGCCCGATATCGCCCAAGAGGCGGTCGAGCGGGTGCGTGCGCTGTATGCCGTTGAACGGCAGGCCAAAGACGCGTCTGTTGAACGGCGACTGCAGTTGCGCCGCGAACAATCCGCGACGCTACTGGCGGAGTTGCATGACCGGCTTCTTGAGTGGAAGCAGCAGTTGCTGCCCAAGCATCCCATGAGCGAAGCGATCAACTATGCGTTGGGCCAGTGGCAGGAGCTGAATGTCTTCTGCGCGGATGGCGCGGTGCCCATCGATAACAACGTGAGTGAACGCGAGATGAAGCGTGTTGTACTGAATCGGAAGAACAGCTTGTTCGTTGGCAACCCGCGTGGCGGAAGAACGGCGGCCATCCTCTCCAGCATGACCAGCACCTGCCGCCGGCAAAATGTTGACCCTCAGCTCTACTTAACACAGTTGCTGGTCAATCTTCCCTCGCTGCCCATCAGCCAGTTGCCCACATGGCTGCCTGACCAGTGGAAGATCCGTCATGCCGCGCAACTCGACAGTCTGCAGAAGCCGGTTCCATAGTCGGCGTAGAGGGTGGCGTTCAGATAGCGCTCACGTTTCATTTCCGTAGTTGGTAACAACTCGTAGATAAGACCCTTTGGGAGCGGTTTCGTCGAATTGACAAGGATAAACTGCTCTCGTTGCTCTCGATCATCGTCCGCAATGAATGCCGTTACACAAATCGGAAAACTGTCTACACGAGCTTCGCGGATAGCCGCTGCTCTCTGTTGTCCATCAACAATCAACCCGGGGCTTCCGTTGGCGTCTCCAGAGTTTACCAACGGAATGATGAGAGTTCCCACCCGGCAATAGGAAGATTTGCTACTTACAGTTGGGACGAACTTCACTCTGCGGTCAAATGCGAGCACTATCGCGTTTGGGAGTAGTGGATCCTTGGATTCGATATAGTTCCTGATCTCTGATATGTGCGAAAACACCTCAGGTCTTTGGTAGCCCGCAACGAGATCGTCTCCGTCGCGCCGAATGCGTGATACGGTAGAAAACTTAGAGAGCAACTTGCCATCAACAGCAAAGCTGTAGAAAGTACGATTTCGCCCTTGCACAATTTCAAGCGCCGGCAGTCTCAATTCGTTCTTGTTGTTCATTTCGCATGATCCATTTCGCTGAAACTCACGAAACACATAGATGCCGCTGCTCTATGTGTCCCTGCAATTGTTGGTTAAAAACAAAAAGATTGTGAAAGCCACGGCGCCGATTCCGTTCGGCTCCGCGGAAGATAATCACATGAATGCCAAGCCTGCGACAGATTTCACAGGGACACTCAGACCAAGGTCGATCCTCTAGAACCCGTCGATATGCGTCTGACCGATCAACCGATCCGTTAAAAACCAATTCGTAGGATCGGAGGATATCAATTGTGTTGTCGAGGGTCGCTTCTCCGGCGTCATACTTCCCCAAGGTTGCCAGGCACTCTTGCTCCAATGCTCTCGCTTTTTCCTGGCTGACTTGTCCGGCGACGATGCGCCTGAGCAGTTCCGGATTTGCATCTACTTGCGGCACCCGAATCGCGGAATAGGTTCCTTGAAGGGTATAGTAGTTGTTCTTGTCGTCCTTGAATGCTTTGCGCAAAGCAGATGTGCTATCAAAGCTCACAACACCATAATCTCCGAAAGCGTGAACGTTTTCACAACGCGTGATCCCTAAAAGATGAAACTGTGTTTCAGGTTTCCGCACTAAACTTGAGGCTTGGAGACAGGTGAGAATATCCCGAGTTTTCAGAGGGACAAAACCACCGAACGCAATATACCGATACCCCAACTCCTGGAGTTTCTTGACAGACAGCGCGTAGGACTGGGGACTCCAACCCTGTGCAACTCCTATTGGAGTGAATCGATACTTCATTCTTTTGACGTAGCAGAAGAACTGCTCTGCCAATTCAAATGTCATCTCCTGGCGTGCTTTCCAATCTTCAGGCACCGCCTCAAGTCCATCTTCATGCTGATCGTAGTCGGCCTTATACGCAAGGATTACGTGATCAACAGATAATCCGTAATCAAAACCGCATTCCGCGTAGAAATCTGCTACTTCCGCAGCTGTGTAAGGAGGTCTTTCTTCTCGAACATAGGTGAAGGCACCACAATCGCCCATGGTCTCTAGATTCTTATTGCCTAGTCGGAAATACTCTCTTACGCCGACACGCATGAACCGGTTCCGCTGTACTTTCCAGTACCGCCGCCGAGTCCATCGACAACTGCTTTCGAGACTAAGACTCCGTCATATGGTGCTTCATGGAAAAGTTCATGCGGATAGCGATCATCCCGCTGGCGAACTCGCAAATCGGAGCGAGTCTCCGACACAAAATCAAACGACTCATCAACAAAGTCTTGGCTGTCCGGAAAAAAGAACTTCATCTTGTGAGTCCTCGATTCTGAACATATGTGCGTATCAGAAAGCTAGACAAAATGCGTATATGCCTCGGGACGTTCTGAATCTCATTCCAGTGCAGATCGCCCAACTCCTCCCATGTGCCACTGTTCCAGTGACAAGCAGGTGCAACGACGCGCAACTCATGCTTGACTTCACTCAATGCATGCGGCGACGAAAGATCGATCGAAGACATCACACGGTCCATCAATCTCCCCATTGAACGGAGTCCCGCACCGTGCATGAGACGACTTTTGCTTGGAGGTTTTCCCCAGGCTTCTGGAAAAGTCTGCTTTACCGCAGTCCAATACGCAACCAAGACCTTCCAAATGCCCTCAAAGTCCGTTTCACCAGAGGCCATGTTGCGGTAAGGAAACAGGCAACCAGACGGTGACGTAATGCTTTCTTGAATAAACTTGATAACTGACGTATCGGAAACCACCGCCTTCGCTTTTCCCGCTGGCGATGAGGAACTACGCCGAATAAGTTGATAAAACGGAGAAGCGGGGTCAGTATTCAAGAGATCACATACAGCCGAGGGGATTTTTCTGGCTTCGAGATTTGCTGGCAATGGCGATGAAACTTCGGGGAGCAACTCGGAAATCAAACCTCTAGGAAGAGGCTTCGTGTTGTTGACGCGCAAGAACTGATCGCGTTGGAGTTCCACGTCGTCGGCAATGAATGCGTTCACCGGAACGAGCAACCCTTTCCGGCGAGATTTGGAAATTGCCAGAGCGCGTTGCTGCCCGTCTACGATCCAAGCTGGCTTGCGTCCGCCTTGACGGGGCAATGGAATTTCGAGTGTGCCTGCAACAACCAAACCGTCGCTGACATGGGGGCCTCGGCTCGCGATAAAGCGTACCCGTGAGGAAAGAGCCAGGATCAAAGAGTTTGGAAAGAGGACATTATCGCTATTCAGGTAATCCACTATCCCCTGGACGTGGCGCTTGACTTCTGCACGTTGATACCCGAGAAGCTTTCCTGCCTCGTCTCTTGAGACCCGAGAAATGTCGGCTACGTTCAGTACTTCAGCTCCAGTAAGACACAGCAAATAGAGCGGGTGCCCCTTGCACTGCTCGATTCGGAGAGCTCGACGCCTTAAGACGGATGCTTTTTTCTTAATCATGGATTTCTGGTTGAGCCTCCCGTCTCAGTCGCAGGTAAATCTCGCCAAAACGTTTCTGTTCACATGCCCTTCCTGATGCTCGGAAATCATCAAGGAGTCTAGATTTGCTTGCCAGAGGGATTTTCCTCAACCCAGATACGATGAAACGGGCGATCTGTGCGTCTGATTGCTGTTCACGAGGAGCAGGCACATCTGTCCGACGTTCGATTGAAGGCATTCAATACTTCCTGGGTGCGGTTGGCCAGATCACGCTCCGCCCGTTCTAGATCCCCGAATGTTACCGCCGGCTGTGAGGTGCGCACCACAACCGACAGGCTCAGCTTCGCTGTTTTGAGCGAACTCGATATGATGTCCCGCTGCACTTGCATCAACTGCGCTTGTGCAACCTCGGCCTCTGGATTCGATTTGAAGTTGCCGTTCGCGTCCTTTTGCGCGGCAATCATCTTCTGCAGGCGTTTCTTGTACCCCTTGAGAACTTTCACCTGGTCGGGAACAAACACCTGCGCGCTGATGACTACCGGGAATCCTAACGTCGAAAACCTCTGCAGCACACCCGGAAACGTCGCATCGGGAAGTTCCTTGAGGCTCACTACTGAATAGAGATACCCATCGATGTTGAGGTAAGTCTCAGTCTCATTGAGAATGCTGGCCTCTGTAGCCTGCTCGCGCGCGGAGCGGTACTGGATCAGATCCTCGCCGGGATAGTATGGGCGTTGATCGCGCCGCGTCGGGTGCTGCGCATGTTTCAGTTCCTCGAAGAGTTCCTGTGTCGAAAGCCGGCGCGGCGAAAGATTGGCCGTCTCCATTGAGCTTTCAATGCCGCGCAAGATTGATTCCAGCTCGGCGAGATAGGTATCGTGTTCCTTGCGCGTACGCTGGATAGCCTTCTTCTGGCTGAGCGTGAAGCCGCCAAGACGCCTGTTCTGCTGCGCTGAATGGTACAGCTTGGCATGAATGAACGGGGTCCTGCGGACCTAAGAGCGTGCATGTCGTTTCTGAGAAACAACTACACTACGAGCCAGATCCAGACCTTCCTGCTTTCCAACGGAATCTTGGAGATTGGAAAGATGGACGAATACTCGTGTCTTATCGCTAGAGCATTTGACGAAATTCGGCAACTGATTCGAGATAAGGCGCGAAAGGATCTCCAAAGAATGGCAGGTATAGTGCGTTGATGATCGACATGCATTGCCATCTTGACCGCTATCCAAATCCCAAATTGGTCGCCGGCAAGGCGAAACGTGCGGGTGTGACCATAGTTGCGGTCACAAACCTGCCAAGTCACTTCAGAGACGGATTCCTGCACGCTTCTCAATTACCAAATGTACGACTCTCTCTCGGTTTGCATCCGATGCTCGCGCCGCATTCCGAGTTGGAGTGCCGGCTATTTTCTGAACTGTTGCCGAAGACATCTTACATAGGGGAAATTGGTCTCGACTTCAGCAAAGAGGGATTGGCGACGCGCGAAGCTCAGATCGAGTCGTTTATCTTCGTTCTGAAACAGGTTCAACAAACCGGCAAGGTCCTGTCCATACATTCAAGGAAAGCCGAACATGAGATTCTCGACCACCTTGACAGACTCAACGTGCGAGCCGCGACCTTTCATTGGTTTACCGGAGACGACTCCGCACTAAAGCGAACGATCGAAGCTGGCCATTACCTTTCCGTCAACCCCGCTATACTTCGATCAAACAGAGGAAGAGACATTGTCAAGCAAACTCCAAAGGAAAGACTGTTATTCGAAACAGACGGACCGTACTGCAAGGGAGAAAGAGGACCTGCGGGACCTTGGGAGGTCTTACGCGTAGCGGCGCAGGTCTCAGACCTATGGGGTTGTTCCACAGAACAAGTGACTCTACAGGCGAACCGGAACTTTCGGCAGATGCTTGTTGATCGACAAGGGATCGGCACGGTATAGAGTTTGCTTGGACTGGAATCTTAATTCCAGTTCAACACCCCTTCGGCACCCTCGTATCGCTCGTGGATTCCGGAACGCACTTAAATTAAGTGCGTTAGGATCCGGAGACAGAGGAGCTCTCTACCGAGCCTCATTAAGTCGCCAAGTTCCTCGTCATCAGACCAGGCATTAGATAACGAAGAAGTGAAAGAGATTGGCCCACTCAGATAGGCACATTGCCGAAGCAAGTAGAATGTCCGACACAAGATAAGCCATTGAAAAATATGAGCATTATATAAATCTGGTGAAATCCAATTGACGGCATGACGGGTCTTGCCTGAAGATAAGGCGAAGATATGGCGAATACGCCTTTGGTCCTGCTATGCCGTCCGCTACTGCTCTTCGCGTGGAAATCGAGCGCGCTCTCGACCGTCGCTTTCCGGCGGCGCTGACACCTGTTCCGCGGACAATAAGTGAAACTGCGACAACCGGGGTTCCTGAAGTGGACGCCCTGCTTGATGGCGGGTTTCCGGTAGGGGCTATCAGCGAAGTGTCCGGGCCTCAATCGTCAGGCCGGACGGGGCTGGCGCTCTCGTTTCTTGCCCAACAAACACAGGATGAGCGCGTTTGCGCTTGGGTGGATGCAGGTGACGCATTCGATCCAGAGTCGGCGGCGGCCAGCGGCGTTAATTTGCAGCAATTGCTTTGGGTACGGTGCTGCGGCGCCTCGACAGTAAGCGCAGGGAACGTATCAAGAATCTCTCCAGGCTGGAAGGCTAAGACCCGAGCACCAGTTTGGACGCGGCTCGACCAAGCGTTGCGGGCTACCGACCTCTTGCTTCAGGCAGGCGGGTTTGCCGCCATTGTTCTGGACCTGGGTGACATGGTGCCAGAACACGGATGCCGGATTCCGCTCGCGACCTGGTTCCGGTTTCGTCAGGCGGCGGATCGCACACGCTGTTGCCTGGTTGTGTTGGGCCAAGTGGCCTATGCGCAATCGAGCGCAGCGGTCGTTCTGGAATGCGCGCCCTGCAAGCCGCACACTGCGGGCGGCACTGTACTCAATGGCTTTTCGTTTGAGGTGCGTCGTGGGCGGCAGCGTTTCACTCAGTCTGTGCAAGGTGCTCGGAAGCCGCCTGCATCAACCTGGTCGGCAACAAGCGCATGGGGAGCGGAGGAACGAGCATGAGCGATGAACTCTATGCCTGCGTTTGTGCGCCGGAGTTTCCCGCTCAGGCATTGTTGCGCTTGCGGACCGAATTGCAATCGGAGCCTGTGGCCGTGATCGAAGGCCGTGCGCCTTTGGAGATCGTCTGCTCATTGAATCGTGCGGCGCATCTGAAAGGCGCAGTCTTGGGAATGACGCGGCTGGAGGCCGAAGGCATCTCCGATTTGCGGTTGCTGGCGCGCTCCGTAGAGGTTGAGGCCGCAGTGCGTGCCGTGTTACTGGAATATATATCGCAATTCTCACCGCGTATTGAAGATGCAAGTGCGGCAACGGCCAGTACATTTGTTCTCGACATCGCAGGTACCGGACTGCTATTCGGCCCACCGGAAACACTGGCCAAAACGTTGCGCGCCGCTCTAACCACAGCGGGTTTTCGTGCCTCGATTTCTGTGAGTGCGAACTTTCATACGGCCCGATTAAAGGCTGCAACATCACGCGGAATTACTGTGATTCCAGAAGGGCAGGAAGCAACTGTGCTTGCAAAGCTCCCACTTGCCGTGTTGAATCTCGAAGAGAACCACGCGGAAACCTTTGCCATCTGGGGGATTCGCACTCTGGGAGAACTGGCCGCATTGCCTGAGGTGGATCTGATTGCACGGCTTGGTCAGCAAGCGAAGCTCTGGCGCAATGTTGCGCGAGGAGTAGCGGCCCACCCATTTCAACCCATCGAGGCCGAGTTCACGCTGAAGGAGTTTTTTGACTTCGAGACGCCTGTCGAAGAGATGGACTCGCTGCTCTTCATCGGCGCGCGGATGATTGATTGCCTGGTTGCGCGGGCATCGGCGCGGGCATTGTCGCTGGCTACTCTGACCGTTGATCTGGCTCTTGCAGGAGAGCGGCAACACAAGCGAGTGATCCGACCTGCATTGCCTTCGATTGACCGCAAGTTCCTGCTCAAGCTGTTGCAACTGGCAGGTTCTGCGGCACCATATACCATCCATCGATAGGTGGAGATTTCGCTCCGCCATGCGATGCAAGACGCGCTATTCTCTTCGGCGTATTCTTGACTATTCCGGCAACTCCTCGGGTAATGGAAAGCGAGTGGATCGTCTATGGGCGAGATAACTGCGGATTGCCTCCACAACGAATCTGCGCGCCTTCTGGATGGACAACCCGCATCTCGATGTTCCCCGTATACATGCCTTTCCTACTGGCAAAAGGCGGGCAATGGACGTGCGATTTGTCAGGCAAGCCGCCCGTATACCAAAGCCGTCAATGCCACAAAACGCAACTATGCAACTATGCAAAGACCCGAGCAATTGTGGAACCTGCTGTGATTGCTCCGAAAGTACGTGAGGCGCTCAGCGGCCATTGGCGGAAGGCGTGAGACTACGAGCGAAACGGGTTTGGTAACCACGCTCGTCTGCACGCCAGGCCGACAATCGAGTCGCGAGAGTCGGCAATGGAGCAATTGTGACTAAGGGAGCGATTCGCGTCCTGGTAGTGGAGGATCACCATGTGGTGCGCCAGGGGCTGGTTGCGCTACTGAATGTGGTGGACGGCCTGGAGGTGGTGGGCGAGGCCGCTGACGGTGTCGAGGCCATCGCGCAGTTTAGCAAATACCAGCCGGATATTGTATTGATCGACCTGCGGCTGCCGCGGCTCACCGGCGTCGAGGTCATCAAGCGTGTCCGCATGCAGACGCCGCAGGCGCGCTTCATCGTGCTCACCACCTACGACGGCGATGAGGACATCTATCGCGCCCTACAGGCCGGCGCGCGCGCCTATCTGCTCAAGGGCATGACCTCCGAAGAGCTGATAGCAACGATCCGCGCGGTTCATGCAGGCAGATCGCACATTCCGCCGGCGATTGCAGGAAAGCTGGCCGAGCGCATGGGCACCGAGGAGCTGACGCCGCGCGAGTTCGACGTGCTGGAGCAAATCGTGAACGGCATGAGCAACAAGGAGATCGCCACCGAGCTTGAAATCTCGGAGACCACGGTGAAGACACACATCAACAGCTTGCTGGGCAAACTCGGTGTGACGGACCGGACGCAGGCGGCTACGGCGGCAATTCAGCGAGGCATTGTTCCACTGGAATCCCTCAAAAACCATGGATGAAACGGACAGAAGTGCAGGACTCCATTTCTCGGCTCTCACTGCCCAAGAGAAGATCGTGATTCTGAGGCGGCAACCTGCTGAAGCGGCACCAGTAGGCTGAACCCCCTTGTTCTTGATGCCGTCCGTGCGGCGGAACGCCGCGGAACTGACTTGGTTGCGTTATGGCCGATGACAAACATGGAACTACGCACCTAGATGGCTCGTTGACGATCTACGGCTACTTCCGGCGAGCCTACCGGAGATCTGCCTGGGGCGAAGCACTTCCCGATGCAGGGCCCATCGTGTTCGGGCCGGACCTGAACTGCGCCTTATTCAGTCTGGAGTTCGATGGTGCGTGCATCGTGAATGCCGCCTACCGATGTACGACCTGCGTCACGCTAGTTGCGTTTTGCGAGCACCTGTCAGAGTTAGTGATCGGCCTACCCGTAGAGCATGTCCTCAGGCTGGAAGCGGAACATCTTTTGCATTTCCACCAGGAGGTTCCGTTCGAGCGCCGCGATCGGGCACTGCTGGCCATGAATGCACTGAAAATCGCGGTACAACATTTTGTTCAAAGGAGTCGCCCTTGAAAGTTTCGTACATATTTTCGACGCAGGGCCACACCGTGTCGTACAAGCTTGGCCAAATGATCCTACCCCAACTGGAGCAGGGTAGGCACGGGGCCGAGGTGGTTGCCATGTTCTTCTTCGAAGATAACTGCTATGTGCTTCAGATGGGGAATCCGCTGGGAGAGCGCTTGGCCCAAGTCGCGCGCCAACAGAACATCCTCTTGATGTGCTGTGATCATTGTTGCTACGAGCGCGGCATCGCGGACAAGCTGATTGCCGATGTGCCGATCGGGTGTTTCCCGGACCTTTACAAGGCTCTGGCCGGCAATATGCCGGATCAGGTCATAACTTTGTAACCGCTTGCGATTACGCCAGGTTTGTTCGATGCGCTGCGCATGGAAACGGCGGCGGGTTCTCGGTCCTCTCGATGCAGTCGAATTGCCTTGGTGCTGCTGCAAATGGTGACGCGCGATGCGCAGAGGCGGGCGGCCGAAATCGTAGAGTGCGGACACTCCAGAATGACCGAGACTGCTTCTGCATTGGTGCGAAGATCGCACGCAGCAGAGATGGCCGTGGCCAGTGGCCCGGTCAGAGCGTTAGCCAGAAGCGAACGGAGTAACTTCTGCGCGTCGCTACAATCCAACAGTTAACCAGAAAGGGGGTACGACGCAACTATTGCAATTGAGCAAAACGAAACAGACAAGGAATTCGAGCCAAGACAACAATTACAAAGCCTAAGTGCAGTTGGGATGAAGTGCTCGGAAATCTGTGGACTTGCTTTCACCCTCCCACCTGAGGCAGGCAAATGTATTTCATCTTCAGCGTCGGGTGTCTTCAGGTCACAAGCCTGAACGTCCATCCGTCGTAAACCGCAAACGCAGCAAAAAAAAAGAAAGAGGAGATATGGCAGACCAGGAAGTTGTAGCGAATCAGAAAACGATCCTCAGCCACCAGGCGTCCATTCTGGAAAATCAGAAAACGATCCTCAGCCACCAGACATCCATCCTTCACAACCAGGCAACTATTGAAAAGAACCAGAAGTCTCTCGATGAAATTCTCGTGAATCAGAAAGAGATTCTCGTGAATCAGAAGGCGATTCTGGCTTCTTTCAAGAAGTAGCTTTCTCCGCTCGGAACGGCCAGGCGAACCTCATGGTTTACCTGGTCGTTATCGAGTTCCCAGGCCCGATTGGCAGCATAGAGAATATGCCCAGCTGAACGGCCGGTGTCGATCTGACCGATCTGGGAGTAGACCCCATGCACAGATCGACGATTGAACAAACGCGGTAATGGCGGCTAGCTCAGTCGGCCAAGCAATCCCCATTCTTTGGGCATCGTTCTCCTTCCCAGCAAGACATATCCAGAGCAGAAAACCGGAAACTGTGCAACAGATACCCTATCCTCGGTCTCTACCTCGATGCACAGGATTTACAGCCTCCGCGCAGAATAGGATTCAACTCCAAGGCCGCTGCCGATACGGCAACCTCGCCATGGTCCAGATCATCCAGTGTCGGTAGGATGGAAACATAAGGTTGTTTGCAAAGAGCAGGCGCATCGGAATACTCGCCGACAGCTAGGCGCGCTCGCATCCACCTTTTGGTGGAGTCCTACATCGGCACAAAGGTGTATACCACAGACCTCCAGAGTCAGGCTAAGATAAACTTAGGCCTAAGTATGAATTCCGCACGCGCGGCGCTTCGATGCTGAATTCTCTGCGCGGAAGCGAACTGAATTAATTCAGATATCAGGGACTGCCGGCGACGGATGAGGAAAGTGAACGAATGCGTTTGAAACTGCATGTTCAGCCCCGGCCTTTGCTGTTCATTGGGGTGTTGTTGATTTGCTGGCAGATTGCCATCAATCGGCATCCGGGCCAGCTCTTACCAGGTCCACTGAGCGTCTTGCGCGCCATCGGCGACCTGATGCACAGCGGTCTCTTGCTGAAGTATATCGTTGCCTCGCTCTTCCGTGTGACTTGGGGCTTTGCACTGGGCGCCTCTCTGGGGATTCCTCTGGGGCTCGCAATTGGCTGGAATCGCCGCGCTGAAATGGCTCTCAATCCGCTGATTCAGATTTTTCGCCCGATTTCGCCGCTTGCATGGATTCCAGTCGCGATCCTCTGGTTCGGCGTGGGCGATATGGCTGCCGTCTTTCTCATCTTTGTCGGGTGCTTCTTTCCCTTGCTCTTGACCGCCATGAGCGCCGTCCATAACATCCCCGCGTTATACATCGATGCAGGGCGCAATTTCGGCCTGAGCCCATTCGCATTTGTATCCCGTGTGCTGTATCCGGCCGTCGCTCCGCAACTCGTCGTGGGCATGCGCATCACATTGGGCATCGCATGGCTGGTCGTCGTCGCAGCCGAGATGATTGCCGTCAACTCCGGATTGGGCTTTCTGATTGTCGACGCGCGCAATGCCGGCAATCGTTACGATCTCGTGGTGGCTGGCATGGTCATCATCGGGGCCATCGGACTGCTTCTCGATCTGGGAATGCGATCGCTTGAACGCGTGAAGTCGTTCCGCTGGAGTTATTCGGAGGATTAGTGTCACTGACGAATGCGGCCAATACGCCAGCGGTTGCAGCGATGAAACTGCGCGCGGAGCAGTTGTGTGTGGCATTCGAGCGCGATAGCAAAAGCGTCTCGGTACTGGAGGACATCACTTTCGACATCTCAGATGGAGAGTTCATCTGTATTGTCGGCCGTTCCGGATGCGGCAAATCGACATTGCTCAATGTGCTTGCGGGGTTTCTTGCCCCGACAAGTGGATCGGTGATCATCGACGGTGAACCCGTCCATGGACCAGACCCTCGCCGCATTCTCGTTTTTCAGGAGCATGGGGTTTTCCCATGGCTGACGGTGGAAGGAAACATAGGGTTCGGTCTATCCAAATTGCCGCGTGCGGAACGTGAGCACCGGGTCGCCCACTACGTTCAGATGATCGGCCTGCAGGGCTTCGAGCGCACTTATCCTTCGGACCTATCGGGAGGCATGAAGCAGCGGCTTCAGGTGGCGCGCGCCCTGGCAGTCAATCCGGACATCCTCTATCTGGACGAAGCCTTCGGGGCTTTGGATTCTATCACCCGGCTCGCCATGCGCAAGGAACTGCTTCGAATCTGGCAAACGGAAAGGAGAACCATCATATTTGTGACGCACGATATCGACGAGGCAGTGCAACTCGCCGATCGAGTTGTTGTGCTGAGCTCGAATCCGGCAAGAATTGAGGATATACTCACGATCGACATTCGGCGTCCCCGAAATATCAGCTCGCCCCATTACCTGGAGCTTCGCGACAAACTCCTGGAGCAGATCGGCCAGGCATACACCGTATGAATTCGCTGTCCAAGCCAAGGAATTGGGAGAAATATTTCTGGCCGGTTCTCGCGGCTGCGCTGTTGTTCGCGATTTGGCACTACTGCGTTGTCTGGACAGGCACCAATATCTTCCCCTCGCCTCTGGATGTTGAGAAGGGGATGGCTGAGTTGCTCCATAAGGGCGTTCTCTGGGACGACATCGAGGACTCCGTGCGCCGCGTCGCTGTGGGCTTCGGCGCTGCGGCAGTAACTGGAATTCCGCTTGGTTTGACGCTGGGATTGTATCCAGCGGCGAATCAAATGGTGAACCCCGTGCTGCAAATACTGCGGCCAATCAGCCCCATCGCATGGATTCCCATAGCGATCATCCTTTTCGGCGTGGGAGATCGTGCCGCGGTTTTCCTCATCTTTCTCGGCGCGTTCTTTCCGATCGTGCTTGCGTGCGTGAGCGGCGTTTCCAGTGTGCCCTCGATATTCCAGCGCACTGGACGCAACTTCGGTCTTTCGTCTACGCAGCTACTCGCGAGAGTGGTCTTCCCCGCTGCCCTGCCGCAGATCCTGATAGGGCTGCGGATTGCGCTCGGAATCGCATGGGTGGTCGTGGTCGCGGCGGAGATGATTGCCGTCGAATCCGGTCTTGGTTATCTGGTCATAGACTCCCGAAATTCGGGCAAGCGCTATGACCTGGTTATTGCGGCAATGTTGCTGATCGGTGTCATCGGGCTGATATTGGATCTGGGGTTCCGCAGCCTGGAAGGACTACCATCGGTTCGATGGGGGTTCCGCCATGAGTCTTAAGATGAAGAGCTTGTTGTTGGCCTTGGGATGGCTGGTACTCATTTCAGCGTTGCATTCCTATTTGAACGTGAATTGGGTTGCCGTTCTGAACAACTATCGTCCGATCGAGAAGCGCAGGATTACCGTTGCCTACATCCCCGTCACCTGCCAGCTCACCTGCCCGGTAACGGACTACATTTCAAAATACTCTCAATCGGGCGAGGAGTTTCTGCCTCTCATGTTCGAGGGTTTTCCCGAGATGAAGGAAGCGCTCATTTCCAACCGTGTGCAAGCCGCCTTCATCGTAGCTCCAATGGCGCTTGCGCTCAAGGCGCAGGGAGTTCCAATCAAAATTGTCTACCTGGGACACCGCTACGGGAGCGCCGTCGTGGTTCAAAAGGACGGCCCCATCAAAACATTCGCGGATATGCGTGGCCATACGATTGCGATACCGAGCCGCTTTTCCGACGAGCGACTGCTTATCTTCCGCGCCATGAAGGTGTGGGGCATCAAGCCCGGCGAAATCAAAATGGTAGAGATGGCGCCGCCGGATGTTTCCGGTGCGCTTCAGGCACATGCGATAGACGCTTTTGTGATGGCTGAGCCGTTTCCATCCCAAGCGGAGATGGGAGGTTACGGCAGGGTCCTTTTTGAGGCACGAGAGTACTGGCCGGACTACATGTCGTGCATCCTTGTGGTACGGCAGGATCTGATCGACAACCGTCCGGAAGTAGTCCAGGTCTTAGTCGATGGCATCGCGCGATCCGGTCTCTGGCTCAATACCAGCAAGCCTCATCGTGAAGATGCCGCCGATTTCGTGGGCCGCCTCTACTTCAATCAGAAGCCTGCGCTGCTTCGATGGGCGCTCACCAATCCGATGGATCGCGTTATGTACGAACCCCTCGCTCCACGCAAAGCCGACTTCGATATGGTGCGCGATCTAATGATCGAAACGGGGGTTCTGGACAAGAAACTCGAGTTCGGCGAGTACACCGATACACGCTTCTCCGACAAGGCGAGCACCCAGACGCCGTGGAGATATGAGGCAGGCACAGCGACAGCGAGATAGTTACTCATTTACACCGACGGGATATCCTCAGGAGGCATATGTTTCGCAGACGTTTTCTTCAAATAATTGCCCTTGCCAGTACCGGCCTTGCTCCTTTGTCAGCCATCGAAGCTAGAGCAAGCAAGACCGCGATCTATCGTGTCAAAGGATTCAGCTGCATCACTTGCGCCACCGGCCTTGATACCATGCTCCTTCAACAAAGGGGTATAAGGTCGAGCAAATCGATCTACCCGGACTGCAAAGTGACGGTAGTGTTCGATCCCGACCAGATCGCCGAGGAAGCCATCGTAACATTCATCGCTGGTCTGGGCTTTACTGTAGAGGGGTAACGCTGGGCCTGTGTTGGAAGAGAGTCGGTTTCGCACTCGGACCGGATTCGTGCATAACGAATCCCAGGGTTTTGTGAGCCCTCCGGCTCGCGCACGGGTTCACACAGGCAAAGAAAAGGCAGACCCGATCAGAGCGAGCAGAGAACTCGCTGCAAACCGCGCTCAGTCACGACGCAATCGTTACGGAGTTGGTCTCGGTGCCAACCATAGAACGTTTATAAATAAAGCCGGCTAAAGAAACGGGATCTTGACGCTGATCGGGGATTGCCCACTACTTTCTGAAGGGCAGAGGCCAGATCCTCGGGGTGAAAGCCAAACGGTCCGGGCTTGCTCTTATAAAGGACACGACCATGGGGCGCGATCGGATAGAGGCGGTCGGGCCAGCCGGTATAGGCAATCGATCCAACATGAACCCAAGTAGATAATATATCAGGTATATATTATACTTGCGAGTATTCTCACTTGGGCGAGGTGGAAATGCCACAATTTCGGCCAATTCAGCAGTCCCTGTTCCCGGAGCTGTCCGGTGCCTTCCGGGAATCCGAATCCTTCGCTACACTGAACCAGGAGGCACGACATGACTCCCATCGACACATCGAGCACCATTCCCGGCAAGCCTATCCTTCCGCCAATGTCCTGGCCGTTACCGAACGAGACTTCGATTCGCCACTCAGCCGGAAGCGCCTCTTCAGCCGGGTCGCCACCAACGAATGGGATGCCGTTATCGTTCCCCATTCCCAGTTCGATATGCTGCCCATCTCGCCAGAGCGGGAAGCGAAGACCGTCAACGCTCAGATGCAAGAGATGAAAGACCTGCTGCGCGAAGGTTCTGAAAACGGTCGCACCAAGACCAGAGCGGAGAAGCGGACCACGCGCCAAATCGAGAACAAGATTCAGAAGTACAAGGAGAAGCTGAAAGAGCTTTCTCAGGGCCGGAAAGACGACACCATCTACTTCGACGATTTGGGAGTGGATCGCCTCTTTGTCGATGAGGCCCACGCTTACAAGGCACTGGCCATCGTCACAAAGATGGGGAACATCGCCGGTATCAGCACCCGCGAGTCCCAACGGGCACAACGCATTCTCGCCAAGATCGAGTTCATGCAGGAGACACACAACGGTGCCGGAGTCATCTTCACCACCGCCACGCCGATCACGAACACACTTGGCGAGCAATTCGTGATGACACGATACCTGGCCCGCGACATTCTCAATAAATGCGCCATCAACAATTTCGACGACTGGGCGGCCAACTTCGCCGAGCCGGTTACGCGCATGGAATACGCCACCGATGGCGTCACCATCAAGCCGAAGACCGCGCTGGCGAACTACGTCAATGTTCCCGAACTT
>Ga0224555_1002147_pt1 | contig 24183 bp, 18 predicted proteins | sample 714S23034metaG_FD_180687 | JGI IMG/M metagenome (GOLD analysis project Ga0224555, IMG submission 180687) | Peat soil microbial communities from Stordalen Mire, Sweden - 717 S2 30-34 | ecosystem: Environmental > Terrestrial > Soil > Wetlands > Peat | place: Sweden: Norrbotten County, Stordalen...
TACGCCCAGGGCTGCGATCTGCTCTCAGGCGACGACGCCAACGCGCTCCGGCAGGTCAACTTCATTGGCCCCGCGGCCGCCGATGCGCAACTGCCCGTTCCAGACGACGCCAAAACAATTGCCGAAGCTGTCGAGACGGCCAAGAAAGCCGATGTGGCGATTCTGGCCCTTGGCGAAAGCGCCAGTTGGATGGAGGGCGAAGCCGCCAGCCGCGCCACACTGGGCTTTACCGGCGCTCAGGAGCAACTTCTAGAGGCCGTCGTAGCCACCGGCAAGCCGGTGATCCTGGTGGTGCTGGCCGGCCGGCCGCTCGAACTCAAGTGGGCCGCCGCCCATGTGCCCGCCATTCTTGAGGCGTGGAGCCCCGGCGTCGAGGCCGGTCACGCCCTGGCCGATGTGCTCTTCGGCGACGTCAATCCCTCCGGCAAGCTACCCGCGAGCCTGCCCCGCGCCGTCGGCCAGGAGCCGCTCTATTACGCGCAACTGCCCACCGGGCGGCCCGCATATGGAGACTTGAGCCACATGCCGTTGAACTCCGGCGAGCGGTTCATGTCGCGGTATATGGACGAGGACAATTCGGCGCTCTTTCCCTTCGGCTGGGGCTTGAGTTACACGCGGTTCAGCTACTCGCAGCCAGCCGTGAGCCGCGCCCAGGTTCCGGTGCGAGAGGTGCTTGCATCCGGGCATATGCCGGTGACCGCGGTGGGCGTGGACGTGAAAAATACCGGCTCCGTGGCCGGAACCGAGGTGGTGCAGCTTTACATCCGCAACACCGCGGCCAGCGTCGAGCAGCCGGTGCGCGAACTGAAAGGCTTTGCCCGCGTTACCCTGGCCCCCGGCGAGCAAAAACACGTCGCGTTTCCCCTCGGATTTGACGAGCTGAACTTCTACAACGTCGATATCCAGCGCACCGTCGAGCCCACGACCTACAAAATCTGGGTCGGCGGCAGCTCGCTCGCCACGGCAGAGACCAGTTTGCAGGTGGTGGAGTAAGAGCAGAGCTTTATTCAAGCAGGTGGCCCACTTCATCACCGTATCCGGGACTGTGCCCCGTTCATCGCGGCTTTATCGCGATGAGCGGGTTTTCTGACAAGGTCGCAGAGGGATTGGGAAGACAGTATGCCCAATGCCTGAATCCGGGGAGTGGTTGAAATCGAGTCGGAGTGGACGGCGAGACTTCGCGGCCCACTCATCGCGATAAAGCCGCGATGAATCGGGCACAGATTCCTTTTTGGGAAGGAAAGATGGATAGTGGGATCAGTGCGTGGGCCACCTGCCGTAACGGTTCTGCAGACTGTTCGGCTCTGATTCTCCGCCGCTTGTGGCGAGGTCGTTCAATACCATGCTGTGGAAACTTATCAAGAAGAGAAGAGGAAATGACGAATCTAGGCATTCAATCACTTTGCAGTGCTGTCCTCAAAACCTTGAGCGTAATGATCGGGGTTGCGCTACTTTGCATGACCGCGTCAGCGCAGGGCCATCCAGATGCCAAGCCATCCAAGCAGACGATCAATTCGGCTGCAGAGAAGCAATTTAAATTCGATGTAGTTTCGATTCGCCCCCAGAAGCCGGGGACAGTCGGAATGCGCCGTGATAACCCGTCCAAGAATGGATACCAAAGTGGTAGCACGAGTGTACGCGCCATACTTGGGATCGCATACACTCCATATGCGACTAGTAATTTAGGCTTGTTAGAGGTGCAGAACGCCCCGAAATGGATCAGCGAACAACTAATCGTTGTAGATGCGCGTGTGGCGGAGAAGGATTTGGGTGCATGGCAAGCGCAGGGCAGCGATCTTCCGCTATTTCGCAGTGCATTGCGAGAGCTTCTCAGTGAGCGCTACAAGCTAAAGGTTCACATCGTCGAGACTCAAGCGCCCTATTGGGATCTTGTTGTAGCTAACAATGGCCCAAAGCTGCAAGAGGCATCCCAGACCGACATCATCCCCAATGGTTTACGTTTATTCCCTCTTTACAACGGCGGTTCTGTTGAAATGACACAGGAAAAGCAGCGGTACTTTGGCGCGACCATCGGGGAACTTGCATCGATATTGTCTCGCGACTCTTACCCGCAGCCTGTTCAGGATAAGACCGGTCTCACGAAACGCTACAACTTTACTCTCGAATATGATGATTTGGGCGATTCTGGAAGGGATGCGACTCTTCAAATGGTCTCAAAATCATTGGCTAAGTTAGGCCTATCTCTAAAAAAAGGAAAAGGGCCAGCCTTAACCATCGTCATTGATCACATCGAACCGCTCATTCCGAATTGATGAAATGGAATAGGCGGGTGGCCCTGGCCTCGGCACTCTTTCCAAGCCGAGATGAGGGTGCCCCCGGTCCCTTTTGGGGACCGGTGATGACAGCAGAACAGGTAGCGCCGGCCTCCTGGCCGGCTGTCGCGTGGACCTCCCGGTCCACGTCGTACTCTACACGAATAGGAGAAATGGCAGGTGGCCCACTCATCACAGTATGCGTGACTGTGCCCCATTCATCGCGGCTTTATCGCGATGAGCGGGTTTTCGGACAAGGTCGCCGGTCGCCCCAGCTTCCGTTTCTGGCACCTGGAATAGCTCGACCCTCTGCCTCAACTCCTGCCGGGATTCGGATTACCGTCCTGCCTCACCACAGATGGTTGCGGAGAATTAACCTCCTTAGGCGCACAATAGGATATTGGGGTTGTGGGGGGAAACTTTCACGACGGCGTGGGCACACCCCCTACCCCCCCTCCCATATTTTCAAAACCTTGCAGTGAATTAACTGGTAAACAGTCAAAGCGGCGGGTGGCGCACCCTAATTTTTTTGGAATCTTATTCTTTCCGCAATATCCCGCGGCTCAATCCTGTTTTGCCGCTTGAACGCCTGCGCCAACCGCCGCTTTCATCGCGCCGCAGTTGGAGAAGAAGCGGATCAGGTTGCCGGTGAGCGGCTCCAGGCTCTCAGAAGCGGGCCCTGGGGCGCCCGGTTTGAGGCCGGCCATCTTCAACTCGCCGGTTCCTTGCGCGTCGAGGATGAGGGCGGTGAGCTTGCGGGCCAGGCCGAGCGGAAAGCTCTCGGCGACAAAGACCAGCTTGCCGCGGGTGGTAATCACCACCGGGCCTTCATTGGTTGAGAAGACTTGTTCTTCCGATCCGCCAGGCAGATCGGCCGGCGCGGCGGCCGTGTCGATCTTGACGCCGGAGTATTTGCGGCCCAGTTCGTCGGCATAGAGCCGGGCAAAGTTTTGCGCGGAGGCCGCATTTTTCCACGCCGCCAGATAGAAGAGGGCGAGGGATTTTGTGTCGGCCTGTTCAGCAGCCGTCTTGGCGCTGCGCTGTTGGCCGGCCCAGTAGATGCCGCCATCCCAGGCCGGGGTCAGGTTGCGCGCGGCAGCGTCGCCCCCGAAGAGTTCAGCCAGAATGTGCAAGTCGAGCTGGCCCACCTGGCCGATGTCGTAAGGCTTGTAGAGCTTGTCCACCAGGGGATGAATGTCGGGCATCAGCGGCACGGCCGGGGCTTGCTTCTTTTCGTATTCGAGCGGGTTGATAATCTCCCAAGTAGATGTGGGCGGCCGGTCGAGGGTGCCGGTAAAGGCTGCCGCCTGGCCCTTGTCCATCCACACATCCTGTTCAAAGCTGAGGCCCTCGCGGTAAGGGAAGAGCAGCGACTCTGAGAGCAGCAGCGGAGCGCGGGCCAGCACCGGAGAATTCTCCGATTCCGCCATCTGCTGCTTCACAAAATCGAGAATCTCGGGATTCTTGACCAGACTCTTGCCCATCGGTTTGAGGATGTAGTCCATCATGACGGCGGTGGCCTGTCCTTCGACCACGGCCTCGCGCGCCGTATCCATTTCGTCTTTGGCCAGGTGGTCGGTGTCATCGGGGGAGTTGAGCGAGACCTCGTCGGGCGTCTGATCGTCCCATTTATCCAGATCGGTGTGCTGGTCCTGAAGGGCATGGGTCAGTTCGTGGGCCAGCACCGGTTTTTGCTCTTCGATGTCCACCCAGTCGAGCATGTAAACCGTCTTGGTCTTGGAGTCGTAGTAGGCCTCGATCTGCTCTTTCAGAAGCGCGAGCAGGAAGGGCTTGAGCGCGAAGTCACGATCGAGCAGGCCGAATTTCTTGAGGACGATTTCGCCGCGCTGGAGACGTTTGGCGCCTTCGTCTTCCTCGAATTTCTTATTAAGATAGCTTTCCACGTCGGCGCGAGAGGTGATCTGGCGCTTCACATCGCTCTTGACGGGCAGGCCGGTCTCCTGCGACGAAAACTTGATCAGTTCATCGACGAGCGAGAATAGTTGCCGGGCCTGGTCGGGGGTGATGCGGGTTTCCGGCTTGGCTTTTGCCGCATCCGGGGCTGGATTGGCCTGTGGAGCGCTTGCGGCCGGCTGCTGCGCGCCAGCAGCCGTTGCCGCCGCCAGGCAGAACGCCGCCGCCAATGCCCAACCGCGCCAAACCCACCCCGCCACTGCTTGCTGCTTGCTCATCGATTCTCCTTCTACCCCGGCAGCGAATCTCTGTCGCTGGGCCCCCCGCTCCCTGCGGTTCCATACTATTTGGTCAGGGCGGTTCCGCATCTTTATCCAAGGCTATAATCAGGATGCGGTCAGGCGCGAGGTTTCGACCGGAAATCTGCGCGCGAGTCCGCGGAAAAGCTCCCTTATGACTGAAATAGCTCTTGCTGCAAACACTCCGGTTACTCCTCTTGCCGCGCTGCTCGAATCAACGGTGGCGCCGCCTGAACTCATTGCTTATCGAGGCGCGCTCACACCACGTGAGTTGGACGCGCCCGCCACGGAAACGGCGGCGTTGGCCTTTGGAGCCGCGGTTCACGACCTTGGGTGGCTCAAGCGCGTGGCCGTGCGCGGCGAAGATCGCTTTCGCTGGCTGAGCGGCATGGTGACCAACACGGTCAACGACCTTGCTCCCAATGCCGGCGCATGGAACCTGGTGCTGAATGCGCAAGGCCGCATTCAAGGCGACCTCACTGTCTGGCGCGAAGCTGAAGAGCTGGAACTGGAGATTGCGGCCGATCAGTACGACAGGCTGCTGGGCCACCTGAACCACTTCATCATCATGGACGATGTGGAACTGGTCCCGCTGAGTGAGGAGCCGGCCGGTGAAACGGCTATGGGACTGACGGGGCCGCTGGCGGACGATGTGCTGGGCCGGCTCAGTTTGCCCACGCTTTCAGAGCCGCTGAGTAGCACGCGCGTGGAATGGAACGGGCTCGATCTAAGGATTCTGCGCGGCTACGGCGTGCTGGCGTCGCACTATGCGCTTTGGGTTCAGTCATCGGGAGTTGCGAAACTACTGAAATATTTGCGTGCGGCCGGGGCGACCCTTATTGGAAGTGCGTCCCTGGAGACTTTTCGCATTGCCGAAGGGATTGCCGCCTATGGCATCGACATTGCCGAGCGCGACCTGGCGCAGGAAACCTCGCAGATGCGGGCGCTCAACTTCAACAAGGGCTGCTACCTGGGCCAGGAGATTGTGGAGCGCATCCGCTCCCGCGGCAGCGTTCACCGGCACCTGCGGGCGCTGGAGCTTACCGGACCTGTCCCCGCTGCCGGAGCCGAGCTGACTCTGGACGGCGGGGCGGCAGCCGGGCAGATCACCAGCGCCTCTGAACTTGGTCTGGCTTCAGGCAGCCGCGTCTTTGCCTTGGGCATGATTCGCGGCGAGGCTGAAGCGCGTAACGAACCCCTCACCTACACTGCCGGAACGGCTACGGGCGTTGCCCGCATTCTGGCTATACCGCCCACCCTTAGCCCAGAACGGGCCTGACCTGGAATGGATTGGAAACCGGAGACCATGAGCGAAACCCCCAAATTCACAGTGATTGACCGCCGGAAGTTCAAGGCGGAAGAAGAGCAGGAAACCCAGCAGAGGCCTCAGCCGGAAACAGCGCCTGCGCCAGTTGAGCCGAGCGCCGGCCCGCGGCTGGTGGTAACCGAGCCCGTCACGTCAGCCGCTCCTGAGGCCGCAGCGGAGCCGGAGACCGAGGAGATGCCTCCCGCGCCGACCGCCGAGGAGAGCCTCAAGCAGAAGACCGCCTATGATGCCTCAGCGCAGAGGCTTGAAGACCTGCTCCGGGCGCAGAATCCCGGCGTCGGCGTACAGCCGCCTGTCAGCTTTGAGCACCTGGTGCAGCAGTTCTACGTTTCCGCCATGATCCAGATGGGTGCCGGAACGCAGGAGGGCCAGCGGCCGCACGTGGATATTCTGGGCGCGCGCAACACCATCGATCTGCTGGGCGTGCTGACCGAAAAAACGCGCGGCAACCTGACCGAAGCCGAAGAACGCACATTGGAGACGGTTCTCTTCGAGGTGCGCATGGCCTTCCTGGAGCTGACCAGCATGGTCAGCCTGCAGGGCGTTCAGCCTCCGACTGCCCCGCCGCCGGGCAAGCGCTAAACAACGAATGGACGGTCTGCTCACATTTCTCGGCACGGGAACCTCGATGGGGGTTCCGACGCTGGGGTGCGATTGCGCGGTATGCACTTCGACCGACCCGCACGACCGGCGGCTGCGCCCCAGTGTGCTGCTGCGCTGGAGTGAGCCGGGGGGAGGGCGCGAGCGGGTTGTGGTCATCGATACCGGCCCGGATTTTCGCGAACAGGCCCTGCGCAACGGCTTGACCCGCGTAGACGCCATCTTCTATACGCATTCTCACGCCGATCACATTCTGGGCCTGGACGACCTGCGCCCGCTCAGCTTCACGGTCTTCCGCGAGGGCGGCCCGATTCCGCTCTATGCCACAGCGGAGACAACAGCCGTGCTGGAGCGCATCTTCGACTACACTTTTTCTCCGCGAGCCACCTATCCCACTCGCGCCCGCGTCCGGCTGGAGCCGCTGGCCGAGCGCAATCCGGTCCACGGCGTCGAATTCATCCGTGTGCCGGTGATGCATGGGCAGATGGAGATTGCCGGCTTTCGCTTTGGCAGCGCCGCCTACCTGACCGACGTGAGCGCCATCCCCGAGGAGAGTTTTGCCCTGCTTGAGGGGCTCGATCAACTGGTGATCTCCGCGCTGCGCCACAAACCCCACCCCAGCCACGCCACGGTGGAACAGGCATTGGGCTGGGCGCGGCGCATCGGCGCCCGGCAGACCTGGCTCACCCATATTGCCCATGAGTTGGGCCACGACGCGACCAACCGTTCGCTGCCCGAGGGCGTCCGCCTGGCCTATGACGGGTTGAATCTTCCTGTAAGTCTGGGGCCTGTGACTCGATGAGCGATGGCGCTGTTCCCATGATTCCCGTTTATCGCTCGGTCCAGCAGATTCCTGCCGGATTTGGCCCCTCGGTGGCCGCTATCGGCAACTTCGACGGCGTGCATATGGGGCACCGCGAGATTCTTCTGTCTGTTGTCGAAGAGGCTCGCGCGCTGGGCGTGCGTTCGGTTGCCATCACCTTCGATCCTCACCCGGAGCAGTTTTTGCGCCCTTCGCGGGCGCCCAAGCTGCTTACGCCGATGGATGAGCGCGTCCGCCTGCTGGCCGCGACGGGCATCGATGCGGTGCTGGTGCTGCCCTTTGACGCGGCGCTTGCCGGCCTCACCGCGAAGGAGTTTGTGCGCGACATTCTGGTGGGCGCGCTGGGCTTGCGCGGACTGCACGAGGGCGGCAACTTCCACTTTGGCCATCGGGCGCGGGCCGGCGTGGCGCAGCTCCAGAGATTCGGAGCGGGGTTTGGTTTCGCCGTTCACGTGCATTCCTCGGTGCGGGTTCGCGGGCTTGAGGTTTCCAGTTCGGCGATTCGGGCGCTGGTGGCGGCGGGCGAGATGCGCAGGGCTCGCTGGATGCTGGGACGGCCCTTTGCGGTGTATTCGACGCAGGCCAGGGGACGCGGAATCGGCACACGGCTGCTGGTGCCCACGGTCAATCTGGCTCCCTACAAGAACCTGCTGCCCGCCTTTGGGGTCTATGTAACGCGGCTCAAGGTGAGCGGGCGCTGTTTTCAGGCTGTCACCAATGTGGGCAACCGGCCTACCTTCGGCGAGGCGTCGTTTGCCGTCGAGTCGCACATTTTGGACTTCGAGCCGGTGGAAATGGACGACGAGACGCCGGTTGAGCTGGAGTTTCTGCTGCGGCTGCGCGGGGAGATCGAGTGGCCCACGCCGGAAGCGCTGAAGGCACAGATTTTCAAGGACGTGGCGCGGGCGAAGCGGTACTTCAGGCTGGCGCGGTAGGGTTTGTCATTTTCAGCGCCAGGGCAGTTTCCGGATTGGCGGTTAGCTGACCGCGACTTTGAAGTGGGGAGATTCCTCCGCCGACGCGGCTCACGAGTGAATCGGAGATTTGAAGCAAAAAACGGTATTTTGAACTCAAAACAGGCTGAAAACTGCTCAAAAACGGGCAAAAACAGCCTTCAATGTTTACTAATCAGTTAATGTGTGTAATTTCTAAATTGTTCATATGTATAGACTTACCTGTATATTCTGGCCGGAAATTGCATTCAAAAGAGGGAGGGGGTGCGCAGAATTTTCCGGCCAATACGGAGCTTCGCCCCATCTCTTCCCATCTGCCATTGTGCGCCAGGGGACGGTAATTATCGGCAAGTGGAGTCGAAAGAGAGGCACTGCCGTCGATCTTGGCCCGCCGCGTAGAATTCATTTCACGCTAAGGCGATTTCACGACAATCGAAAATCAAGATCGTTCTGGAATTTAATGTAACCCTCTTCGAATGTTATAGATAAATGATATCACTCTCTGTTTCGTGTGCGTACGCGATCTAAACATTGGTTAGGTTTGTAAAATGATTGCCGGTTTCATACAGGGGAAATCCAGCCAGCGTATTTCCCGTTGCAAAGGAAGAGAAGAGGGGGTTTGATGAAGCGCGAAAATGTATTCATTTCGGATGATGGGTCGACGTTCGAAGCCCCGCGGGACAGGGGACGCCGCGATTTTCTGCGGGTGACAGGGGCTGGCGCGGCGTTGCTGACCTTCAACCCGCTGCATCTCGCCTTTGCTTCTTCTGCGTTCGCCGAAGACCTGAGCAGATTTCTTCCTTTAGAAAGAAAGTTCTCGCCGGAATGGACGAAGTCGCTCCTACTCCGTGGCGAACCGGAACACTACACTAAATCGCGCGGCGAGTTGAAGTACATTGGTATGCCGATTGGCGGACTCTGCTCCGGACAGCTCTATCTTGGCGGGGATGGTCGCCTGTGGCACTGGGACATCTTCAACCAGTTCATCTACACGCCGGATAGAGAGGGCTGCCATTACTCGAACCAGTTGATGGTGCAGTCGCCGATTGAACAGAGATTCACGTTAAAGGTTGGAGAGCGCACGATTGCGCTCGATCAGACGGGCGTGGAAGAGATCAGCTTCCGCGGAGAGTACCCCATCGCCCGCATCGATTATGTGGAGAAGAGCCTGCCGCTGAAGGTCACGATGGAAGCTTTCTCTCCGTTCATCCCTCTGAATACCGATGACTCCAGCCTGCCGGTGACCATCATGCAGTTCAGGCTGCACAACCACTCGACTGAAGCCGTGACGGCGACGCTCAGCGGCGAACTGGAGAATGGTGTCTGTCTTTTCCACCGCAAAGATGCCGGCATTTTGCGCAATACCGTCCAACATGCGAAGGAACGGACGCAGATTATCTTCTCCGCGGAAGCCAATGCGGGCAGCAGTGAGGATGCCAAGAAAACCTTGGAATCGCTGTCTAATTTTGGCACCATGTCTCTGGCTCTGCTCGGAGCGCCTGCTGAAGAGGCGAGCGGCGATGCAACGGCCCCGTTTGGAGAAAAGCTGACTGGAAAGCTCGGCCGCAGGCTGAGAATCCAGCCCGGGGAATCCAGCCAAGTGACCTTCCTGATTGCGTGGCACTTCCCGAATCTCTCCATCAAGGACTCCTTCGAGAACTGCGGGCGTTACTACGCTACCAAATTTTCTTCCGCCGCGCACGTGACCGACTATGTTGCGGCCCACTTCGAACGGCTCTGTGCGCAGACGCGGTTATGGCGCGATACGTGGTATGACTCCAGCCTGCCTTGGTGGTTCCTGGATCGAACTTTCCTCAATACATCGATTCTTGCCACCTCTACCTGTTACCGCCTGGCCAACGGCCGTTTCTATGGCTGGGAAGGCGTGGTCAACTGCCAGGGAACCTGCGGCCATGTTTATCAGTATGCGCACGCCATAGCACGACTCTTTCCTGAATTGGAAAGAGACCTGCGCGAGCGGGTGGATTTCGGGCTGGCGCAGAAGGCGGATGGCTCCATCCATTTCCGCGGCGAGTTCAACGATTTTCCTGCCATTGATGCGCAGGCCGGTTATGTGCTTCGGGCGCTGCGCGAGCATCAGATTTCTGCGGACAGCCGCTTCCTCTTCCGCAATTGGTCAAAGATAAAACTCGCCATGCAGTGGCTGATCGATAAGGACGAGAATGGCGACGGCCTGATTGAAAGCAACCAGCACAATACACTCGACACGGATTGGTGGGGCAAAGTCTCCTGGCTGAGCGGGATGTATCTGGCGGCGCTTGCGGCCGCAGCGCAGATGGCAATGGAGGCTGGCGACGGAGAGTTCAGCCGCAAATGCCAGATTGTTCTGGATGCGGGACGGAAGAACATCGTCGAGCAGCTCTATAACGGCGAGTATTTCATCAACCGCATCGATACTAGACATCTCGATGCGATCAACTCCGGTTCGGGTTGCGAGATCGATCAGGTCATGGGGCAGAGCTGGGCCTTCCAGGTTGCGTTGCCGCGCATCTTCCCGGAGAAGGAGACGAAGTTCGCGCTGCGAGCGCTCTACCGTTATAACTTTACGCCGGATGTTGGCCTTTATCGCGCGGCGCATAAGCCGGGCCGTTGGTATGCCATGCCAGGAGAGCCCGGTTTGCTGATGTGCACTTTCCCGCAAAGCGACTGGGACTATGACCACGCCAAAGGCAAGGGGCCTGATTGGGCAGCGGGCTATTTCAACGAATGCATGAATGGATTCGAGTACCAGGCCGCCGGGCACATGATCTGGGAAGGAATGCCGGTAGAAGGCTTTTCGGTTGTACGCGCCCTGCATGAGCGCTATCATTCCCTGCGCAGAAATCCCTGGAACGAGATCGAGTGTGGCGATCACTACGCGCGCAGCATGGCGAGTTATGGCGTCTATCTGGCCGCCTGCGGTTTCGAGTACCATGGCCCGAAGATGCACATAGGCTTTGCGCCGCGTATCGCCCCGGAAAACTTCAAATGCGCATTTACCGGCGCCGAGGGCTGGGGCAGCTTCGCGCAGATGACTGAGGGTAAAGAGACGCACTCCGAAATCGCTGTAAAATGGGGCAGCTTGTCTCTCAAGTCCGTCGCTTTGCGCTTTGAAAGCCGGAAAACCAGGAACGGTGCAGGCGGCTCTGGATGGCGTAGTCCTATCCGCCAATCACGAGTATGTTGAAGACCGAATGATCCTCACCTTCGATCGAGCGATCGATCTCAGTGCCGGGAAGAAGCTCACCATCAAGACCCGCCAGATCGGATGAATTTATGACGTTGAAAAGGCTTGTGAAGAGTGCGGCTGGGTTGAAACGTCTGATAGTGGCTGCTCTCTGCCTCGTCACCCTGCGGCTATTGCAGGGGAATTTCGGCTTTGTAGTGGGTAGCAGGCGGTGTATTAGCGGGTGGACCAAGTCTTGATTTTGAGACCTGGGAAAGCACGAAAGCTCTAGTCGGGAAATATTACTCCTGAAAAGTCGCCTTGTGTTCATCGATCTGTCTGTGCATGATCCTCGGTTGGCTCCAACAGCCCTTAGCACTCATAGACAATAATCTATTCGCTGAAGGGTCGATCGGTCCCGAAACGCCGCAGGGTCCGGGAACAGGGAAGTGCCTGAGTCGTCGCAAAACCGGGAACTAACCACTACTCATTTATTGCCGGTTCATTGGTTTTGCGGGGTCGGACGCTGGAGCCAGAGCGGGTTTGACGGTAGCTGGTGGCCGGGTTCCAGCGGGCTGCGGGGGCAAGGCTGGCTTGACTGGCGTCTTGCTTGTGGCAGCGGTTGCGGAGGGTTGTACGGGCGGCTTGCCTTGAGGCTTGGCGGCGGGCGGAACTGAAGGCTTTGCGGCCTTGCCGGGCGACGGCGGCGGCGCAGCCGGCTTTATGAGCGGCTTGGTCTTGACTGGGCGAGCGGGTGAGCCGGCCGCTGACGGAGCTATAGGCGGCTTGCCTGCCGCGTTCGCTGCTGCTGATTTCGCGGGTGGTTCCACGGCCGCCTTTTGCAGCGGCGGCGTCTTCTCGTCGCCGAGGAACTGCTCGTCGTCCTTGCCGGCGATGGCGACCCGCATCACGTTCATCCAGATAGGCAGCGCGGCTTTGGCGCCGGTTTCCTTTTCGCCCAGGGTCTGGTTGTTGTCGTAGCCTACCCACACGCCGCAGGTGACGGAGGGCGAAAAGCCCAGGAACCAGGCGTCGGTGTAGTCGCTGGTGGTGCCGGTTTTGCCGCCCAGCGGATGGTTGAGCTGCGCCGCGGCAGCGCCGGTTCCCATGCGGGTGACGGCGCGCAGAAGGGTCATCATGGTGCGCGCCGTCGGCTGGTCGATCACCTCGTTGACGGCGGGCGGTTCTTCCCACAGGGTGATGCCGTCGGCGTTGGAGACTTTGCGGACCAGGCGCGGCGTGACGCGGATGCCGTCGTTGGGAAAGACCGCGTAGGAGGCGACCTGCTCATCGAGCGTGATTTCGACCGCGCCCAAGGCCACCGGCAGATAGGCGGGAATATTGGTGGTGACGCCGAATCGGTGGGCCATGTCGATGACCTTGTGAATGCCGACGCGGGCGGCCAGCTTGAGGGCGGGAATGTTGCGCGACTCGGCAAAGGCGCTGGTAAGGGTCATTGCGCCCTTGTAGTCGTTCTCGTAGTTGTGCGGGGTATAGCTGCCAAAGCTGACCGGGCCGTCCACGATGATGTCGTCCGGCTTGGCGCCGTCCTCGATGGCCGCGGTGTAGACGTAGGGCTTGAAGCTGGAGCCGGTTTGCCGCTGTGCCTGGGTGGCGCGGTTGAACTGCGAAAGCGCATAATCGCGCCCGCCCACCATGGCCAGCACGTCGCCGGTGGTGTTGTCCATGGCCATCAGAGAGCCTTGCGCGCCGGAGTCCTGCTCCAGCGTGGCTTGGCGCATGCCGCCCTCGACTGTGTCGCCGAGGTGAACGTAGATAACGTCGCCCGGCTTGACCAGCGCATCCCCATAGCGCTGTCCGGTCCACTTCCAGTCGTCGGGCATGAGAATAACTTCTGAATTTTCTTCGTCGGGAGGGCCTATGCGCGCATGAATTTCAAGCGGAAGCACGCGGGTGACCAGCGCATGCACGTAGTCGCCGGGCCGGGCCTTCATGCCCCAGTCGGGATGCCTGTAGTCCTCGATGGTGACCCCGCCGGCGAGGACGTTTTCCAGCTTGCCAGGCCCGTCTCCTCCGACCCAGCCATGGCGCCGCTCATAGGTTGCCAGGCCGTCGGCCACGGCGCGGTTGGCGGTCTGTTGCAGGTCCAGGTCGAGGGTGGTTTCGACGCGCAGGCCGGCCTCATGCACCTGCTCGGTGCCGAAGCGCTTTTCAAGTTCCCGCCGCACCTCCTCCTGAAACCAGGGCGCCACCGACATCTCCGGCTGGGCAATGCGCAACCCGAGCGGGGTATTGCGCGCCTGCTCGGCTTGTGAGGGAGAGATGGCTTTGTCCAACTCCATCTCAGTGAGCACCAGGTTGCGTCTTCGCAGCGCCTTGTCAGGATTGAGCAGCGGCGAAAAGGCCGACGGCCCCTTGGGCAGGCCCGCCAGCAGCGCCGCTTCAGTCAGCGTCAGGTCTTTGGCGTGTTTTGAAAAATAAAATTCCGAGGCGGCCTCGAAGCCGTACATTCCGTGGCCCAGGTAGATCTGGTTGCCATAGAGGGTGAAGATTTGCTGCTTGGTGAAGGCGCGCTCGATCTGGATGGCGAGATAAGCCTCCTGGATTTTGCGGGCGGCGGTGCGTTCCGGCGAAAGAAAGAGGTTGCGGGCCAACTGCATGGTCAGCGTGGAGGCACCCTGGGCGCGTCCGTGGCTGCGCAGGTCGTGCCACACGGCGCCCATCACGCGAAACATATTCACGCCCCAGTGCGACTCGAAGTTCTTGTCTTCAATGGAGATGACGGCCTGGCGCAGCACCGGCGCAAAGTCGTCGTAGTTGACCACTTCGCGCCGCTCCAGAGCAAAGGAGCCGATGATGCGGTCCTTGCGGTCATAAAGGTCGGTGGTGGTGGAGGGGCGGTAGCGCTCCAGATCGTTGATTTGGGGCAGATCGACGGAGTAGACCAGCGTGAGCCCGGCCAGCGAGCCGGTAATGACCGCCAGCACAATCAGCACGGCCAGCGCGGATCGGCCGGCAAGCTTGCGCCGGCCGCGCGCGGGAATTGGCGGCTCGGCGAGCCGGTGGGTCCGGCCCAGGCCGCGCGGTTCCAAACGCTGAGGGGGAGGGGCAGCCAAACGATTCAGGCCTCGTGGACACTTCTCAAGGTGCGGGCGAGAAAATGCCTAAGCCTAAGGCTAGCATTTTAATGTTGCGCGAAGCTGTGAAGGCAGCGCACGCGTACCACACGATGCACGACTGGGCGCTGCCGTATTCGGCCGGTCGCAGGGCGCTAGACGGTCTTAGCTTTCAGCAATTCCAGCGCTTTGTTCAGCGGCTCGTCGGTCTTTGCGGGCGGCGCTTCCTCGTCCTGCTCTTCGTCGATTGCCGGACCCACCAGGACGGCGGGAAGCACGGCCTCGTCCTGAATCTTCTTGCCGGCAGGCCCCTGATACTTGGCCACGGTCAGCAGCAGGGCGGCGCCGTCGGGCAGTTCGAGGGTCTTTTGCACCGAGCCCTCGCCGAAGGTGCGTTCACCGACGACATCGCCGCGCTTGGAGTCGAGGATGGCGGCGGCCGTCAGTTCAGCCGCTCCATAGGTTCCGCGATTGACGAGCACAGCCAGCGGCGCATCGGTCAGGCACTTTGCCGGATCGGCGGTGAAGGTCTGGAGGGGGAATTTCTGGCCTCCTAGCGTGGCCAGGGTACCCTGCTTGATGAAGAAGTTGGCCAGGCGCAGTCCCTGCTGGGCGTCGTCGCCGAAGGAGTCGCGCAGGTCAAGCAGCACTTTGCGGCTCTTGCCGGCCGCCTTGAGTCTGGCGGCAATTTCGTCCAAGCGGGCCGGGGTCAGAACGCCGGGCTTGAGATAAAGGACGGTGGCGTTGTCATATTGCTGCTCGCCGAGCGCGGACGGAGCGGTGATGGCGCGGGTGAACGTCAATTTGTCGGGGTCGGCCTTGCGCGGGCGCACCACCGAGAGGGTGACCGTGCTTCCCGGCTGGCCCTCCAGCATCAACCGGATGACCGCCAGCGACAGTTCGCGAGTGGTCTGGCCGCCAATTGACTCGATGACGTCGCCGTCGGACAGGTGTTCCTTGTCGGCAGGCGAACCGGGCAGCACGCTGACCACCATGGCGTAGCCGTAGCGCTTGGAGACGTTGATTCCCACCTGGGCGACGCCGGTGGTGGAGCGATCCTTGTAGATCTTGTACTCGGTCGGGGTCAGGTAGCTGGAGTCGGAATCGAGCGATTCCAGCAGGCCGTGCAGAGCGCCGGTGGTGACGTCGTTGATGTTGGGTTCCGTAACGTAGTCGGTCTGGACCTTTTTGAGAACCTCGGCATAGACGCGCATCTGGCGGTAGGCGCCATCCTGCTCGCCGCCGGCATGAACGCCGAACAGCCCGAATTCACCCAGGGCAAAACCAAGGCCGAGGGCGGCAAAGATCGTCACGGAAAGAACGAAAACAAGTCGCTGGAAGAATCGAGACACGCACACCACCGGGTCGGCCCAGAGGGGAAACAGGCCGCTCACTCTATAGACGCGATTGTAGCGCAACCGGGATCAAGGGGCGGGGATCGAGGCGTTTCCGGGCTGGATCAATCATGGTTACCGTCTGCCGCCCGCCTTGTGGAAGTTCCACAGTACCCAGAGCATGAAAGCCACAGCCAAACCCACCGGAATGAATAAAAATGCGGTGACATCGATAGCGTGCGTCACGATAAGCCTCGATCTCGCCTTCCACCGTGCGGGTTTTTTCAGGGCGCGCCAGGGACGGAAAGCGTTCGACTCCAAGCTGAAACCACAGGCGGTAAGGAAGGAATACGCAATCCATAAGAGCTTTATAAGGAGTGTCGTATGTGCGCGAAGAGCCCCGGCCAAGGCGCATGAGCGCCACGGAACCGTGGCTGTTCGAGCGCGGAGCGCCTTGACACGCAACAGGCCGCGCGTATCTTATCTTGCTAGGCATTCTTTTGGAATCCGGGCGGAACGAGCACTGGCAGAACTGTGCGACATCTGAAATTGGACTTCCGGCTTCGAGTTTCAGGGGAGGGCTGTGTCGAACAGGAAGCAGACGGCAGTTGGGTCAAGGGTACGGATGCGGGCGCGGGATTGAAATCCAGTCCCCGGCATGCGGCAACCGGGCTCTTCTTCCCGAGCCTGGGCCAGACTTGACGAGCGGCCAGGACCATTCCCGGAGACGAATTTTCGATCAGGCACACCCGGCCTTTGGCCGGGTGTGCCTGTGCCCTGAACGGCGGCGGAACAAGCGGCCGGGGGCGAGCAAAGGATGAGCGTGGCAACGAGTTTCGCATTATTGGTGGGTGGGCCCGCCGGGGCGGGTGGCAGCAGTCTTCCGATGCTTCTACCCTTGCTGTTGATCCCGGTTCTGTACTTCGTGATGATCAAGCCGCAGCAGAAGCGGCAGAAGCAGTGGCAGGAGATGCTGGCTTCAATCAAAGCAGGCGACCGGGTGACCACCGCTGGAGGCATCCGCGGCATCATCCTCTCCATCAAGGACGATGTCATTGTGATCCGCGTGGCGCCGGACAACATTAAGATGGAAGTGGCCAAGACTGCAATTGCCTCGGTCACCACACAGGAAGGCCCTTCGGCCTCTTAGGTTTTGGACTAGAGAAACGGGACGATGAAGAAGAATCTCAAGAGCAAAGTTGCCCTGATCGTTGCGGTCTTGGCGATATGCATTTATGGCATCTTCGGAGTGCCTTCGGGCTTTACCGGCAAGGACATGACGGACGCCGTGGCCAAGCGGATTCATCTCGGCTTGGATCTGCGCGGTGGCGCTCACCTGATTTTGCAGGTGGTGGTGTCGGAAGCGGTCAGCGCCGAAACGGACAATACCGTAGCGCGGGTTCAGCAGGTGCTGAAGACGGCCAACCTGGGCTTTACGCAGGTGTACAAGCCCGATCCAGCCCGGCCGGAGATCGTTAGGATTGAAGGCACAGCGCCGGCAAGCGCAAGCACCGTGCGCTCCACGCTGGACACCAAGTATTCCAACGAATACGACCTCGGCGGCGGCGGCGCGGACAATACCTGGACGCTGACCATGAAGCCGACGGTCAAGACGGCCCTCGAAAAGAAGACCGTCCAAATGGCGATCGAGGCGATTCGCGACCGAGTGGATACCCTTGGCGTGAGCGAGCCGTTGATTCAGGAGTACGGCTTGGGCGACAACCAGATTCTGGTGGAGTTGCCGGGCATCGACGACCTGGACCGGGTGAAGGGTATCATCAATTCCACGTCGCGGCTTGAGATTCACGCCGTTGTTGGCGGACCCTACCAGGACGAAACGGCCGCGCTGGCGAGCATAGGCGGCGCGGTTCCGGTGGACGAAGAGCTGGTTCATGGCTCTGGAGCGATGGCAACCGGCTCCGACGCTGACAGCGTGTATGTGCTGCAACGGGTCTCCATTGTGGCCGGCAGCGACTTCCGCTCCGCCGATCCGGGAACGGACCAGAACACGGGACAGCGGACCGTCAACTTCACCCTGACCAACGAGGCCGGGGAGAAGTTCTACGAATACACCAGCGCGAATGTGGGCCACAGCATGGCTGTGGTGATGGGTGGCCATGTCAAGGAAGTGGCCAACATCGAAGGCGCGATTCACGATTCCGGCCGCATTACGGGCAGCTTCACCGCGGACGAAGTCACGATCCTCTCGAAGATGTTGCGCACCGGCGCGTTGCCGGCCTCGCTCAATTATCTTGAAGACCGCACGGTGGGCGCGTCCCTGGGCGCGGACTCGATCAAGCAGGGCGTTACGGCAGCCATCGTAGGCATTATGGTGGTGATGGTCTTCATGCTCATCTATTACCGCGGATCGGGCATCAACGCCGACCTGGCGCTGATTATGAACCTGGTGATTCTGCTGGGCTTCATGGGCTACAGCACCGCGACGCTCACCTTGCCGGGCATTGCCGGCGTGATTCTGACAATCGGCATGGGCGTTGATTCGAACGTGCTGATCTTCGAGCGAATTCGTGAAGAGGTGCGCGCCGGCAAGGCGGCGGCAGCGGCCGTTGACCAGGGCTTTGCCCATGCCTGGGTCACCATCGTCGATACGCACGTGACCACCATCGTTTCGGCCGCGATCCTGTTTATATTCGGCAGCGGCCCGGTGAAGGGCTTTGCGACCACCCTGACCATCGGTCTGGCGGCCAACCTCTTCACGGCGGTGTTCGTCTCGCGGGTTATCTTCGATGCCCACTTGAATAAGTTGAAGCCAGGGGAACTGGTCTCCATCTAGACCCCGGCACGGAAGCTGCAACAGCGGCACATGGAAGCACAAGAACGCTGGAGCCCCAGGGGCTCCAGCCTCCCAGGAAGCGGAGAGAACCAGTGGAATTCTTTCGTAGCGTAAATGTGGATTGGCTCGGGAAGAAGTGGTACTTCCTAGCCTTTTCTATGATATTCAGCGTGGCCGGCATTATCTCGATGGGCCAGCACATGCACTCGATCGGCAGCCCCGTGCCGCTAGGCGTGGATTTCAAGGGCGGCACGCAGGTGCAGGCGCAGTTCATTCAGACGCCCGATACAAACAAGATTCGCCAGGCCATGGATGCGGCCGGCATCAAGGATGCGACCATCCAGAGGTACGATGAGGCCAAAAACAACGAGGTGCTCATCAGCCTGCCCGAGCAGACGGATGAGCACCTCGACGCCGATCGCACCCGGATCGTAGGCGCTCTCCAGGCGCACTATGACAATCCCGTCGTTTTGCCCCTGCGCAACGTTCAGGTAGTGGGCCCCACTGTGGGCAGGCAGCTTGAGAAACAGGCTTTGCTTGCCACGCTTTACTCGCTGCTGGGCATGCTGGTCTACCTCTGGTTTCGCTTTCAGTTGATCTATGGCGTAGCCGCCGTGGTTGCCTGCTTCCACGACACCCTGATTACCGTGGGCGCGTTTGCGCTGACCGGGCAGGAGATCAGCCTGACGGTCATTGCGGCCATTCTTACGCTGGTGGGCTATTCGATGAACGACACCATCGTGGTCTTCGACCGTATTCGCGAAAACCTGCGCCTGAGCCGGCGGGAATCGCTGCCCGACGTGGTCAACCGAAGCATCAACCAGACGCTGAGCCGGACAGTGCTCACCTCGGGCCTCACGTTCCTGACGGTGCTGTCGTTGTACCTCTTTGGCGGCCAGGTTCTGCGCGGCTTTTCATTTGCGCTCGTGATTGGTATTCTTATCGGCACGTATTCTTCAATTGCCGTGGCGGCGCCGATGCTAGTGGCTTGGCAGGAGTGGCGCGGGATGAAGGGCAAGGCTTCGGTCCTGCCCGTAGCTAAACGTGCAAAAGGATAGAGGATTTTGCATGGGATTGCACCGGTTTTGCAGCATGTTTTGCAAGTCTGATGCAGTTCTGATAGAAGTAGAGCACACCTCTGTGATACCGTTTTGATGCTTGGGAACATTTCATGTCCCTGTGGTGTCTAATTAGAGGTAACCAAACACCCGATTCGAGGCTGGCCATGTTTGAAGATTCCACGTTTGAATCCGGAGGCAGGATCAAGAGCAAGAGCGGACGCTGGATGCTTGTGACAGGCATCATCAACGCTTCAGTTCTGTTTTTGATGATCCTGATTCCGCTGATCTATCCCGAGGCGCTGCCCAAGACCGCCATGCTGACGCTATTGACCGTCCCGCCGCCCCCGCCGCCCCCGCCTCCTCCACCACCGCCGGCTGAGGTCGTGCATGTGGTTCACGTGCAGTCGGAGATGATGAACAATCAGTTGACGGCTCCTACCCGGATTCCGCACGACATCAAGATCGTCGCCGAGAAAGAAGCGCCGCCCTCGCAGAGCTTTGGAGTGGCCGGCATGGAAGGTCTTGGCGGCGCTCCCGGCGGTGTGGTCGGCAGCATCTTTAGCGGCAGCAACAACGCGCCCAAGGTGAAGGCCGAGGCTCCCAAGAGAATTCCAATTTCTGGTGGCGTCATGCAGGGCATGCTCATCCAGAAGACGATTCCTATCTATCCGCCCATTGCCAAGGCTGCTCGCGTCTCCGGTACGGTGGTGCTGCAAGCGGTCATTTCCAAGACCGGAACGATCGAGCACGTCCAGATCATGAGCGGACCGGCCATGTTGCAGCAGGCAGCTCATGATGCTGTGATGACTTGGCGGTACCGGCCCTATATGCTCAACAATGAGCCCGTAGAGGTCGAAACCACGGTGAATGTAATCTTTACCCTGGGTGAATGATGAACCTTCTGGTTCCTTCCCTCGTCTCTGGGAAGGGGCCTCACTTTTGACCTGAATGCGCATCTGGAAGGATTCGCATTCTCAGCAACCGCAAGATAGTCGCAGTTCACAAGAAACTCCTTAGGAGGAACGATTCAGTGATTCTCGCTCAGCTCGCACATTTCGCTTCGCACACGGTCAGCAGCCTGGCCCTCTTTCAGGAAGAAGAGCAGGCGGTCGGCTTCAGCCCCATGCAGCTATGGGAACACATGGGATGGCCGGTACGCTGCATCGCCATTGTTCTTTTCATCGAGTCGATTTGGTCTTTGGCCGTAATGATCGACCGTTACCTGTACTTCTCCGCAGCCCGCAAGCAGTCGCGCGAATTTGCGCCCAAGGTTGCCGGCGCGCTGAAGGACAGCAAGCTGGAAGAAGCAATCAAGATTGCCGATCGCAACAAGAAGTCGCATCTGGCCGAGGTTGTAACGGCTGGCCTGCAGGAATTCCGCGCCTCTTCGGGTTTGCCTACTGAAGAGACCATCGCGAGCTCAGGCCGCGCACTCGATCGGGCTGAAGCCATCGTTCACGCCAAGCTGAAGAGGGGCCTCGCTGTTCTGGCCACCATCGGCGCAACGGCGCCGTTCGTTGGACTGCTCGGCACCGTCATCGGCATTCTGCACGCCTTCCAGCAGATCGCCACCCAGAAGACTTCGGGTATCGGCGCGGTTGCCGGCGGCATCTCTGAAGCCTTGGTTACCACGGCGTTCGGCCTGCTGGTCGCCATCCCGGCTGTTATGGCCTTCAACTACTTCACCGGACGTGTCGAATCTTTCGACGTCGAGATGGATAATTCATCGAGTGAACTGATCGACTACTTCATCAAACAGAGTCACAAGCGCTAAGCGAGGCGGCAGTTGGCTCGAGCGAGAAGCTGCGGAGGGCGGGAGAGTGAGAATTCTCTCCTGCCCGCCGGTTTCAATCTCGCGCCGGCCAGATGGTTTTTGAGCAATGCCGGAAGCCATCCGGAATAAAAATTTTTCAGGCACGGAGCCCAAACAATGGCAATCTCGGTTCGCAACGAAGGCACTAAAGTCAACTCGAATATCAACGTCACCCCCATGGTGGATGTGATGCTGGTGTTGCTGATCATCTTTATGGTCATCACCCCCATGCTGCAGAACAAGGTGTCCGTCGATATGGCCAAGGTCGACAATCCGGTGGCCATGCCGGACGCCGACAAGGAAGACGCCATTGTCGTGGCGATTACGCGGGACGGAGGCGTATTCCTGGGACAGAACAAGGTCGCCCCCAGTGAACTCGGCGGTCTGGTTCGCGACAAGCTTTCCGACAAGCCCGGCAAGACGATCTATGTTCGCGCGGATGCGCGGGCTCAGTTCAGGGCCGTTGAAGACGCGATCGACGCCGTGCGCAGCGCCGGCGTGGACGATGTGGGCTTGTTGACGCAGAAGCGCGAAGCCGGCAGCCCGGGTCTGTAATTCCGCCCTTGCGCCGCTAATTTAACGATTTCGAGGAAGCGAGGAGTTTTAAGCCATGTCAATGACAACTGGTGGAGGCGGGGGAAGCTACTCGTCCGACATCAATGTTACGCCGATGATCGATATTCTCCTGGTGCTTTTGATCATCTTCATGGTCATTGTGCCGGTTACGCCCAAGGGATTGGATGCGCTGGTGCCCCAGCCGCCCAAGGATCCGGCCAAGAATATACCGACTGATCGCACCATTGTGGTGCAGGTTCTTTACCGCCCGGGCGCTGCTCCGGCATACAAGATCAACGAGCAAGACGTGGCCAAGAGGGATTTGCTGCCGCGGCTTACCGAGATCTATGCCAACCGCGCTGAGCGCATCATGTTCGTCAAGGGCGATGACAATGTAAACTTCGCTTACATAGCCGAAGTTATCGATATCGGTCACTCGGCCAACGTGGATCACATCGGGATGATGACGCCGAAGATCATGGCTGGCCAGTAGCCGGCGGTTTTCGGGCGGATTTCCCTGAAAAGGGAAGCCTGAAGTGGAAATCGACGTGGGTCGCGCGGCAGATGTGGATTGTATCGGTCTGATGACGCACAAAGTTCAGGCTGGCAAAGAGGGGACTGGGGCGGATGCAATGTCCCAAATCCAAGGGTTGCCAGCACCGTTCGGAGGTAGTTTATCCGCTCGGAAAACAGAAGTGAATTTTTACCTTGGTTTCGGTACCTCCCGCCGCGGCCAGTTGCCAAGAAATTCCAGGTGTGCGATCTATAGGCACTCGCCTGAAGGAGAAGGATAAGAACATGAATGGACCCGCACGTTTTACGGCGCTCGCGGTTGCCTTGGCCGGCATGGTGCTTTCCATAAGCGGGTGCAACCGCCTCGCAGCCCGTGATCAATTGAATAAGGGAGTGGATGCTTATAAGAGCGCCCGGTACGAAGAGGCGATCGGACACTTCCAGAAGGCCACGCAACTCGATCCCGGTTTGCCGATGGCCAAGAGTTATCTGGCCACTGCGCTGGCCCAGAGCGTGGTGCCTGGACTGGACACGCCGGACAACCTGAAGATTGCGCAGCAGGCGATCGCCATTTTCCAGGAAGTTCTGGACAAGGATCCGAACGATGTGAACAGCCTGAAGCAGATCGCAGGCATTTATTTCAGCGTCAAGAAGTTCGACGATGCGAAGGCATGGCAGAAGAAGGTTCTGGCCGTGGACCCGAAGGATCCCGAGGCTGCCGATACAATCGGCGCGATTGACTGGACCCAGGCGCACGAGAACCTGCTGAAGGTTCTGCTCCCCGCCGGCATCACCGACGACGGCGAGGGCAACGCCAAGGCGCCCAAGAAGTTGATGGAGCCCTTGAAGGCGCAGAATGGACCGCTCGTCGAAGAGGGTCTACAATATCTTAATCAGGCAGTGGCAAACAGGGATAATTTCGACGATGCCATGATTTACCTGAACCTGATGTACCGCAGCAAGGCGGACATGGACTGGGGCAACGAGGCGGCTCGCAAGGCCGATATCGATATGGCTGTAAGCTGGCGCACCAAGGCCATGGGTACGCGCAAGGCCAATGAAGAGAAGAAGAGCAAGGGCCCGGGCGGCATCACCATGGATTCGAGCGGCAACCTGAAGTAGATGTCATGCGCTCATCTGGAAATACAAACGGCCTCCGCAACCCGCGGAGGCCGTTTTGCTTTCTTCACCTGTAAAATCCACCTTCTGAGGTGTTCCTTGTTCAAATTTGGCAATGCCGGTTTTGCTCTTATCTGCCTTCCGCTCCTCACCGTCCTTGCGCCGAGCGCATTGGGACAAACAGCCACAGGGGAAGTGCCCCGTCCAACAGCGATGCAAGCCGTTCAAACGACCACTGGCATGGCCGCACACAACGAACGCGAAGTGCTGGAAGTTACGATTTGCGGGGACTCGGTGGCGCATGTTGTCGCCAGACCGGCCGAAGCGCCAGCATCAACGGCGCCAAGGCCGTGGATCCTTGCGCAGGAGCAGTCCTGCCCCGGAGCGGCATTTCAGTTCAGCCAGTCCGGCGGCCTGACCACGCTTACCACTGCCAGCATTGCGATTTCGCTGTCTGCGCAGGAGGGCAGCCTGCGCTTCAAAACCCTCCAGGGCGAAACACTGCTGCGCGAGAGCGGAAGCCTGCCGCGCACCTATAGGCAGGGCCCGGAGCAATCGACAG
>Ga0224555_1002149_pt1 | contig 24179 bp, 21 predicted proteins | sample 714S23034metaG_FD_180687 | JGI IMG/M metagenome (GOLD analysis project Ga0224555, IMG submission 180687) | Peat soil microbial communities from Stordalen Mire, Sweden - 717 S2 30-34 | ecosystem: Environmental > Terrestrial > Soil > Wetlands > Peat | place: Sweden: Norrbotten County, Stordalen...
GACAGGTATGTCAGCGACGGGATCGATCCAATATTTCCCGCCACCTGTCCGATGCCGATATCGAAGGAGAAGTGGGCGTGATCACGCTGGGTAAAGCGGACGGCGTAGTCCAGCGTGGTGGGCAGGTCAGCTTTTCCGGCCACCAGCGGGATGCCGTTGGGGGGATTGGGTCCCAGGCCCTTCGATGTGCCCGGCTCCTGTGTGAAGCCCGCCGAGGGCACGGCTACGATGCCCTTGCCGATGGGCAGCGGAATGCCGAGACCGCCGAAGAACCGGCCGCCAAAACGCGTGCTCTGTCCGCCGATGCCGAAGATGGTGGCATTGGTGGCCTTCCAGCCGATGTTCGCGAGGAAGGGAACCGGCTTCTTGGCCCAGGTCTTGGTCACGGCCACATACACGTCTCCATTGGTGTAAGACTTGGCCGCCGGGACGGCAACAGGGGCGCACGATGTGGTCACGATGCAGTACTGATCGTAGAGCTGCACGGCAGCCACGCCGGCCTCGCCGGTAACAAACTTGTCGCCTGTGCGAACCACGCCGCCGACCGCAACGCCCGGCGTCCACGCGCCGAACTGACCGTCCTTGATGCCTACCACCTTGCCGTGAAAGACGTTCATGCCGTTCGCGTTCCAAAGCTGACTGAAATCCGGCATGACCGGCACTGCGGTGGTCGAGGATGTAGAACCCAATACTGCATTGGCCAACACTGTGGTGCCCGTGCCGCTGTCGCCGAACTGGTGCACGCTGCGCGTGTAGCCAGCCTCGGCTCTGCTGTAAAAGGACTCCGTAACGCTGAAGGTCTCGATATTGCCGATCACATTGGAGGCGTTGATGAAGTGAAAGCCGACAGCCGGATGGGAGAATATCTGGCCCTTGTCCGTATAGACAACGTAAGCGGTGGGGGTCAGAAAGCCACCGGTTTGGCCTTCTAGCGTCAATTGTTGAGCGTTGAGTTGCCGGGTGGTCAGCAAAGCGGCTGCTAGCAGGCCACAGGCCACGAGCGTGTCAAGCTTATGGAATTTCAATTTCTTACCCCTAACGGAGCCAGCCCGCCATGGCGAGGCTCTTCTCCGGTCTTCTGTTGGAATTTACCCTCTTGTAACACAACCGATAGAGAGTCGTCTCCTGATTTATTGGGGTGCTAAACTTGAGCCCATGCCGCGCGGTTTCTTCATCACGCTCGAGGGCCTGGACGGATCGGGCAAAACCACGCAAATCAAGCGCTTGGCATCCTGGCTTGGCAGGCGCGGCCTCGAACCCGTGCTCACCCGCCAGCCCGGCGGAACTCCGGCCGGCGACCGCATCCGCGAACTCCTGCTCGACGCCCGCTCCTCCCACCTGGCGCCCATGACCGAGATGGCGCTGATGTTTGCCGCCCGCGCCCAGGCCGTCGCTGAGGTCATCCAGCCCGCCCTCGACGCCGGCACGGTGGTGCTCTGCGACCGCTTCACTGACTCCACTGAGGCCTACCAGGGCGGCGGGCGCGAGCTCGGTTCCGACGCCGTGCTCGAATTTGACCGGCTCATCTGCCGCGGCCTGCGCCCCGACCTCACCCTCCTGCTGCTGCCCAGCTTCAACGAGTCCCTGATTCGCGCCCGCCGCCGCAACGACCGCATGGAAGAACAATCGGGCAGGAACGAAGGCCGCTTCGAACAGGAAGAGGACGCCTTTTACCGCCGTGTGTGGGAGAAATACCGCGAGATCGCGGCCCGCGAGCCGGAGCGCGTCGTGATGATTGAAGGCGACCTCACCCTCGATGAGGTTCACGAGCAGATCATCGAAGCCGTAGCCGAGCGCCTGCTGCTGGCCGGCAAAACCACCTGAAGCACATCGAAAGCGGCTCGGCACGTAACTTCGTTAACCTTGTTCCTCATCCGTAAAAATCGCTTCGATCGTGCTTCCAAACAATCGTGCCAGCTTGAACGCCAGCGGGAGGCTGGGATCGAACTTCCCGGTCTCGATCGCGTTCACCGACTGGCGCGAAACCTCCAGCCGCTCGGCCAGATCGGCCTGCGACCATTCGCGTTCGGCGCGCAACACACGCAGGCGGTTTTTCATCTGTATCTCCAAATCACCACCGGCATGGTGAGAACCACACACACCCAGAAGGCCGGGTACACCAAGACCAGGCTGAGATGCGGCGCGCGGGCAAAGTCTTCCAGGTAGCCCCAGGTGGTGGTCAGCGCCAGGGTCCCGCCTATGCCCCCGAGCAGGCATTCGACGAAAATATTGCGCTGGAATTCATCCTTCTCTTCTCTCAGGTACGCGCCGGTCGCCACCAGCGCCCCAACGATGGGCAGCGCCGGAAGGATCGCCACCAGGTAGGCGAGCACGCCCTTTAGATGGAAAACCCGGAATCCCAAAGCAGCCACGATGGCAAACAGGACGCACAGCCCGGCCGCAACCCACATGCGCTTCGCAAATCGGATTTGAGACTGATTACTAGAGCATCGAACCAAGAACATGACGTGTCTCCTTTACATGTAGACAACTACACTTTACATAAATGAGCAAAACCTGTCAAGTGATCTTGACATTTTTTGCAATCCTCGCCTGCTTTTGTCCGGGATTGTCAGGCGGCGAAGAGCCAAGGCATTGAAAGGGCTCGACTTCGCCCCTGCCGTAGCTCCATTCATCTCGCGCACTGCGCAAATGCTCTATCCTCATTCCGTGGGCTTCAGCGATTTTCTCGGCAACACGGCTACGGTGACGCACCTGCGCGAGGCCGTGCGCGCGGGGCGCTTTCCCCATTCGCTCATCCTGGCCGGACCGCGCGGCGCGGGAAAATACACCCTCGCGCTGATGCTGGCCAAGGTGGTCAACTGCCTCGATCCCGCTGAATCCGGCGGCCTGCCCGACTTCTGCGGACGGTGCAGCAACTGCACGCGGATCGGCAATTCCGCAAACCTCGAAGAACTCGTCGCGGAAGCCATCGCGGCCCGCGAAGACCTGCGCGATACCGACAAGCGCGAAACCCGCATCCTGGTCCAGACCCACCCCGACGTGCTCGTCGTTCCTCCCGATCCGCCCCAGTTGCTCATCAAGCTGGGACAGGTGCGCCAGGCGATTCACGCGGCTTACTACCGTCCTCCCGTTGAGGCGAAACGCGCGTTCACCATCTTCACTTCTTCGGCATTCATGAAGGAAGCAGCCAACAGCCTGCTCAAACTCCTTGAAGAGCCGCCCGACCATACCTCGCTGATCCTGCTCACGGAGAATCCCCAGGAACTGTTGCCGACCATCCGCTCCCGCGCCGTGGTGCACCGCCTGGGCGCGCTGCCGGCCGCGGAACTCGAGACGCTGCTCGCCCAGCGGCGGCCGGAATTGAAGCCGCGCGACCGGGCGCTGGCCGCGCGCCTGGCCGAAGGCGCAGCGGGCCGCGCGCTCACCATCGACCTCGGCGTCTATCTCGCCAGCCGCCAGGATGCGCTGGTCCTGCTCCGCACCGCGCTGCGGGAGCCAGACTATTCGCTGCTCTTCCACGCCACCGAAAGCTACCGCGCCGGCGCCGACGGACAGGAAAAGACCATCAACCTGCTCCGCGCACTCGGCAGCCTGGTGGAGGACCTGCTTCTGGTTACGGCCGGAACGCCGGGGCTCATCCGCAATCTCGATCTGTCCTCCGAGCTGCAGGCCCTGGCCCAGGGGCTCACCGTGGATTGGATTGACGCGGCCGCCCGCGCCCTCGTTCAGGTGGAGCAGGGAATGCGCCGCAACCTGCTCCGCTCGCTCTCCCTTGACGCCATGGCCGTCAGCCTCGACCGGCTCTAGAACGAGATCGCGATCCGGGGTAATATAAGAGCAACCTCCACAGAGCGGCATGCATCTCTTCGGGTATAAGCACTCCCAATTACCGATTTGGGGCTCCGCTCGACAGTTTTCTGCCAGGGCGGCTTCGTTCCCCGCGCGTTCTTCAGGCGCGTCAGAGTGATTTTTGCTTTTGCATGGATTGACGAGCCCGGCTCAGGCCGCAAGAAACGATAAGAATCACCCTTCAAGGCCGGACCAGGCAAGCAACTGATTCCTTTTTTTCGGGAAGGATTTGTGTCTATGAGCATTTCATCGAGCTTGCGGGCAAAACGAGTTGAAAACAGCCCCGCGCCCGGCACGTCCAAAGTTCGCGCCAGGAAAGCCTTCCCGGCCCCGCTTCCCTTTCGGTTTCCCGCCCAGGGCATGGACCCGGAGGCCCAGAACCGCCATGCTGAATTGTTCTATCTGCAAAAACAGATCCAGTCCCAGACTCCGATGGTGATCGTGCTCGAAGACGGCGAGCGCATTGACGGCTGCATCGAGTGGTACGACCGCAACGCTCTGAAAGTGCGCGGAAAAACCAAAACCCTGATCTACAAATCCGCCATCAAATTCATGTACAAGCTAGGCGACAGCGGGTAAGCAGGTTTCAGGGGTCGGGTTTCAGGGCCAGTTCTCAGTGCGTAGGCCGGTTGCCGCTAAGGGGGAGTGTTCTCCCTGTTCCCTACGTCCCTCGTCCCTGTTCTTCCCCCTCCGCACAACGTCTCTCGGCATAGCTCCATGCGGAAAACCGCTGTTCTTCGGCAACCGGATCGTCGCTCACGATGAAGGGGTCGGGGCCGAAATTCGTGTACTGCCGATACCGTTCGGCCCCCGGACCTTCAAGTGAGGTCTCATCCTTGAGGAACGCGTCTACCACGCGTTTGCAGGCCACCATGGCCTCGTCCAGAGACGCGAAATCACCCAGTTTGTAGCGCTCTTCCTCGTCCATATAGTGGAAGTTGTCATCGACATAGACCGTATACCTGTACGCCGATCCCGTCATAGCGCCTCAATCCGCCATCGGCTCTGCATCCTGCCCCCTACGTCCCTAGTCCCTTTGTCCCTGCCTTCAACAGCCTGTCGCGAACCGCCGCGCCAATTCCCTCCGCAGGAGGTAAGGGGCACAGAATCACCGTGCAATCCAGGTCATCGAGGGCGCGCAGCCCGGCATAGAGCCGGTGCGCCAGCTCCTCGGGCGCGGACCAGCGTCCCCACGCAAATATCCGTGCCGGGGCCAGCGTCTCCGGCGCGCCAAGCTCAGCCGGCAGCATCACGCCCACCCGCTCATGGGTCAAGGCGCGCGCCGCCTCGGCCAGCAAGGATTCCAGCTCGCCGTGCGGCCCATCCACCAGCACCAGCCGCGCCCTGGGCGCATAGTGGCGCAGGCCCACACCCGGCGACGGCAGCGCTTCCGCCGGCGTCTCAAGCAGCTTCGCGGGGCCGTGATAAAGCTCCACCGGTCCGGCAATCGCGGCAATCTGTTCCAATGTGACAGCGCCCGGCCGGTAAATCTGCATCGGGCTCCGGTTCGGATCGAGCACCGTGGATTCGACGCCGTGCGCAGTCGTTCCCGCATCAAGCACCGCATCGATGCGTCCGTCCAGGTCGTCGAGAACGTGCGCGGCAGTCGTCGGGCTGATGTGGCCAAACAAGTTGGCGCTGGGCGCGGCAATCGGAACCCCGGCGCGCCGGATGACCTCAAGCGCTATCGCGTGAGCCGGCATTCGCACGCCCACCAGCGGCCGCCCCGCCGTCACCGCGTCGGGAACAGCGGCCGTCCGCGGCAACAGCAGCGTCAGCGGCCCGGGCCAGAACGCCTTCATCAACAGGCGTGCGGAGTCAGGAATCTCAGCGGCTAATCCGCAAAGCATCTCCGCATCGGACCCATGCACAATGATCGGATCCCACGCCGGCCTTCGCTTGGCCACAAAAATCCTCTCCACGGCAGCCCGATCGAGCGCATTGGCTCCCAGCCCGTAAACCGTCTCCGTGGGCAGCGCCACCAGTCCCCCGCCGCGCAAAATCGCTGCCGCCTGCTCCATCGTCTGCTCCGCCTCGGGAGTATCGAGATGCCTGGGGTCTACGGCCAATCGCAGTGTCTTCACGCCTCTATTGTCGCCTTTCCGCTCGGCGTCTCGCCACACGCCGAACCATTTGGATTCAGCTTCATTCGAGAATCCACCCTCTCTTTGCTTTTCAGTTCCCGCTCTCCGCCGCAGGGCGGTATAGTGAAGCCTCAAACAAATGCACCCAGCCCGCCAAACCCGCAACGCGCGGCAGATGCTCAAATTCGCGCCCAGGTCACAAAAGGAGATCCCATGAGTTCACCCTTATTCGGCAGTTACCGGCTCGGAATGTGGCGTGACATCGTCGCAGGCTGCCTGGTCTGGGGGTTGCTCATCTGGGGCGGCATCGCCGGCTGGCATTACTACAAGGTGAGCCAGCAAATCAGCCAACTGAAGAGCCCGGATGCCGGCGTCCGTACAAACGCGGCAGACGAGTTAGGCCGGCATCCAGGCTCCCGGGCTGTGCAGCCCTTGATCGATCTGCTCAACGACCCGGACACCGGCGTGCGCGGCGCCGTGGTCTCAGCGCTGGGCGAATCCAAAGACGCCCGCGCGATCCAACCGTTGTTGATGTTGAATGTGCCGGATTACGACTCCAATCAGGCGAGAATCGAGGCGCTGAGTCGTCTCGGATCAGTCGCCATCCAGCCCTTGCTCGCCGCGATGCACAATCCCGACACCCGCGATACCGCAGCGGACGCTTTGGTAAAGATGGGCTACCCCGCCGTCAAGTCCGTTAGTTCCCTGCTGAGCGATCCTGACGTCAAGCTTGAGCAACTGGCAGCGGATATGCTGGGCCAGATCAAGAGCTCGCGAGGCGTCGATCCTCTTATCAACGCCCTGCACAGCAGCGATGAAGGCGTTCGCAACGCGGCGGCCGACTCGCTCGGCCTGACCGGGGACAAGCGCGCCGTCGAGCCGCTCCTGGCCCTGCTCGGCGCCCCCTCTGAATCTCCGCGAGCCGACGCCGCAGAGGCTCTGGGCAACATCGCCGATCCGCGCGCCGTTTCGCCGCTCATTGCCGCGCTCAAAGATCAGCAGCCTGACGTTCGCCGCGCCGCGGCCCGGGCGCTGGGCAAAATCGACGACCCGCAGGCAATCGCCACCCTCGAGCAGGCCCTGCGCGACAAGAATTGGGAGATCGTGTGCGCCGCAAGTTCTTTTTACATCCGGCGAGGTGAGGCGGGATCGGAAGATACGTTGATCGAAGCACTGAACCGGGCCGGCGGCCAGGAAATGGCCGAAGTGTTTCTGAACAGCGGAAACCAGAAACTGGAGGACGCGGCGCACGAATGGGCGTCGAAAAACAATTATGAAGTCACATTTCTTCAGGGCACCGGTAGCGCCAGTTGGGGCAGCAGGTAAACATCGCTGCCGCCTGCTCCAGCGTCTCCTGAGCTTCAGCAGTATCGAGCCGCGCCGGGTCCACAACCAATCGCAGCGTCTTCACACATCTATTGTCGCCGTTTCAACTTCTAAGCCGCCGCGTCAGGCCACGAATGCACCAACCTTGACGCTGAATCGCCGACAGGTATAGCATCCGTGGCATAAACGTCCTGCTGTCACCTTTCATCCTGGGGAACCGATTCCTGCCGTTCCGCAAGCCGGGAGCCCGCCGTGACCAGCTACTGATCCGACGACCCACGACCAATTCGCAAGAATCTCTCTCAATCTGACTGGCCCAGCAGGTCAAGAGAGGAGATATCATGCGCAGGTTTTGTTTGTACATGGTTCTGGCAAGCATCGTTCTCTGGCCGTTGACTCTGGCCGCCCAGAATATGAAGCCGTTGTCAAAACCTGAATTCAAATCCATCGAAGTCAAACATTTCACCAATGCTGAGGGAGTTCAGCTATCGCCGAATTTTTCAAAGGTCTTCTACGCAAGTTTTCTTGCAGAATTGCAGAGACTCATGGTTGCAGAACAGACCGTCGAAGAGGGAACGCCAGTAAACGACACCCAAGGCCCCCACGGCTTTAAACCCCAATTCATCGTCCTGGAAGGCAAAGTTGTGGCCGTCAAAGAAGGCCGCCAGAATGGCGACAAATTCGAGGCAGGCTCGGCGAACCTCGAGATTCGCTGGTTCCGAAGGAGCGATCACAAAGCACTCAGCTTCCCTCCCTGCGCCGCTTGTGAAGTATTCAAGGCCAAGGTCACGCTCAACGGATCACTCCAGAATGACGAAGAGAAAGTAGCCCAATCTGCCGGAGTCGAGGCGGCGGACGCATTCCGTACTAAAGTAGTACCAGGCAAGGCGAGCTGGCTTGATCAGCTAGGCATGTGACGCGGTAATTTGATCGGACCCGCGCTTCATGCGCGCCCAGAAAAAACAAACGACCCCGGCGGGAGCAAGCCCGCCGGGGAGCGGTTACCCATCGTTGCAAAGAACATACTCTGCCGACTATCCGCATGAGGGCCGGCTGTCCGTTTGTAGCCCTGCTCCCCGCCCGCTGCCGTATACTCACAGCTTACGATGGCCATCGAAACTGAAATCAAATTCCGCGTCGACGACCTGCCCGGCCTGACCCGCCGCCTTGAAGCTGCCGGCTTCACGCTCGAAACCCCGCGCGCCTTCGAGTCCAACACCCTCTACGACACTCCAAACCGCGAAATGCGCGCCCGCACCGAGATTCTTCGCATCCGCGACTACGCCGGACGCTGCCTGCTCACTCACAAGCGGCTTCCCGACATCGGCCCCGGCGAAGACGCCCACAAGCACCGCATCGAAACTGAAACGGAAATCTCCGATGGCCGCGCGTTGGCCGAAATCTTTCGCTCCCTGGGCCTGGTGGCTGCGTTCCGTTATGAAAAATGGCGCACCGAATGGAGTGACGGCCAGGGCCACTGCGTGGTGGACGAAACCCCCATCGGCAACTACGCCGAACTCGAGGGCGCAGACAATTGGATCGATCGCATCTCCGCCCGCCTGGGTGTCGATCCCTCTGAATACATCACCCTCAGCTATGGGCGGCTGTTCGACCAGTGGCGCGAGCAAAACGCCTCCGCCGCGGAAGATCTGACCTTTGCTGCCATCTCAGCCGCAACCGCGGGCCATTAGAATATTCTGCATCTTCCGCCGCACCTCCTTTCCCGCCTTCCTGCCTCCGCAACGCATGGATGAATCCATGCTCTGAATACAACGGCCATTGACGCGTGATCCCTCTGCCTGCAACGTCAGAACCGCTCGGCACTAATTCCGTTGGTAACCTCACATGATTGATCCGCTCATCATGAGTTATCTCCAAAGGCCGATGAGGCATTTGTGTTTGCAAATCCTCGGGAGGAGAAAGAGTCATGAACGGAATTCGGTTTGGTGTGGGTCCCGGCGGTATGCGCCGCGTGAGAATGAAATTGATTCAGGCGGCGGTGTTGGCTTTGCTGGTGGCCATGGCTCTGCCCGCCTCGGCATCCGATCAACGTGCTGTCAAATCACAGGCGCTGCCCACCTATCCGCTGTTTGCCAAAAGCATGGACATGGGCGGCAAGGTTGTGGTTCAGGCCACCGTCGATGCCAGGGGAAATGTGACGGATGTGAAATCGCTGAGCGGAAGCAACTTCCTGTCCCCGGCCGCGAAGGTCGCCGTCAGCAAATGGAAGTTCGAGCCCGGCCCCGGCGAGTCTACTGTCAAAATCGCCGTCCACTTCAGCATCACCGGCCAGTAAGCGCATCGCTCACTGTGCGTGAGGATGGGAAAAACAACCCATCCTCACGTCCCTTTAACTACTTGGGTGCGCGACTTCAAAACCCATGCTGGCGCAGGTTAGAATGTATTTTTGGTTGCCGGGAGCAACTGTCGCGCTATGGCGGACCTTTCCAAAGTACAGAACGGCACCGGCAGACGCACCTTGACTGTTGCCCTTTTCGGTCCAAATGAACAGCGCCGAAGCGCCATGGCGGCTTCCCTGTCCGGACACCCCGGTGTCACGGTCCATGAGTTTTCTGCGTTCCCGGCCGATCTGAGCGATCTGCCCAGAATCTTCGAGAAAAAATTCGATGTGGTCCTCGTCGACGCCGACAGCGATCCCGATGTAGCCTTCAATTTCGCCGAAAACATCTCCAACCGCGGCCTTGCGCTGGTCATGGCTTTCACCGCCCAGGCCGATGTCAAACAGGCGATCCGGTTCATGCGCGCCGGCGTGCGCGAGTTCTTTACCTTGCCTGTCGATCGCGCTGAGATGGGTGAGGCTCTCACCCGCGCCTGGACCCGCCTGCCTCAAGCGCAATCCAACAATCGCGCGGAAAGCAAGGTCTTCGTCTTTCTCGGCGCCAAGGGCGGATGCGGAGTCACTACCCTGGCTTCAAATTTTGCCGTAACCCTGGCCCAGGAATCCTCACAGAGCACCTTGTTGGTCGATCTCGGCCTGCCGCTCGGCGACGTAGCCATCACTCTGGGGATGACCGCGGAATTCTCGATCGACAACGCGCTTCACGATTCCAGCCGCCTGGACGGAAGGTTTCTCCAGTCCCTGCTCGCCGTTCACGATTCCGGATTGTCGGTGCTGGCAGCTCCGAACGAGTTCTCCTCCGAGCCGCCCGGCAACGAAGCCATCAACAAGCTCGTGGCAGTCGCCAGGGAAAACTTCAGTTACGTGGTCATGGATGTTGGCTCAAGAATCGACCTGCTGGAAACCGCGATCTTTGAGGTATTCTCGACCGTCTATCTGATCACCCAGCCGGGTGTCTCTGAGTTGCGCAACTCCAATCGCATGATCTCGCGGTTTTTTGTAAAGCGCGGCGACAATTTGCAGATCGTCCTCAACAGGTATAAGCCCTCGACGCTGCTCTTTGACGACAAGTACATTGAAAAAGCGCTCACCCGCGAGGTGCAATGGAAGGTTCCCGACGATTACGCCGCCGCCCGCCGGACACAGGCCTCGGCGAAACCCCTGGCGCTGATGGACTCTCCCATTTCCAGTGTAATCCGGCAGATGGCCAGAGCCGCCGCGAGCCTGCCCGATAAAGAAGAGAAAAAAGGCTTGTTCAGCTTCTTCCGGTAAGCGGCCCAACCCTAAGCGCCGCTCCATCTGGAAGGAACGTCATTTCTCCGCTCCGTGACACTTCTTGTACTTCTTGCCGCTGCCGCAGGGGCAGGGATCGTTGCGGCCGACTTTTTCGCCCGTCCTGCGCTGCGTGGGCTGAGATCCTTCCCCGCCTCCGGAACGGCTGGCTACCTCAAGCTCCCGCTGTTTCTTGCGATGGAATTCCTTTTCGAGCGCATCGATCGTGGTTGAGGGCTGGCGGTTGTGAATGGCGATTTCCCGCGGCTCCGCGTCCAGCGTCGGCGGCTGCGCCGCGTTCCACCCCGGCAACGAAGACCCGTCGCCGGGGACCCCGGCGCTGGCCACAGGAGGAGCCTTGGGAACCACGCGATTCGGCCGCGGAGCCGCATCCACCGGCTGACCGTCGGCGCCCAGTATCTGCATCCTGAACAGAAACCGGACCGTGTCCTCCTGGAACTTCATCATCATGGCCTCGAACATGTCGAAGGACTCGCGCTTGTATTCCACTAGCGGATCCTTCTGCGCATAGCCCCGCAGGCTTATGCCCTCCTTCAGGTGGTCCATCGACAGCAGGTGATCCTTCCACAGCCCGTCGATCACGCTCAGCATCACCATCCGCTCGTGGTAGCGCATGGTCGGCGCGCCCAGGATTTTCTCCTTGGCCACGTAAGCTTCAGTCAGCTTCGCAAATATCTCTTCGCCCAGTTCGTGCCGGCTGAGCTCCTGCGGCTTTATCTGTGTGGCAGCCAGGTTCAACCCGAACTGGTCGACAAACTTTTCTTCCAGCCCCTTGATGTTCCATTGCTCGGGGCGCACCTTCTCGCCCGCAAACTCGTCGAGAAATCCGCTCAGGATTCCGCCTACATAATCTTCCAGAATCAGTTCCCGCTGGTCGACGCCCTCCAGCAGTTGGCGGCGCAGCCCATACACCGCTTCGCGCTGCTTGTTCATCACGTCGTCGTATTCCAACAGGTGTTTGCGCGATTCGAAGTTCTGCGCCTCGACTGCTTTTTGCGCGCCCTCGATGCGCTTGGAGATCATCTTCGACTCGATGGGCACGCCTTCTTCCATGCCCAGCCGCTCCAGCAGCGTGCTCACCCACTGCTTGGCGAAGATGCGCATCAGGTCGTCTTCGAGAGACAGATAGAATCGCGATTCACCGGGATCGCCCTGTCGTCCCGCGCGCCCGCGAAGCTGGTTGTCGATGCGCCGCGACTCGTGCCGCTCCGTGCCCAGAATGAACAGGCCGCCCGCCGCGATCACTTGCTCGTGGTCCTGCTGCGCCGCCTCCGCATGGCCTTTGAACGTCTCACTCCAATCGGGCTCGGCGATTTCGAATTCCTGGCCCTGGTAGTAGAAACGCAGAAATCCCGCCGGCGCCATGGGGTTGATCGCCCCCTCGGCCACGCTGATAGCCCGCGCCTTGCTCTTCTTCACCAGTTCCTGGCGAGCCATGAATTCCGGATTGCCGCCCAGCAGAATGTCGGTGCCGCGGCCGGCCATGTTGGTGGAGATGGTCACCATCCCCAGCCGCCCCGCCTGCGCCACAATCTCGGCCTCGCGCTCGTGAAACTTCGCGTTCAGCACCACGTGCCGCACGCCCTTGCGCTGCAGAATTCCCGACAGCCGCTCCGACTTCTCGATCGACGTGGTGCCCACCAGCACCGGTTGCTGCTTCTCGTGCAAAATCGCGATGTCGTCGGCTACGGCTTTGTACTTCTCCTTCTCCGTGCGAAACACCACGTCGGGATTTTCAAGCCTCCGCATCGGCTTGTTGGTGGGAATCACCACGATCTCCAGTTTGTAGATCTTCTCGAACTCCGCCGCCTCGGTCTCCGCCGTGCCCGTCATGCCGCTCAGCTTGCGATAAAGGCGGAAGTAGTTCTGGAATGTAATCGTGGCCAGCGTCTGGTCTTCCTTGCGGATGTTCACGCCTTCCTTGGCTTCGATGGACTGGTGCAGGCCGTCGGACCAGCGCCGGCCCGGCATCAGCCGCCCGGTGAAGGTGTCCACGATGATCACTTCGCCGTCCTTCACCACGTATTCCACATCGCGCTTGTAGAGCGCGTGGGCCTTGATGCCCGTCTCCACGTAATGCTTGAGCTCCCAGTTCTCGGCGTCTGCGATGTTGCCGATCCCCAGCAGCTTCTCAATCGTCTCCCAGCCGCGATCCGTCACCCCGATGGTCCGCTGCTTCTCGTCCACGATGTAATCGCCGGAAAGATACTTTTCGCCCTCCGCTAGCTGGATGCCCAACTGCTCCTGGCGCCTGTGGTCGCTATGCTCAACTTCCTCGCCCAGTTCCAGTTGCGGAATAATCCTGCGCACGCGCGCATATTTGTCCGTGGTCTGTTCGGTGGGACCGGAGATGATCAGCGGCGTCCGCGCTTCGTCGATCAGGATCGAGTCCACCTCGTCGACGATGGCGTAGTAGTGCCCGCGCTGCACGCAGTCCTTGATTTCGAACTTCATATTGTCGCGCAGATAGTCGAAACCGAATTCATTATTGGTTCCGTAGGTGATGTCGGACGCGTAAGCGGCGCGGCGCTCTTCATCGCTCAAATCGTGAACGATCACGCCCACGGTCAGGCCCAGAAACTCGTAGATCTTGCCCATCCACTCGGCGTCGCGCTTGGCCAGGTAGTCGTTTACCGTGACCACGTGCACGCCGTGCCCGGCCAGCGCGTTGAGGTAGCAGGCGAGGGTCGCGACGAGGGTTTTGCCTTCGCCGGTTTTCATTTCGCTGATCTTGCCCTGGTGCAGCACCATGCCGCCGATCAGCTGCACGTCGAAGTGCCGCATCTGCACCGCGCGCCAACCCGCCTCGCGCACCACCGCAAAGGCCTCGGGCAGAATCTCTTCCAGGGCTGCATTTTCAGCTGCCTTGATCTCTTCCGCGTCCGTGATGCCTTCGAGACGGGCCGCAATCCGCACCCGGAACTCTGCCGTTTTGGCCCGCAACTGCTCATCGGAGAGTTGCTTGATACCCGGCTCAAATTCGTTGATTACGGCCACCAAAGGCGTGAGCCGCTTGATAATGCGCTCATTCGAGGTACCAAAAATTTTAGTAAGGATTTTATCGAACCACACAGGCTTCTCCATTACCAGTGTAAATGCAGAGGGGTTATGAGCGCGTGTCACGACGCTTGTCCGCGGCCCGCCGGCTTTTGTATTGCGCGGAAGACTTACCGGCTTCAATCAGGCACGCTGTACAGGCGGCACGGGGCAGGCACGCCCTGAGCCAAGGCATATTGGGTCCAGGAGGCAGAATTTTCCCTATTTATCGCTGGAAATGCCAACCCGTCTGGCGTAAAGTGGACGCCAATGAATCCTGACATTCCTGAAAGTCTTGAAGAACAGGTGCGCGAGCTCACGCAGCGCGTTTGGCGGCTGGAAGATGCCTTGCAACAGCGCGGCATCGTGGTGCGCAAAGACCAGGCGCAACCTGCGGCCGAACCCGCGAGTGAGAGCAATGCGCAGCCAAAAACTCAGTCGTGGACCGCGGAGATTGACCGGCTTGCCCGGTTCAGGCAGGCGGGCGCGGCCTCCCCGGTTGGCGAGCCGGCACACGGATCCGCACCGGCCTCGGAGTGGGGAACCGGCGCGCCCCCTGCGCCGCCCAGCTTCGGCTACCCGCCGCAATCCCCCGAGAGCGCGGAAGAGTTGAGCCGCTCGCTCGAAAGCCGCATCGGCTCGCAGTGGTTCAACCGCGTCGGCATTCTCGCGGTGATGATCGCCGCGGCCTGGTTTATGAAGATGGCCTTTGACAACCATTGGATCGGGCCGCTGGGGCGAGTGCTGATCGGGCTGGTCTCCGGGACCGGCATCATCGCCTGGTCGGAGCGCTTCCAGCGCAAGGGATATGCGGCGTTTGCCTATTCGCTCAAGGCCGTGGGCAGCGGCATTCTCTACCTCTCGCTGTGGGCTGCCTTCTCGGTCTTCCACCTCATGCCTGCCAGTGCGGCCTTCGCGGCCATGATTGTTGTCACCGCGTTCAACGGGTTTATGGCCTGGGTGCAGGACGCGGAGTTGCTGGCGCTCTATGCCATTGCCGGCGGCCTCAGCACCCCGCTGCTGCTTTCCACCGGCGAAAACCACGAAGTGACCCTCTTCAGCTATTTGCTGCTGTTGAACATAGCGGTGCTGGTGCTGGCGGCGCTGCGGCCCTGGTCGCGGCTGCTCTTTGCGGCCTTTGTGGGCACAGCGCTGTTTTTCGTGAGCTGGTGGTTCGGGTTCTACTCGAACAGCGAGTTCGGATGGACCGCCTTCTTCCTGGCCTGCTTCTTCCTCATGTTTGCCTTCGCTCCGCGGCTGGTGCACACAACCGAAACCGACGTCGCGCCCGCTTCGGGATGGGACGCCCTCGCCGGCGTGGTGCTCCCGGTTGCGAATGCGGGACTGGGGTTCCTGGGCTTCTATGAGCTGTTTGAAGGTCGGGGAGCCGATTGGGCCGGTCCCTGGCTGGCAGTGGCATTTGCGGCATTCTACCTGGGGATGCTGCGGTTGCCGGCTATGGGCAGATTCCGTGCCGGCAACGAGCTGCTTTCAGGGCTGCATTTGACCGCGTCGGTGGTCTTCTTGACCATTGCAATTCCGCTCAAGGCCCACGGACGCTGGCTCACCATCGGCTGGCTGGCTGAGGGCGCGGCGCTTTTGTGGGCGGCAAGCCGCCTGCGCTCGCTGCTGCTGCGGGTGCTGGCCATCGGCTGCCTGACCCTGGGCCTGGTGGCGCTGCTGGTGGTGGACGCTCCCACCCTGGCTACGCCCTTCTTCAACCAGCGCTTTGGAACCTACTGCGTGGGCATTGCGGCCTTCGCCTTTGCTTCCTGGATTGCCGCCAAAGCTCGGGCTGAAGCCGGCGCGGAAACACAGAACGGCTGGCGGGAACTGGCGGCAATCAGCGCCCTGGTCGTCAGCGCCCTGGTGCTGCTCGCGGTAGGTCTCGAAATTCATCACTTCTGGTGGGCGCGCCTTTGGCAGGGCGACTATTACGCCATGGCCAACTTCAGAATGTATGCGCAATTTACTTACTCGGCCTGGTTCATGATCTACGGCGCCATCCTGCTGGGCGCGGGCTTCTGGCGCCGCTCCGCATTTCTACGCTGGCAGGCGCTGGTGCTGCTCGCCGTCACCATCGCCAAGGTTTTTCTGGTAGATGTGAGCGAACTGGCCGAGGGATACCGGATCCTCAGCTTCCTCGGTCTTGGCGCGCTGCTGCTGGCAGTCAGCTTCGTCTATCAGCGCGACTGGCTGAACCTGCGCGATCAAAAGAGGTAGATCCAATGAAGCTGGGCGCAGCCGTTCTTCTGCTCACTTTGGCCGCCGCGTCTCCTGAGATCCGGTATTTCCGGTACCAGCGGCCGCTCCAAAACCTGCCTCAGCATGCCGCGCAGAGTTGCCTGGTTGTCGATGCCGGCATCTTCGCCCATGCCGCGCCGCAGCTTGCCGACCTGCGCCTCTATCGCGACGGCGCGGAGACGCCTTACGTCATCCACATGGCCCTGCCGGTGGAGGGCTCTGAAAAAAACATCGCGCCGCTGAACCTGGGCCTGCGCGCCGGCCAAACCGTGTTTGACGCCGAAATGCCCGACGGAAAATACAGCGACATCCAACTGGCCGTCACCGGGCACGATTTCATCGCCACGGTGGCTGTTTCAGGCAGCGCGGCACCAGGCGCAAGCGGCGAAACCAAGCTCGGCTCGTTCACCATCTTCGATCTCACCCGGCAGCGGTTGGGCCGCAGCACCGTCCTCCATCTCCCCGAATCGGACTTCCGCTATCTGCACTTTCGCATCGCGGGCCCGCTCCAGCCGGACAGCTTCACCGGGCTCTCGGTCGAGCGCCTGCCCGCAAGCCAGCCGAAGTATCAACCGGTGGCGGAGATCTCGCAATCCCGGCAGAAAGGCCATGATTCGATCTTCGAATTCACCGTGCCCGCTCACGTTCCCGTGGACCGCATCGTCTTCGCGCCGGGTGCACAGCCGGCGCTCTTCAGCCGCGATGTGAATGTGAGCGTGACCGCGATCTCCCCGCCTCCGGCAACCGACGCTGCCCTGCCCCCGCAGCCGGTCACGGCGTATGGAAACCTGTTGCGCGTACACAGCGTGCAAAACGGCCATCGCATCGACGAGGAGCGGCTGGCGATCGACGCTTCCCAGGTCGACTTCGACACTCCGGCCAAGTGGACGGTCACCATCGAGAACGGAGACGATGCGCCCCTCAACATCGCGTCCGTCCGGCTCGAAATGCTGCAACGGAATCTCTGTTTCGAGGCTGCCGGAACCGGCGATTACACACTCTACTACGGCGATGCGGCCCTCACCGCTCCGCGCTACGACTACGCCACGCTTTTCTCGCCGCAGGCCGATGCGGCCCAGGTTGCAGCCGGCGCGGAACTGGCCAATCCCTCTTACCAGCCCCGTCCCGACGAGCGCCCTTTCACTGAAAAGCATCCCTGGCTCTTGTGGGTGGCGCTGGTGGCGGCTATTGCGATCCTGGGCGGGATTGCGCTGCGCACCGCAAAGCAGAGTGGGCAAACTCCGCCGCCGAAATGAAAAGCTTCGGCGCGGCCGGTTTCGCGTCCGCGGAATTCCAAATACAAAAGCCCCCGGACCTATCGCCGGGGGCTTTTGTCGTTGCTGGCTGTGAGGGCGGCAGCCGGATCGAGCCTGCTTCAGTTGCTGAACAGCAGAACACCGGCGGCTTTCTCTTCGCTGGTTTCGTCGGCGCTCACCGGCCGATAGAACAGTTGGTTGGTGTCGAGATAAACCTCGAGGAAGGCCGGCCGGTCGGAAATCTGGCCGGCGATCAGCGCTTCTGACAACGGATCCTCAACGTAGCGCTGCAAGGCGCGGCGCAGTGGACGAGCGCCGTAGCTGCGATCGACCACCGTCTTATCGAGAATCCACTTCTTGGCATCCTCGGTTACCGAGATGGTGATGGACTTCTGCGCCAGGTTGGCGTTCAACTGCTGCACCATCAGTTCCACAACCTGGATCAGGTCCGCGTCGGACAAGGACTGGAAGAGAATCACCTCGTCGAGACGGTTGAGAAACTCGGGGTTGAAGGTCTTCTTCACTTCCTGCTTGACCAGTTCCTCAACCTTGTCGCTGACAATGTCTTCGCGGTCGCTCTGGAATCCGAGCCCCTGCTTCTTCATCAGGTGCCGCGCCCCAATGTTCGAGGTCATGATCAGGATCACGTTCTTGAAGTCGACCGTGTTGCCCAGTCCGTCAGTCAACTGGCCGTCTTCAAACACCTGCAGCAGAATGTTGAACACATCCGGATGCGCCTTCTCGATTTCGTCCAGCAGAACCACCGAGTACGGCGAGCGCTTGACGCGTTCCGTCAACTGGCCGCCCTCCTCGTAGCCCACGTATCCCGGAGGCGAACCGATCAGCTTCGACACCGAGTGCTTCTCCATGAACTCCGACATATCGAATCGGATGAGCGCCTTGTCCGACCCGAAAAGGAAGTTGGCCAGCGTGCGCGCCATCTCCGTTTTGCCTACGCCGGTGGGGCCCAGGAACAGAAAACTCCCGATCGGCCGGTGCGGCGACTTGAGGCCGGCGCGAGACCGCCGGATGGCGCGTGCCAGCGCGCTGATCGCCTTCTCCTGCGAGATCACGCGCTTGTGCAGTTCCTCTTCCACGCGCAGCAGCTTCTGCGTCTCTTCTTCCTTGATGCTGGTCACCGGAACTCCGGTCCAGCGGCTCACTACGTCCTCGATATCTTCGCGGCCCACAATGCCCGATGCCGCGTCGTCGAGATGATACTTGTCGCGCAGGGCGCGCAGGTTTTCGCGCTCCTTGCGCTCCTCATCGGAATAGAAGCGGGCTTTCTCAAACTCGTGATTGGCAATCGCCGAATCCATGCGGTGCACGATGAACTTGATGCGCTTCTGGACTTCGGTAATCTCTTCCGGCAGCGAGGTCTGGCGCAGCTTCACGCGTGCGCCCGCTTCATCGATCAAGTCAATCGCCTTGTCGGGCAGGAAGCGGTCAGGAATATAGCGGCTGGAGTGCGAGACCGCGAACTCGACCGCTTCGTCGGTATAGCTGACGGCGTGAAACTTCTCATACCGGTCCTTGATGCCGTGAATGATCTTGATGGCGTCGGCCTCATTGGGCGGGGGCACCTTGACGGCCTGGAAACGGCGTTCCAGCGAGCGGTCCTTCTCGATGGACTTGCGGTATTCGCTCGGCGTGGTGGCGCCGATGCACTGGATTTCCCCGCGCGACAGCGCCGGCTTCAGAATGTTGGCCGCGTCCAGCGATCCCTCCGCCGAGCCCGCCCCAACCAGCGTGTGCAGTTCGTCGATGAAGACGATCGAGTTCTGGTTCTCCATCAGCTCTTTCATGATGGTCTTGAGCCGCTCCTCGAACTGGCCGCGGTACTTTGTGCCGGCCACGATCAGCGAGAGATCCAGTCCCAGTACCCGCTTGTCGGCCAGGAAGCTGGGCACCTCGCCGTCGGCAATGCGCTGCGCCAGGCCCTCGACGATAGCCGTCTTGCCCACGCCGGGCTCGCCGATCAGCACTGGGTTGTTTTTGGTGCGCCGGCAAAGAATCTGCACCACGCGCTCCAACTCACCGTCCCGGCCCACCAGCGGATCAAGCTGCCCGTCCATCGCGGCTTGCGTCAGGTCGCGGCTGAACTCGGCCAGCAAACTAGACTCCCGCTGCCGCTGCTGCGGCGGAGCCTTCTCCTGCGTTACCCGCGCCAGTTCGTCGCGAATCTGCGCCAGCTTCAGGCCGCGCTCCTGCAGGATCTCGGAGGCAAAGCACTTTTCTTCGCGCAGCAACCCCAAAAGCAAATGTTCGGTTCCGATGTGTTTGTGACCCAGCCGCTCAGCCTCTTCCGCCGCATAGGCCAGCACCCGCTTGCACTCGTTCGAGAGCGGCAGGTCTACGCTGGTCGACACTTTCTCGCGGATGGTGGTGTGCGCCTCAATCTGCTTCCGGATCGACTCCACCGAGGCGTGCGTGCGCAGAAATCGGTTGGTTAACGCCTTGTCCTCGCGCAAAAGGCCCAGCAAAAGGTGCTCGGTCTCGATATAGGGCGAGCCGAATTGGCTGGCCTCATACCGCGCGAAGAAGATCACGCGCCGTGCCTTCTCCGTATAGCGTTCGAACATGATGTTCTCCCATCGTACCCAGGCTATCGACTGGAGTGACCGTCCGGTTCATATTCCCGGCTTCAGCCCAACCTGCGCGCGCCCTTCCTTTTTGTCGCCGCCGGAGGCGCCTTGGAAAATGCTCGCCCTGCCCCCGAACAGCCCTTTTGGATGGTTTAGGGCCTCTTTCACCCTCCCGTCCTTCAGCGATACCGCTGCCGAAAGACCCCCATCCCGCCATTCAGACTGAATTCCCCCTTCAGACTGTTACTTACTAAGACTCAAAAAACGCCTGAAACGGTGCTTTTTCCCGTCAGATAATTCCCGGTCGAGGCTCCGCGGCTCCCGCGGGAGCCAACGGCCTAAGCTGTCCGTTCTCAAGACGCAAGGCTCGCGTACATCGTGCCGCGAGATCGAGGTTGTGAGTGACCAGAATCGAAGTCAGCCCGTGGCTGGCGTGCAGCCGTTCGAGCAGGTCGAAAACCTTCCCGGCGGTGATTCCGTCCAGATCGCCCGTAGGCTCGTCGGCCAGCAGCAGCCGGGGATGGTTGACCAGGGCGCGGGCCAAGGCCACGCGCTGCTGCTCGCCCCCCGACAACTCGCCGGGACGGTGCGATCCGCGATCCTCCAGGTCCACTTCCCTCAGCCAGTTTGCCGCCACGGTCAGCGCCTCCCGTTTCTGAACGCCGCGTGCCAAAAGCGGCATCGCCACGTTTTCAAGTGCCGTAAACTCCGGCAGCAGGTAATGAAACTGCCACACGTAGCCGATTTCCCGGTTGCGAAAGGCCGCTGCCTCACGCGTTGAGAGTTGGGCCACGTTGGTTGAGGCGCAGTATACAGTTCCGGCGGAAGGCGCATCAAGCGCGCCCAGAATGTGCAAAAGTGTGCTTTTTCCCGCGCCCGATTGGCCCACGATGGCCACCATTTCACCCTCGTGAACTTCGAGGCTCAGGTTGTTGAACAAATTGAGCTCGCCGCGAGCCGTCTGGTAGGTTTTGCGCAGGTTCTCGATCTGAATCAGCGGAGAATCGTTCCGCCCCCGCGCCCGCGACTCCGGGTCCCGCGCAGTGCGGGATGCCTGGCTTCCAGCCGCTGAAGTGGTTTGGGTCATCCGGTTGGTTTTCATTTTACATTGGAGGGGGCTTATAACGCGCAATCCAACCGCCGCGAGAGTGATTCCAGACAATCGCAAGTAACGTGCCGATCGCCGAATCCGTAATTGGACCAATCATTGGGCCCATCATTTTCCGGCCTGAAGCATCGCCGGATTCAGCCGCGCGATACGGCCGTCGGGACCCACGACGAAGGGCAGTGAGAGCGCGTTCCAATTGCCGTCGTCGAGCGGCTGCCAGGTCTTGCCGTCGTCGCGGCTGATATCGGAGCCGTTCGTGCCCACGGTAATCCAGAGCTTGAGGGATTCGCTCCATTGGACTGCGGAGCGGTAGCCGTGCGGCGGCGTCGTTGAGGCGGTCCAGTGTTCGCCGGCGTCGGCGGACCAGGCGGCTGTACGGGTGGAGTCGCCCGATTTTGCGTAGTCGCCGCCCACGGCGACGAAAAGCTTATAGTCTGGAGCCCAGCCACGCGCAATTGCGACCTCAGGTCGCGCGCCAATCGAAAAAACACCCGATGAATCCGTGTTCTGTCCAGGCAAAACCGGCTGTCGATTCCATTTGCGATTGCCGCCATAGAATCCCATTTCTTCCGGCGAGCAATTATCTACGCAGATTGACGTCTCGATTCCCGAATAGACAAAGGCGCCGGCAGCGCCGCCTGAGCCAAACACCACATCGCCGTAGTATGCAGCCAGTGAAGAGTTGCTGGCAGCGAAAGCTCCCTGAGTGCCCTGCTTCACGCGCAACTCCCGATTTCCCTGCCTGTACCAATCCTTGCCGGAGTCGTCGGTGTAGAAGAGCGTGAACATTCCATCCACCGGATCCCCGAGGAGCCAGCCGCTGAGCCAACGCCCCTTACCGTTCCCGAAACTCTGGAAGTAGAGCGCATCCCAGAAGCCACTCTTATCGGGGTTCTTGAAGAGAAGTTTCCATGACTTGCAGGCGTCTTTGGTTTTGTAAAGGCGCGAAAGCTTCCCTTTGCCGCTGGCCATAACAATCGCCGTGTTCGCATCCCATGCCTGCACGCCGCGAAAATCGAGCGTCGCGCCATCTTTGGCCGCATCCGGCACCGCGCACCTCGTCCAATGCGCGCCGCCATCCAAAGTCTTCAGCACCGTTCCGCCCGTCCCGCTGGCCCACGCCACTGTGCCGTCCACCGAATCGATTCCGCGCAGCCCGGCCGTCGTGCCGGAATCCTGCATCTGCCACGCCGGAGCCGCAGGCAGCGGTGCAACAGTCTGCGCTGCCGCGCACGACGAGGCCGCAGCCAGAAAAATAATTCCGCCAATTCGCATCGCCAGCAGTATAGTCCCGTTGGGTCAGGGCGGCGTGGCTTCAGTATTCCACCTTGTTCGGCGCAACCAGCCACGCCGCGAAGCTCTCCCAGGCCTTGTCCGCCAGCAGTTGCGTGGCGGGCAGCTTGCGCTCAGCCGAGTCCTTGCGCATTTCCCCATAGAGAAACGCGTCGTCAAAGCCGGCCCGCGCCGCATCGGCCGCGCTGGCGCCGTAGTAAACCGCGTCCAGCCGGGCCCAGTAAGCAGCCGCCAGGCACATGGGGCATGGTTCGCAACTGGTATAAAGCTCGCAACCGGCCAGCGAAAATGTCCCCAGCGCTTTGGCCGCCGCGCGAATGGCGTTCACCTCGCCGTGCGCCGTGGGATCGTTCGAGGCGGTCACCGTATTCGCGCCCTCGCCCACAATCTCGCCGCCGCGCACAATCACCGCCGCAAACGGCCCGCCCGCGCCGCTCGCCACGTTTTCAGTGGCCAGCGCGATGGCGCGGCGCAGAAACTCCGGATTGGCTTTGCCGGGCATAAGAATTGGTTGGGGCTCTCAGGCGAATCGCGGGGACAAATTCAGTATGGCACACGATCTGCGCGGAACCGTCACCCGCCAAATCCCGCACAACAGAAGCCGACCCCGTAGAATTTCTCCATGGCCGGCGTCAATCCTCTTGAAGCCCTGAACCAACAAATCGTGGCCTGCAACCTTTGCCCGCGCCTGCGCGCCCATTGCGCTGAAATGGCGCGCGTCCGCCGCCGCGCCTACGCCGATTGGGATTACTGGGGCCGTCCCGTCCCATCTTTCGGCGATCCGGAGGCGAGCGTGCTGGCCCTCGGCCTCGCGCCCGGCGCGCACGGCTCCAACCGCACCGGCCGCCCCTTCACCGGCGACGGCTCCGGCGACTTCCTATTTCCCGTCCTCCACGAAGCCGGCTTTGCCTCTCAGCCCAACGCCGTCTCCCGCGACGACAGCCTTGAGTTGCGCGGCCTGTGGATCAGCGCCGTGGTCCGCTGCGCTCCGCCTGGCAACAAGCCCACTCCCGAGGAGCTGCGAAACTGCGCACCGTGGCTCGATCGCGAGATGAGCCTGCTCAAGAATCTCCGCGTAGCCGTGTGCCTCGGCCGCATCGCCTTTGACGGCCTGCTGGCGCACCAATCGCGTCTCGGCAAGCTTGCCGCGCGCAGCGCCTTCGCCTTCGCGCATGGCGCCGAATACAAGCTGCCCGGCGGCCTCACCGTCATCGCCAGCTATCATCCATCGCTGCAAAACACCAACACCGGCAAGCTCACCCGGCCCATGCTGCTGGCCGTCTTCAACCGCGCCCGCCAGTTAGCCGACTTGCAATGAAAAACAACCCCGGCACGCGGCCGCCGCGACCGAGAGGAGAGACATGGACCGTTTGTCGAGGGAAATTCTGAAAGACGTATTGCTGGATGAGATCGCTCCGAAGCCTCGCCGTCCCCGCAACCCCGCCGCCCCTCAACCCGTCGATCATTGGTCAACGCCGGTTCTCATTGAGCGGGCCGCGGTTTTGCGCAAGATGGCCAAACTCGGCAACGGCTCGGCCTCCGAGACGCTCAAAGAGTATCCGCGCCACGCTGCCATGCTCTCCTTCCGCGCCCGCAGCGGCTAAGCCGAAGTCCATGAAAAATTTGCCGACGTCTTTTATGTGCTGACCGGCCAAGCCACCCTGGTCACGGGAGGCACGGTGACCGGCGCGCGGGTGGTCTCGCCCGGAGAAACGCGCGGCGACGGCCTCGAAGACGGGACCCGCCAGGAGCTGAGGCCATCGCCGCGCGTTTCTCCGGGCG
>Ga0224555_1002150_pt1 | contig 24176 bp, 17 predicted proteins | sample 714S23034metaG_FD_180687 | JGI IMG/M metagenome (GOLD analysis project Ga0224555, IMG submission 180687) | Peat soil microbial communities from Stordalen Mire, Sweden - 717 S2 30-34 | ecosystem: Environmental > Terrestrial > Soil > Wetlands > Peat | place: Sweden: Norrbotten County, Stordalen...
GTGTCGCCGCCCAGGTCCTCGTCAGCCTGGGCGCCGACCTGACCCGTGTCCGCCAGCAGGTCATCCAACTTCTCTCGGGCTACCAGGGACGTGAGGGTGAGGGGGACGTGCCGGCTGGCGCCATCGCTCAGCTTCAGCGGCGGCGCCCCGGATTCTCCGCTGTACCGGTCGGCAAGCAGTGGTCAGCGCAGGTCGTGCGTACGGGACGGCGACCGGACGATTACGCGAATGGCTACGCCGAGCTGGCAGAGCTCGTCATCGCGTTCGGGTTCGACCTCGACGACATGGATGACGGGGAGATCACGCTGAGCTCGGTCGAGACGACCGAGGGTCCCGGGTTCATGGTCAGCGTGAAGCACCGGATCGACGACGAAACGATGGGGGAGGGACCGCCTTCCTGATTCCTCAGGAGCTGGTCGGCGTCTCCAGTGCGTGGGGCACGATCTCGACCGGGGCACCAAAGGCGGCACGGTGGCTGGCTCGGCGCAGCGCGGCGAGCACTGGGCGCCCGGCGACCAGGATCAGTCCGGCGTTCAGCGCGGCCCGGGGCAGGTCGAACCCGAGCGATGTCGCGGAATGGAACAGCAGGAAACGGACCAGGTTGTGAGCCACTGACGCCCCCGGCTCGAACGAGAGGGTTGACGCGGTGCCGGCGCCGAAGGGCCAGAACCACAGGTCGAGCAGCAACCCGTAGGCAAGGCAGGCAAACGCCGCGTAGGCCGCCAGCACGACCAGTTCGCGACGGCCCCGCAAGTGTGGGAGGCAGCCGGCTCCATAACCCATCCACGCCGCGGCCATCATCTGGAAAGGCAACCACGGACCGACGCCGCCGGTGACGAGCGCCGACGCGAAGAGGGTGAGAGCGCCGAGCAAGAAGCCGAAGTGGCGCCCGAACACGTAGCCCGCCGGGAAGAGCAGGAAGAAGACGGGCTCGAATCCGGCCGCGCCGCCCGAGGGAAGCCGCAGCGCAGCGCCGCATGCGCCGAGCACACCGAGCATGGCGACGCCCTTTGCATCCATGCCACCAGAGCTGAACTCGCCGAGCACCGCTACGAGCAATAGCGGCAGGAGCGCCGCGATTACCCAGGGCGCATCGCCGGCGTGAGCCTGGTTCAACGCCCCATGCGCCGGGATGAACAGCGGCCAGAGGAACGCCACCGCTCCGAGCACCGACGCGATCGCGATGGCGAGAGAGCCGAACCGGTCGAGACCCACGGGTGGCTGGCCGTGAGAGGCGGTCACGAGGACGCCCTGCTCTCTCGGGGCCGCTCGGCGAGCGCTGTGGCGACTTCCTCTACCGTCAGCCACTCCGCCGGGGCGAGGATCCGGGCCACTTGGGAGGCAAGGCCGGCTGAATGGCAGACGACCGAACGGGCGAGACCGTCGGTTATCACCTCGCCGTCGGCGAGCACGACGACCCTGTCGGCCACCTCGGCCACCAATTCGACGTCATGGGTCGCCACGACGACACAGCGGCCCCGGGCCGCGAGCCGGCGGAGCAGGTGGGACAGCCGCTCCTTGGCGCCGTAGTCGAGACCGCGCGTGGGCTCGTCGAGCAGCAGCAGCGGTGGCTCTGGCGCCAGCACTATCGCCAGCGCGAGCGCGAGGCGCTGACCTTCGGAGAGGTCCTTCGGGTGCGTGTCGTCGGAGATGCCGCCGACGATGGACTCGAGCACCGCTCGCGTCGTCCCCTCGGCGAGCCCGCCGTCGCGGTCGCCGTCTCGGCATTCGGCTGCCACAGTCTCGGCGCACAGCAGCGCTCCGGGGTCCTGGGGCACGAGACCGACGAGCCGGATCGCCTCGGACGCGCCGAGCGCGGCGGGCGTGCGACCAAGGATCTCCACCGAGCCTCGCTGGGCGCGGCGAAGCCCAACGAGGTGGTGGAGCAGGGTGGACTTCCCGGCTCCGTTTCTTCCCATGACCGCCATCACTTCGCCCTCATGGAAATCTAGGGTGACGTTCGCTAGTGCCGGGATCGGCCCGTAGGCGGCGGTGAGGCCTTTCACCCTGGCGACGCGGTCACCTCGAGCCGCCGGAGCCGCCGGTCGCGCGCTTGCCCCGAGGCGGTGTCTGAGCTCTGGCGCATGGCGGCGGGCGTCTCGGACCGAGAGCGGGACAGGCGACCATCCGGCCGCCCGCGCGAGGCGGACGACAGGCGGTGCCAGCTCAGCGGTGGCGAAGATCGCCGCGGGCGTGCCGCTGCGGACGTCACCAGGAGCGGTGCCCAGCTCGACGACGATGTCCGCGAACTGAACGATGCGCTCGAGGCGGTGTTCGGCGACGAGGATGGTGGTTCCCTGGTCGTGGACGAGGCGCGCGAGTGACGCGAGCACCTCCTCGGCTGAGACGGGGTCGAGCGATGAAGTCGGCTCGTCGAGCACGAGAGCGCGAGGCGCGGCAGTGAACGCGGCGCCGATGGCGACGCGCTGGCGCTGACCGCCAGAAAGCGTCGTGATGGCTCGCTGGCGCAGTGCGTGCAGGTTCAAGGTGTCCAGCACGTCTTCGACCCGCCGGCGCATTGTCGCCGAGTCCATGCCGAGGTTCTCCATGGCATAAGCGAGCTCGTCTTCGACCGTGTCCGCGACAAAGGTCGCGTCGGGGTCCTGGCCTACGAAACCGACGGCATCGGCGAGGTCGCGGGGACGGTACTGCTCGGTGCTGCGACCGTCGACGGTCACCGTTCCATTGAGCCGGCCGCCGGAGAAGTGCGGGACGAGACCGTTCACGCAGCGAAGCAGCGTCGACTTCCCGGAGCCCGTCGTGCCGATGACGAGAGCAAGATGGCCTTCTTCAATCACGAGGTTCACGTTCTCGAGTGCCGGGGCCGAAGCGCCGGGGTAGGTGACCGTGACGCGGTCGAAGGCGATCACGCCACGGCCTCGTGGAGCTCGGCACGCAGAGGCGCCGGTCTCGGAGCAACAGCCGACGGCACGGTGGCGGCGAGGATACCGGCCAGCGCGAGAACCGGGCCCGCTGGCAGCGCGAGGGGATAGAGCGGCTGGACAAGCGCGTTCGGGTCGTTGCTTCCCGCTGCCACGACCCCGGCAACGGCCGCGAGGCCGGCCGCTACGACGAGCCACTCGGCGCCGAGCCAACGGTCGGGCCGGTAGCGGGTCCTCGAGCCGTGCGATGAAGCGACGAGGCCCCCGATGACGAGGGCGCCACCGACTAGGACGACGGCGAGCCCGATTCCTGAAGCCGAGCCGGAGTCGAGCACCTCGAACAGGCCGATCCCAAGCCCGACGAGCCCCCCGAGTGTCGCCGCCGCGGTGACCTGGCGGCGCCTTGGCGAAGTGGAGCGTCGCCCGAACCCGCGGGCGTCCATGGAAGCCGCCAGCGCCACCGAGCGCTCGAGCGCGCCGTCGAGGACCGGCACCGCCAGGCCGCGCCACCCCTTCAGGCCGCGCGTGGCCCGGCCCCTCAGGCGTCTGGCGTCTCGGACCCGGGCAATCGAAAGCACGACCTGTGGTGTGAACGAGATCGCCACAGTGACCGCGACCGCCACTTCGTAGAGGCCGGCCGGCACGCATCGCAAGAGCCGGAAGGAGCTTGCGAGGGAGTTCGCAGCACCGAAACAGGCCAGAATCACGGCTATCTGCAATCCTTGGCAGAACGCCCCGATTGTCTCTTGAGCCGTCACAGGACCTCCGATTGTCACACCGGCGGCCCACGACGGAAGTGGGAGCGAGGGAAGCGTGAACCAGGTGGCGCCAGGCACCCGGTTGCCGAAGAGGACTTGGACGACCACGCGAATGACTATGACGAAGAGCCCGAGGCGCACGAGCGCGCCGAACGAGCGGGCCCAGGGACTCCTGCCACGCCTTGTGGTCACGACCCAGGCGACCACGGCGAATAGGAGACCGAGCAGGAGCGGGTTCGTCGTGCGGCTGCCGGCGACGGCCAGCGCCCCGGCCCAGCACCACCATGCGATCGGGTGCAGCGGCTGGAGGCGGGTGCGCAGCATCTAGGTGACGCGGTCACTCGCGCGTCGGGAGCGAAGCAGCGCCCCGGCGCCGACGAGAAGGATCAGGGCGGTGCCGACAATGAAGAGGGTCGGGTTCGGGCGCCTCCCGCGGCCGCCCGGCGGGCTTGCCGGGCCGGCCACATGGCCGGACGAGGGCCGTGACGAAGTCGTCGTCACCGCGTTGGCCGAAATCTCGAGCGCAGCAGCGCTCGACGCGGCCCGTGGTGGTGGGTCAGCTGGGGTCGCGCTCCCATCAGGCTCGAAACGCCATCCCTCGACGTCACCTTTGGAGACCTTCCACTCCCCGGGTCCTCCGCTTGCGTACCGCCATCGCCTCCCTCCGTGCCAGTAGGCCCAGTAGGCGTAGTGGCCCCCCGACTGGGTCCCGCAGCCGCTCGTCGGGTACCCGTCAATCGCGCACAAGAGCCCGGACTCGGCATAGCGGGGAGACGGGTACCCGAGGAGAGCGGCCTGTGCTTGCAGCACTTGCGCGTCGCTGTCACCGGGCTTGACCAGAAGGCACGTGACGATGACCTTGCCGTTGACCCCACCGAAATCGGCGACGACCGCGACGACGATCCGGTCTTTGGCGACGTGGGCGGGGACCGCGCATCCCGGCGAGGGGTCCTTCGGCTGTCGCGCTGCACTCGCCGTCGCACGCTGCACCGCTCCGGGAGCCACGGTTGCGACGACTGTCGCGGCGAAGGCCGCGGCGGTCACGGCCGCGATGGCCCCGAGTGTCGCTGCCGACCCAATGAGGAGTCGAGCGCCGCTGACGGCCACAACTCTCGTCGGCATCGCGGGAAGGCGTCTCGCCGATCTTGGTCGATGCTCGTTCATGTCGCCATAGGGAGCTGCGGCGGGGTCAAAAGGGTCAGCCCGCGCTGCAGCTGAAACTGAACTCAGCGGGGGACAGCTTGCGGGGTCTGATGGGCAGCGTCTCACCCGCGACCGCCGGGACCGCCTGCAACGTGGCGTACTGGTTGGGGGCACCGTAGTAGGAGAACTCGCCCCGTTCGCTCGCGGGCGCGTTGCAGCGGTACTGGAAGTTCTCGAGGGCTCGCTCGGGCGTGACGGCGTCGCGCACGAGCTGGTTGTCATTGATCGCTCGCAGCGCGATCAATGCCTGGACGACCTCGCCCGTCGAGTCGGCGTCACCCCGCTGCCCATCGCCCGACACGCCGTAATAGCCGAAGGACCCGTTGGCCTCCTGTGACTTGGCGAAGAAAGCCACCGGGCTATGGGCGAAGTGCCCGGCGGCCGCGACGATCGCCATGACGGCCAGCGCCGTCGAGTTCGTGTCGGAACCGGAGTAGGTCTTCGGGTCCGGTTTGGCGCAAGGCGTGCTGAGCGAGTACTCCCAGCCCCCGTCAGCGCACTGGCGGCGCACGAGATAGGCCTCGCCGAGACGGATCGCCATGGCTGAGCCCTTGACCGAGACAAGCGCGAGAAGCGCGAGCGACTGGCCGAACGCGTTCACCGAGCTCGTGGGGCCGAAAACTCCGGCGGCCGCGCCGTCCAATCGCTCGATTGCTCGAAGCCTGGCAACGAGGTCGTTCGAGGTGGCTCGGCCGCCGAAGTGCGCCGGGTCCGCGCCCGCCGCAACCGCTGCGAGCATCACGAGGCCGAGAGCGCCTGGACTGTCGACGCCCTTGGCAGAAACGTAGGAGCTGAAATGGTGCTCGAGCCAGTGCGTGGCGGCCTTGACCTGGCTGGCTCCCTCGCCTGCGGCGACGAGAGCCAAGATGGCGTCCGCCGTGTCACCTGCGCTCGGTTTGCCGGAGACGGCGTCGACGAGAGCTCCGCTCGCGCTCAGGTCGCGAGCGATCCAGCCCGCGCCGGCAGCAGCAGCCTCCGTCACCGTCGCGGGTTGGGCGTGAGGCGCAAGGCGCGCGCGAGCCCCTGATTGAGTGGTAGCGGCCGACGCAACTGGCACGGCGGCGGCACCGAGGCCGAGCAGCATGGCAGCAAGGCAGGCTCGGGCCGCCCGACGGACGGAGGCTTGCATGGATGTCCTCTCCCGGATACTGGATCCCGGAGAAGCGCTGAGACACCGCTGCCGTACCGGTTCCCAGTTCCCGCTTTCCTCGACGGTTAGTAGGACTCACCACCGACAGGTTTTCCGGCTTGCGAGGACGAGCCTCGCCTACGGTTGCGGGCCAGCGCCGGACTTTGACCGGACTTCCCCTGCAGGCAGCGGGACGACCGAAGCCGTCGAAAAAAAGGGTAGCAGAGCCGGCCCGTGGCCCCACGATTCGGCCGACAGGGTCCCACCGCTCGGCTCGGCCCGCGTGCCTCGCCAGGGGCTTGTGATCACCCCTTGAGCCCGGCGGTGGCCATCCCCCCTCGTATCCCCTGTTGGACCAGTATGAGCAGAATGGCCGAGGGGATGGCTGCGAAGACGGCCGCGGCCATGAGCTCCGGCCACTGGGAGGTGTACTGACCCATGTACGAGTAGATGCTGAGCGTCATCGGTTCGACGGTGTTGGAGGTGCTGAGCGTCAGCGCGAACAGGAAGTCGCCCCAAGCGAACAGGAACGAGAAGAGAGCGGCCGTCAAGATCGCCGGCCTGCTGAGCGGGATCACTATCCGCAGGAGCGTGCCGAGAAGCGTCGCACCGTCCACGCGGGCGGCCTCGAGCAGCTCGCGAGGCAACCCGATCATGAAGGCCCGAACGACCAGTATGGAGAACGGCACGCAATAGGTGGAGTCGGCGATGATCAGTCCGAGGTAGCTGTTGAGCAGGTGGAGTCCGGCGAAGATCTTGAAGAACGAGGTGCCCAGCACGATGCCCGGGATCGTCTGGGCGACCAGCAATGACAATGTGACCAGCCATGTGACACGGAACCGGAAGTTCGCCAGGGCATAAGCCGCGGGCACCGAGATCAACAGTGAGACCACTGTGGCACCGAGCGCGATGATGAAACTGGTGAGCAGAGAGCCACCCTGGGTGTGCACGACCTGTGAGTAGGCGGCGAGCGTGGGCGTCGGCGGGAAAAGGGCTGTCGGTGTGGCGAAGGACTGGTGCAAGGTCTTGAGCGACGTGACCACGGCCCAATAAAGGGGCAAGAGCATCACTCCGACGATCACCAATGCCACGGCGACGTTCAGCCCCGAGATAAGTCGTCTCCGACGCTGGAAGCTCATGACCGAAGTTCCCCCCTGTAAGTGCGCACATACGCGAATGCGCAAACGAGGGAGATCACCATCATGATCGTGCCGACCGCGGCACCCTGCCCGAAGTCAAGGTTATAGAACGACAGCGTATAAGCCCACGTGGACAGCAACTGGGTGGCATTCATAGGCCCGCCACCTGTCATGATCATCACGATGTCGAATGCCTTCAGCGTATATATGAAGCCGAGGACCAGCACTACGGCGATCACCGGCCGCATCACCGGCAAGGTGATCGACCGGAATGTCCGTAGCCGCCCGGCACCATCGACACGGGCCGCCTCGTACAGCTCATTAGGGATGTCTTGGAGCCCGCCGTGCAGGAGCAACATGTTGAAGGGAATCCCTATCCAGATGTTCGCCAACACGATGACCAACAGTGCCAGGTGAGTGTTGGCGAACCACTCGATCGGTGAGTGGATGAGCCCGAGGTTGGAGAGCACTTGGTTGACCATGCCGATGTTCGGATCGAACATCATCCGAAGGATGATTCCCGTGACAACACCGGGAAGCAGCCATGGGACGAGTATGAGCGAGCGCAGGAAGCCACTTAGGGGAAAGCGCCGAGTGAAGAACAAGGCGATCAAAAAGCCGATGCTGAACTGCATCACGATCGACCCCACCATGAAGATCGCCGTGTTCCAGACGACGCCCGGAAGCAGCGGGTTCGTCACCGCCATCCGGTAGTTGGTGAGCCCGACGAAGCCGCCGGTGTTGTGCACAAAGGTGATGACGCTCGATTGCCGAACGCTCAGAAGGATGTCGTAGACGATGGGATAGGCGAAGAGCGCCAGGAGATAGATGACAGCTGGCAACAGGAACAGGACCCGACCGCGGAAGAGTCTGCGGGGCCCGTGTGCTCGGTCGCCGCGTTCGCGCTTGGACGAAGCGACCTCGCCTGTGTACGTCGCTGCTATCTCGGGCGCTTCGGGCATCGACAAACTCTCAGCTCGGACCAGGGTTCATCGGAGGGGCAGCGGTGCGCCGTCGCGAAGGTAAACGGGGATGCGCTCTAAGGGCGCGGCCGCCTCGACCCACGTGCCGCCCTTCAGGGTCTCGCCGCTCCAGGGGTCTGTCCAGGTGGCACCTGCCGGCAGGTAGACGCGCCGGGAGCGGGCACCGAGGTTCGTGACCGGTGCGACGAGCACCGAGGGCCCGAAGCAGTACTCGTCGTCGATCGCCCAAGCTTCCTTGTCGCCGGGGAAGTCGAACCAGAGCGGTCGCATGGGCGGGATACCCTCGTCGGCTGCCACGGCCATCTGCTCGAGCACATATGGCTTGATCCGCTCGCGGAGGCGCAGGACGCCCGACAAGATCTCGTACACCTCGTCGCCGTAGGACCAGACCTCGTTCGGGCCGCCCGACATCGCCTGCGACAGGGGAATGCGGGGCTCACGGTCGCCGTGGAGCCGGAACAGGGGACACCACACGCCGTACTCGAACCAGCGCACGATGACCTCCCGGTAGACAGGGTCCGCTGTGTTCCCGCCGTGGAAGCCGCCGATGTCGGTTGTCCACCAGGGGATGCCCGACAGGGCGACGTTGAGGCCGGCCCGGACTTGAGCAGCGAGGGACTCGAAGGTGGCAGGGATGTCGCCTGACCACAAAGCCGCACCCCAGCGTTGGCTGCCCGCCCATGCCGAGCGGGTCAAGCTGACCACCTCGGTCTCGCCCGCCTCGTGCATGCCCTCGTAAACGCTTCGGGCATGATCGGCTGGATAGCGGTTGAGCACCTCCGGGCCGGGCCCTGCGAAAAGCCGGAGGTTGTCGACGTGCCCGGGCTTGATCTCGGGTTCGCAGGCATCGAGCCAGAAGACCTTGATGCCGGTCTCGTAGTAGTTGGCCCGCAGCTGGTTCCAGAAGTACCGGCGGGCCAGTGGGTTCGTGGGGTCGTAGAAGGCGACTGGGAGTCTCACCGGAGCGTGCCGGTCAGGCCAGTCCGCGTGAACAGGCGCCCCCCGCTCGCTGGCAATCAGGTACCCGGCCTGGAGCATCGGCTGGTAGTTGGACGACATCAAGCTCACCGACGGCCACACCGACACCATGAGCCTGACACCCATGGCTTTGAGCTCCTCGACCATCGCTCCGGGGTCGGGCCACTCGCTCGGCTCGAAGCGCCAGTCGCCGAGCTGGGTCCAGTGGAAGAAGTCCACGACGATGACCGAGAGTGGCAGCCCGCGGCGGTGGTATTCCCTCGCCACCTCTAGCAGTTCCTCTTGGGTGCGGTAGCGGAGCTTGGACTGCCAGAACCCCGCTGCCCACTCCGGGAGCATCGGGGCGTGCCCTGTCACGCCGGCGTAGCGGGAGGCGATCTGTGCCGGCGTGCCGGTCGTGATCCAGTAGTCGATCTGGCGCGCGCTGTTCGCGACCCAGCGGGTGGCGGTGACCCCGAGCTCGACGCGGCCAACGGCCGGGTTGTTCCATAACAGGCCGTAACCGCGGCTCGAGACGACGAAGGGGATGCTCACCTCGGCATTTCGTTGCACCAGGTCGAGCACGATGCCTTTCTGGTCGAGCCGGCCGTGAGTGTGCTGGCCCAACCCGAAGAGCTGTTCGTCCTCATAGGCGGCAAAGCTTTGCTCGATGTAGTGATAGCCGTTTCCGGTGGCGGTGTAGTTGCGGGAGCCTGGCCACCAGAAGTGGATCGGCTGTTCACAGAGCAGCTCGTCACCGGTGTCGGCCCGCACGAAGCGGATATTGCCGACGGCGTCCACCTCAGCGGCCAGCCCACCGACGGTGATGCTCGCGCTCTCCCCATCGATCTTGACAGTCGCCTCCGCTTGAGGTCGCTCGCTGAGGGCCCCGTGGCCCTCGGTCAGACCGTCAAGGCCTGCTCGCACGCGCAAGGCGTCGGGACCCCACGGCTCGATGCGGACCACCTCGTGCTCGCAGCGCCACGTGAGTGCTCCTGAGTTGTCAGTGAAATGCGCAGTGCTGACCTCATCTGGAGGTTGTGGGAAAAGAGGAGGCACGAAAGCCCTTTCCGGTAAACGGCACTACTTTTCACGGCCGTGGGAGCGACCGTGCGCGATGACAATAACTGGGCCACGCCTCCGTTTCCGAAGGCGTGGCCCGAATGACTCAAACAGTCAGGAACTAGCCTTCTCCGTACTGCTCCAGCGCATACTGCACTTGAGCCTCCGCGGCCTTGGCAGCTGCCTTCGGCGTCTGCTTGCCGAGGATCACAGCCTGTACCGCAGCGCCCAGATCTGTATCAATCGCCGGGTAGGCGAGGCCCACCTCAGATGTACGGGACTGCGCGTGCTCGATCTCGTAGGCGAATATCCGGTCCGACGGATCGTTGGCGATGAGCTTGGCCGACACGGACTTCTGGCTGGCTATCTCGCCGTTCTGAGATGCCCAGCTGTAGGTGCTGGCCGGAGAGGTGAGGAAGCGCAGGAGCTTGAGTCCGAGTGCCTCTCCCTGGGGTGTCGTCTTCGGGATGACCCAAACCTCTCCACCGAGCGGTCCGACCGGCGACATTCCCGCCTTCGGCACCGGGATCGAGGCAACGCCCCAGCTGAGTCCCTTGGTCGCGTTGAAGTCCGCGAACTCCCAGGGTCCTATCACGATCATCGCGGCCTTCTGGTCCTGGAACTGCTGGGCGATGTCGTTCTGCTGGTAGTCCACCACAGAGGCGGGCATGCTGCCGTCCTTGGCGAGCTCAGAGTAGAGCGTGAGTGCCGCGACGCCACCAGCGTCGTTGACGTGCTCGAGGTCCCCTCCGGCGGTCCAGAAGAAGGGCAGGAACTGCCAGGTCGCGTTGCCACCCGAGTTGTAGCCAGCGACCTCGAGGCCGTACACACCGGTCTTCTTGTTGGTGAGGGTCTTGGCCGCGGTCACAAGTTGCGCCCACGTTGTCGGAGGTGTCACACCCGCCGCCTTGAGCAGCTTCTTGTTGTAGAACAGGCCGAGGGAGTTATTCCCGAAACCGATGCCGAATTGCGTCCCGTGGAAACTCCCCGCCGCTATCGCCCCTTCCGTCAGCCCGCTTGTCTTGACACCGAGCTGGTCGAGCGGGACGAGGTCGCCAGCAGCAGCCAATCCGCCCACCCAGGGGTTGTCCATCATCAGCAGGTCCGGGAGCTGGCCCGCTGCCGCCTCCACCAGTTCCTGCGACTCCATGGTGGCGTCGGCCACCACGTCACGCTTCACCGTGAAGCCCGGGTTCTGCGCCTGGAATTGCTTGATGAAAGCCACCATCTCGCTGTTGTCGCCAGCGGTGTAGTAGTCCTGCTCGGTGATCACGCCTCCCGTCGCGGCCTTCGGCGTGCTGGAGACGGACGCGACGGACCGGGTGGACGCGAAGGCTGTTGAGCACAGTCCGGCAACCATCAGCATCGCGGCGAGCACCCCAAGTACCGGAGTGACACCTCCACGGCGACGTTTGGAGGCTGATCCCTCTCTTCGCTGAATCGTCATCATTCTTATCGCTCCTTCATTCTCATTACTGCACCATCATGGGACTTGTCGACATATGCTTCAGGCACTTCTTTTTCGGCGATCTGCACCGTCATAAATGGTGTTCAAACTGCTTTTCCTCACCTCGTCATGTCAACCTAACCTTGCCGGTACTAGTGAGGGCTGGGTGGGCGTGCTGAATAGCTCGCCCAGTACAACGCACGCTGCGCCGCGGGCCCACCGGGCATCGTCGAGGGGCTCCGTCGCAAAGATGATCTCCGCGTTGAGATCCGGAAATACTGACGATTCAATAGCTTTCATCATTGGATCAAAGCGCCAGCGGCCCGCCTGGACCCCCTCACCACTTATGATTACCAGGCGCGGATTGATTACGGTCATGAGCGCCGCTAGCCCACGACCGAGGTAATGACCAGCTTGCGACAGAACTTGGCGGCTGATCTCGTCGCCGTGCTCCGCCGCCGCGGCCACCTGGGAGATCGTGAGCTCTCGGGTCTGCGCGGCGCGACCGAGAGAAGTCTGTGTGCCTTCATCAATTGCAGCGCGGATGTCGCGCAAGATTGCCCTGTCCGACGCCCAAGCCTCGACGCAGCCGACCTTGCCGCACGAGCAGAGCGGTCCCGTGTCGGTCAGCTGTACATGGCCGAACTCGCCTGCCGCGCCGGCTGCGCCTCGATAGAGCTGGCCATTGAGCACGACTCCCGAGCCGATTCCGGCACCCACGGCAACAGCAATGAAGGTGTCGATGCCGGCGCCACGCCCGAACCATTGTTCGGCAGCAGCCAGTGTGTTGGCGTCATTCTCGAGGACAACTGGGTGCCCCAATCTCTCTGAGATGGGCTGCGCCAAAGGCACATTCTTCCAGTTGAATGTGGGCGATGAGCGGCACACCCCGCTGGTCGCGTCGACTGGCCCGTTGATGCCTACGCCCACTCCGATTATGCGGGCCACGTCAACTCCGGACGAGGAGAGGGCGGTCTCGACTGCCGCGCAGATGGCATCGACGATGGACCCTGGGTCGCGGGGAACAGTTGGCCGCGTTGGGTGGTCGGGCGCGGCAGCGGCTGGTCCCACAAGCTCGGTGACCTGGGCGTACATCACTGTGGCACTCAGGTCCGTGATGACAAGGGATATTGCGTGACCCATGAGTTTGAGGCCAATGACATAGTTGGCCTTTTCGTTGAGCCGGACCAGATAGGGGGGCCGTCCACCGCTCGAGATGCCCTGCCCGAGATCTTCGACCAAGCCTCGGCTGGTGAGGTCGGCCACGATTGACGAGACAGTCGGGCCGCTCAGTCCCGTTGCCCTCGATAGGTCGGCCCGAGACATCACCGGGCACGTGCGCAGCAGGTTGACGACCAGGTTGCGGTTGATGTCCGCCATCAGTTGCCAGTTGCCCCGGCGAGGGCCCTGGGGAGCCGGACTATCTTGGGAAGGATTCATAAGAAAGTTCCCCTAAAAAAATCACGGGGGTGAGCCCCGAACGCGCTCACGGTAACGGGAAGCGCCTGGCGTGTCAAGGAGCGGGGACAGTTGGGTCGGCACCGGACTGTTCGCCGTTGTTCTGTTCTGCCCGATCGGCGTCTCGATGGGCCATGGGGCGGCGGCGGACGGCTACTCGTCGTGCAACACCAGCGCGGTCGGCGTTCGCGCAGCGCTTCGGCCCGGGACTGCGGCCACGACGTTGGCGAGGATGATGGCGGCCAACCCAGCCACTGCCACCCACCACATGGGCACGGTGGGCGCGGGCACGGCGCCGATCTCCTGGGCGAAGAGGGTCCAGAGCCAGCGCCCGAGTGCGATGCCGAGAGGGATGCCGACCACGATTCCCCCCACCGTGGCGATCGACGCCTGCCAGGCGATTGCCGATGCGAGTTGTCGTTGTGTGAACCCGAGCGTCTTCAGCAGGGCGAGGTCGCGACGCCGACGCCGCACCGACGCGGTGAGCGCTAGTCCGAGGGCGACCAACGCTCCGAAGGCGAGTCCGGCCGCTAGCAGGACCGGCGTGGTCCCCATACTGCGGTAGTTCATGATCTGCGCCGGGCGCTGCACTGAGAGCACCGACGCCTGGTTGCCCCCACAGCTCGAATCCTGGGGTTCGGTCGACAAGACGGCGTTGGCCGAAGTGGCGAGCCGCCGTGCCGCCGCAAACCCGCCAGCGGATCCGACCCCACCGTGAACCCGGAGGAAGACCATGTTCGGACCATTGCAGCCGGGATAGGCCTCTGGGCCGAATTGCTTTGTCAGGCTCCCGTTGTCGGCAGGCACGATGGCACCGATCGCCATCGAAGTGTGCAGCGCCTCGGCTATCCCGATGGCGGGCAGGGTGGCCACACCGACGATCAGGAGGCGGATCGGGCGGGGCGGGAAACCCGACGTGTAACGCATTTGGAGGACGTCGCCAATGTGTTTGTGCAGCTGGGCGAGCGTCGTCGCGCCAAGGACGATCTGGTTCGGTGTCCGCAACCCGTGTCCCTGGACGATGGGCGGACTAACCGGGGCGTTCGGATAGGCGAGAAGCACGGGGACCTCGACGCCGTCGAGCTGCAGGGTGGCAAACCACACCCCCGACGAGGATATGATCGTCCGATCGCTGGAGAGCATCGCCGTAGCTTGATTGGGCACCGGTCCGTACCCGTCCGAGCTCTGCACTGCGTAGTCCCAATTCCAACCATAGAGCCGCGGTTGGGACACCAGTGAGTGCAGGCTGCTTCCGAACGTCAGCGTTGTCGCGACGACGATCATGGCGATGATTCCGCCGAGAAGGGCCCAACGGGTCGGAGCGGCGGTCCGGCCAGACCCGCGTTCGAGAGCGAATTGGGCCCCTGCGACGGCCGATATGGGGAGCCCTGACTTCGCCACCAGTTGCACCGTCGCCGAGCGCCGATCGGCGGACCTGCGGCGCTGTCCGACACGGTGCGGCGCGTCGAGGTAGGCGATCAACGCGGCGGACGCGCCGAGCACGCCAACGAGCACCGCAAAGCCGATGCCAAGCACCGTCCAGTCAGCGTTGATGCCGCGATCGGGGTAGACCGGACGAACCGGCCCTATAGGCGCGAGAGGCGAGAAGACGACGGCCACTCCGATGGCGACAATCGATCCGGTCACGATCGATCCGGTCACGCCGATGAGACCGTCTAGGCATATCGTCGCTGGGCTGCCCCCGATCGCCCGCAAGACGAGGAGATCCTCGTCACGAGCGCTCAGCTGACGCGCGATGGCCTGGATCGCCATGAGCAACGCTGCCAACCCGGCGATGCCACCAAACACCCCGAGAGCGAGCGCCTCGGGCTTGATTGACTGCTCTGCCTCCGCTTCCAGTTGAGACGCGACCTGAAAGTCGGTGAAGTAGTGCTCGGTTGCGGTGAACTCACTCTCCACGTCCGGGACGAAACGGGCACCCCCGCGCAGCTGGACTCCGTAGTAGGAGAGTGCGACGTCGTCGAGCAACGAGCGCGTGAGCGCCGGCGTTGCGACGATGTAGGTGGGAAACCGAGCAATCTGGTCCTGGACCACCTCGCGATTCAGCAGGCCGATGCCGACGATGTGCAGCCGCAGCCTGCGGTCCGGCCCCGGCCCGGACACTCGGGTGAGCCCCACCGACAAGGTCTGGCCCAGGTGGAGTCCCAGCGTTGCCGCGGCGGTCTGGGTGACCACCACTTCGTCGGGGCGGGTTGGATCGGCCATCCGACCGGCTGTCACGCTGAACCGGTCTTGGTTGAACAGAAGGCCGTCGACACTGCCGACCATGACCACGGAGCTGTCCAGGCTGCGAGATTCGGTCGGGCCCGTCACTAGCGACGCGCGGAGTGCCACATAGCTCTCGACCCGTTCCACGTGCGGAAGCCGCCGCATTTGGCGGGTCAAGCGTTGCGAGTATCCGGATAATCCGCCCGCTGGGACGATGGTGAGATCCGAGGGATTGGTTCCGGCAAGAAACGTGGAAAACGACGACGCCGTACGACGAGCCGCGGCGATAGACCCGAGGGCGAGGCCGCCGACCAGCCCGATCAGGACGATGAGGGCGAGGTAGCCACCCCGCTGGCGCCGCCAGGTGGCGACGAAGCGGTACCAAGCCGCATTGACCACTTCCTGGCTCATGGGCAGGTGTCTTTCCCCTTCCGGCTTGGCCGAGATGTCAAGAGCTCCATGCATCCAGCCTGACAGTCGATCGAGTGATTGCCGATGGAGCTAGCCCTTGTCCGCCTCCTCGTAGTAGCACCCCGTGGTCAGCATCTGGGCTTCGGGGAGAGAGGTCGCGCCGACGTCGCCGACATCAAGAAGCTCGCCCGGCAGGCTCGGGTTGCGCTCGATCGAGGAGGTGGAGACGCTCTGTGGCGAGATCTTTCCTGAAGAGCCGCTCACTACCCGACAACGAACAGTTCTCGGCGAGGCGCTCGGCGCTTGAGACGGCAGGTGGACACGTTGCCTCCGCTCGACGGATGCGCGACGACGCTCCTGTGCTCCTATCTTTTTCGCAATTCCGGTGCAGAGGCCGGGTAGTGAGCTCTAATCCCGTTCGTGCGACCGAGTGGAGTAGGAGAGATGGACAATCCGGTGACGCGAAGGTCCTTGGAAGCGAAGCTTCACCCGTTTGGGCCATCTATCTGCGCATTTGCAGTTTGGTGTGCAGCGGTTTCGTGCGCCCCCCGGGACTCGAACCCGGAACCTGCGGATTAAGAGTCCGTTGCTCTGCCAAATTGAGCTAGAGGCGCATCCGGCGGGTCAGCCTAGCCTGTCTCGCGGCTCTGCTGGCCAAAAAAGGGTGACCGAGGGGACTTGAACCCCCGACCTCCAGGGCCACAACCTGGCGCTCTAACCAACTGAGCTACGGCCACCACGAGCATGAGGCACCTTGCCTCTAGATTCATCTCAAGCATGGCACAGTCGCCGCGGCAATCCGAAGCCGGCCAGCCGCCAGTGTCGGACTACCCGACGCGGCAGATACAGAATTCGTTGCCCTCCGGGTCCGCCATTACCTGCCACCAACCCCCTTCGCTCCCGGACATCGCAGTGCCGATCCGAGTGGCCCCGAGCTCGGTGAGCCGCGCGATAGTTTCCTCCGCTTCTGCGGTCAGAAGGTCGAGATGCAGGCGGTTCTTGACTGCCTTCGGTTCCGGGACTCGCTGCAGGTAGACGACCGGCAAGCCCGGGTCCGGTGGCACCAGATCCAGATATGTTCCAGCTCGGTCCAGGTCTCCGACTTCGTATCCGAGTGCGTCCGCCCAGAACGGGGCGAGTATCTCCGGCATGACACTGTCGATTCCGATTTCGATGCGAACCGTCATGGGCGCGGCTCCTCTCGTCTCCAACCGACGAGGCCAGCGTGTGACAATGAGTTCGCAGGCCTCCAGCTCTCCCAGAGTAGGCGCCGACATCCCCTACGCTTGCGAAGCGAGAAGTTACCGATGCCAGGCAAGGCCCCCGTAGCTCAGCGGATTAGAGCAGCTGCCTTCTAAGCAGACGGTCGGAGGTTCGAGTCCTCCCGGGGGCGCTACTAGGGCGAGCGGTTCTAATTGTAGGGTCAGTGCTGTTGCATAGCGTATCGAGACCGTCTAATCCTTAGCTTGGAAGAGGCGCATGTGGCGCCCGCCGAGGAGGTTTCGATGCCCGCCAAGCTCGCCGAGGCCACCGAGTTCGGCACGCTGGAGACGCTCATTCCGAGCTGGGAGCGCAGCCTTCGCGCTGACAACAAGAGTCCGAAGACCATCCGGCCCTACGGTGACAGCGCACGTCTGTTCGAGGTTTTCGCCCGCGAAAAGCTCGGAGTGAGAGCGGTGAACAAGATGACCCGCGAGACCGTCGAGACGTTCATCGCCGATCAGCTCGCCCGCTGGAAGCCGACGACGGCCAGCGTCCGCTACCGCTGCCTACAGCAGTTGTTCAAGTGGCTCCTCGAGGAAGGGGAGATCACGGCCGACCCGATGACGCACATGAAGCCGCCGATCGTGCCAGAGGTCCCGGTGCCGGTGGTATCGGACGACGACCTCAAGAAGCTGCTCCGGACCTGCAACGGCAAGACCTTCGAGGACAAGCGGGACGTCGCAATCCTGCGCGTGTTCATCGACACTGGGATCAGGCTGGCCGAATGCTCAGGGCTGAGGAGCGAGGATGTCGACCTTCAGGAGGAAGTCCTCCACGCGACCGGCAAGGGTCGCAGGCCTCGAGCCGTGCCTTTCGGAGCAAAGACCGGCGTAGCGCTTGATCGGTACTTGCGCCTGCGCCTGCGACACTCGCAGGCCGACAGTCCCGCGCTGTGGCTGGGGCCGAAGGGCGGGCTCACCGACTCAGGCATCGCCCAGATGCTTGAGCGGCGGTGCCTACAGGCCGCCATCGAGAAGGTCCATCCGCATCAACTGCGGCACACCGCGGCTCATGTCTGGATGGCCCAGGGTGGGGGAGAAGGTGACGCCATGCGCCTGTTCGGTTGGCGGTCTCGCCAGATGCTGAACAGGTACAGCGCGAGCGCCGCCGACGAGCGAGCACGAGACGCTTACCGACGAATCGCCCCGGGTGACCGCATCTAGAACACAACCATTGTGCTCCGGATCGTTTTCTCGGTGTGCGCGTCGCGGTTGGCCGTATCTGCTCTCGCGCCACTGGCGAAATGGGCCCCGCTATCAGTTGCGTTCTCATGTTGTTCTCGACCTCGCCCGCGACGACGCCAAGGCCAATCGAGTCATGTGCGCCCTTAGCTAAGAGTCGATGCCGATCGAGTCCAGGCGTCCCTACGGACTCCGCTCCAGCGACTGACGTGGGCTGTGCCATCGACGCGATTCCTCTCAAGCAACCCTGTCCCGTGATCTGGGGAATCCCAGGACGACGGGTAACCGGAGACCGGCCTGCTCAGGCGGAGCTTACATTTGCCTCCCTTTACGAGCAGGACCGTGGAATGACCAAGACAGTCTTTGCCGGTATCAGTGGTTACCTCTGTCGGCTACGACGAGAATTTTGACCTCGCCGCCAGCCGCGATGGCGGCGAAGGCCTCCGCCGCCCTGGGAAGCGGGAAAGTGGCGGTGATGAACCGTTCGGCGTCGAAGTCATTGCCGCCGATGATCTCGATGGCGTCGTCAAAGTCTTCCCACCGATAGGTGGCCGCTCCTTGGACGCGGATCTGGTACTCCTGGATCACGGGCAGGTCGACGGTCGCGAACTTGCGCGGTCCTCCCAGCACCACCACCGTGCCCCCTTTGATGGCCATCTTGATCGCCTCTCGGAGGGTGGCCTCGTATGACACGCAGTCGAAGACCACGTCCGCGCTTTCCCCGAGTTCGGCTCTGACCACCCCGGCCAGGTCTCCGTCTCCCGCGTCGACCACGGCGTCAGCTCCTAACGCCAGAGCCAGGTCGCGCTTGTTCTCCAACATGTCGGTGCTCACAATTCTGGCCGCCCCGGCGCGGCGGACGGCGATCAGGGTCAGCAACCCGATAGTGCCCGCGCCGAGAATCGCCACCTTTTTGCCAGCCAGATCTCCGACCAGCCGCACGGCGTGCACCGGCGTGGCCAGGGGCTCTATGAGCGCCGCCTGGTGGTCGCTGAACGACTTTGGGATCTTGTGCAGCCGCGCAGCGGGCGCAGAGAAGACGTCGGCCATCCCACCTTCGCGATACCCGCAGCCGAAGAACTCCAGGTTCTCACAGAGGTTTTCCTTTTGGTTCAAACATGGCTTGCAGTGGCCGCACACCAGGGTCGGCTCGATCGTGACCCGGTCCCCAACTTTTACCGCGTCCACGCCGTCGGCGACGGCAACGACCACCCCGACAACTTCATGTCCGGGGTAGTAGGGCGGCTTCATGAAAGCGTGCTCACCGTGGACGCCGGCCTTGTCGGAACCGCACATTCCCGACACCGACATCTCGACCAGTGCTTCGCCGGGCTTGAGTGGCGGCACGACCTCGGTGATCACCTCGACAATGTCTGGGCTAGTTACAATGACGCGTCTCCGGGTCAGTTCATTGCTCATGGCATCTCCTATGGCTGTCGAGTGGTTCTGGCTTGGTCGTTCGCAGGTGGCTCTGGGCCGATGTCAGGGGTGGTCATAGCGGGGCATTCACCGGGGCGGATAGCCGCCTCGCGGCCCTTGTCGCGCCGCACGCTGCAGCGTAAACACGAAGTATGTCGCGGACAGCTTCAAGCACGAGGGTCCTGGGCACCGGGTCTAGGGTCCCACTGGCCACGCGCGGATAAAGCGTCGGAAGGAATTGACTGATCAGCGGTTCCGGGATACCGGTTCCCATCAGGCGGTCCAGGAGCCGTCGGACCGCCTCTTGCGGTGCCGGGGCGGCCCAGTAATAGCGGATTCGGTCGCTGTAACTGAAATGCCGGAGCACACGTTGGTCGTCCGGATCGCCCCGATAGTGCGACTGCCAATAGGCGGGGTTGGCGAGCATCTCCTTTTCCATCGCCGTCATGAGCGAGTGCTCGCCCCAGCCGGGATCCAGGACTCCCGCGATCTGGTCGAGTCCGTAAAGGGCCTCACGCAGAGCAAAGGTGAGACCAGGCCCGACCTTCAAGATCGCAAAGCCATCCGTCACAAGCCTGGCAAGGCTCTCCACAGGCTGATAGTCGGTGGAATGAGCCTCGAACACGAGCCCGGGCATGCCATCGAGAGCGGCACTGAGCTCGCGGGCGCGCTCGGGCTCGTAAACCACGACGTTCCGGTCGTCGAACTCAACTCCGGGCTGTGCCACCAATGCGATCACAGCCTCGAAGGCAGCCTCAGCTCCAGCAGCGCCGAAGGCCTTCTTATGCTCTTGGAGTGTGGCGACGACGGCTTCGGGCCGAGTTACCTCGAGATGATCGATCTCTGCCACAGCCCCACCGGGAACTGGTACCTCGGTGCCGATGACGTAGCGAGGCCTTGTGGCGGCGTGAGCTGCCACGGCTTCGGCGACCACCGCGAGGCGAGCGGCGCGCTCGGCCGTCACGGCGTCGGGCAGGTGCTCAGGCTCACCTTTGCAGCCCATGCTGGTGTCGATATGGATCTTCTCGTACCCCGCGGCGACATAAGCGGCCACCATCGCCTCGGCTCTTGCCAGCGCAAGCTCAGCCGGCAAGTGCCGCCACGGATTCGGGCCAAGGTGATCGCCACCAAGGATTACTTGTTCACGCGGGAACCCCACCTGCTCAGCAATACCGTGCACCTGGTCGCGGAAGGCAGCGGGGGTCATGCCCGTGTAGCCACCCTCCTGGTTGACCTGGTTGCAAGTCGCTTCGATGAGCACCGCCGTCCCATGAGCGGCCGCCTCGCGCAGTGCCGCTTCGACGACCATCGGATGTGCCGAGCACACCGAAGTGATGCCGGACGACCCGGCGCCACCATCTTTGCCGTGGGGCGCAACGAGGGCTCCAAGGCCCGCGGTACGGCACACGTGGCCGCCTGACCTCAGGGCGTCGAGCTCGGCGAAGCTCGAGGTGCCTTCCATCGGGCCCCGGATCGTCACCGCACGGGCCCCGCCTGCGTTCGCGTAATCGAGGCTCTCTTCCACACCGCGGCCCTGGAGGCGGCACGTGATGAAGGTGGCACCGAAACAGTCGCCGGCGCCCGTCGGGTCCACCTCCGCCACCCGGTATCCCGGCGTGCTCTGGCTTCCACTGGCGTCGAAGTAGGTCGCCCCCTGAGCACCGTTCTTCACCACGATGGCGGTGACGCCCATTCCCAGGATCTCGGCAACGGCCGCTTGTGGCGTGGTGGCCTTGGTGAGAAGCGTCAACTCTTCGCCACTGGGCAAGAACGTGTCACAGCTTGCCAACACGGCTTGGAGAGCCGCACGTACTTCCGGGTCACGGACTACTTCTTTACGGATGTTCGGGTCGAAGGAGACTGAGCCGCCACCGCTCTTCACGAACTCAATTGCCTTCGCCACCATCTCGACCATGCGCGGAGAAGAGAGCGACGCGCCGGAGACATGCAAGTGGGCGCACTCGCCGAGCAGCTCCCATGCGGTCTCTGTCAGCCGCAACTGACCGCAGGCGCTGTTCTTTATGTTGAACACAAAGTCGCGATCGCCGTCGTCGCGGTAGCGGACAAACGCGCTGCCCGTCACATACGCCGGATTGACCTCGACCGCTTTGACGTCGACGCCGTCATCGCTGAGCCGGTCCAGGTTTACCCGGCCGAAGTCGTCTTCCCCGACGCAGCTGATGATGCCGCAAGCTTGACCGAGTTTTGCGACCTGGTCGATGAAGATCGCCGGCGCACCGCTCGGCAAGGGCCCGACCAGCCGCAGCGGCTCGCGAAAACCATTCCCACGCGCGTCCGCCATGATCTCCACCAGGATCTCACCGAGAGTTACGACCTTGAGCACTTGTGCCTCCGTCCGTTGGCTCAACTCCCGCGCGCGACCGGTTCCCACGTCCTTCACAGCGCCGTCCGGCTCTCCTTCATCTCAACTCCTGCCGTGGAGCGATCGCGACTCGACGCTAGCTCTCCCAGAAAACGATTTACCTGCTCTCCTATAAGATTTCAAGAGACTGGAACACTCGGTCTAGGGACTAAAGGCCCTAACAACTAGGGCCGTTTGGTCAATGATCGTCACCGGGGACCGGCGATGGCGCGTGTTGTTGCGGACATCCCGGTAATCGTGCACCATGACTGCAGTCCGAAGTCAAGCCCTCAAGGAGGGGCGCCGAGGCGCCGTGAGTAACAGCGAACAACCATGACCACTATCGTCGACGTGGCCCGCGCCGCCGGGGTTTCCACCGCGACGGTTTCCAGGGTGCTCAACAACCATCCGCAGGTCGACCCCCGCTTGGCCGCCACCGTGTTGCAAGCCGTGAAGGACCTCGGTTACCGCCCCAGCCGGGTCGCACGCAGCCTGCGCACCCGTCGTAATCGAGTCTGGGCGCTGATCATCTCCGACATCCGCACAGGGCCTTTCTTCGGCGACGTCGTGCGGGGAGTGGAGGACGTCGCCTACGAGGCGGGCTACTCGCTGTTCCTCTGCAACACCGACGAAGACCTTGCCAAAGAGGCCTCTTACATAGAGCTCGCCGTCGCCGAGAACGTCGGGGGCGTGATCCTCACGCCATCAGGTCCGCGCACCGACCTGTCGCCGCTGGTGAACTTCGGCATTCCCGTAGTGCTCGTTGACCGTACGCTTCCTGCTCAGCAGGCCGACAGCGTCCTCGTCGACAACGTTTCGGGCGCGTGCGAGGCGGTGAGCCACCTGCTGGCCGGAGGTTACAAGCGCATCGCGTGCATCACCGGCCCGCTCACGACCACGACCGGCTACCAGCGACAGGTCGGGTATCACAAAGCCCTCAAAGAGGCCGGCGTGGCTCCGGACGAGTCCTTGGTGCGTGAGGCCGACTTCCGTCAGCTCGGTGGTCAGCTGGCCATGCAAGAGCTGCTGGACCAGGACCCACGCCCAGACGCGGTGTTCGTGACCAACCACCTCATGACCATCGGCGTCCTGCAGGCCATCACCCAGGCCAAGCTCGCCATCCCCGCTGACATCGCCGTCGTCAGCTTCGACGACATGCCCTGGTCCGCACTGTTGCAACCCCCGCTCACGGCCGTGGCCCAGCCCGCCTACGACCTCGGAGTGGAGAGCGCCCGGCTGCTCCTGAGCCGGCTCGAGGGCTACACAGGCGCCGCGCGAATGGTCACGCTCTCACCCACTTTGCAGGTACGAGGGAGCTCATCCCCCAAGTCTCGCGTTGCCGCCCGGCACCGCTGAGAACCAGGGCTGTTCTGGACAGGCGCGAGCAAGGAACCAGGAATGCTGAAGAACATCGACCCACTGTTGACCGCGGAGCTGCTCTCTGTGCTGGCCGCAATGGGCCACGGCGACGAGCTGGCGGTCACCGATGCCAACTTCCCGACCGACAGCGTCGCCCGCGGTACTTGCCACGGGCAGGTGATATCGGTGGCCGGGGCTTCGCTGTCGCAGGTCGTGGGCGCGATTGTTTCCGTCCTGCCTCTCGACGAGTTCGTGGACGCGCCGGTCCGCAGGATGGCCATTGACGTCACGCCCGACGAGCTTCCCGAGGTACAAGGGGAGGTTCAGCGGTCATCGACGCCGTCAGTGGCAAACATTGGCCGATGGGTGTCTTGGAGCGTTTCGCCTTCTATGAGGCCGCCCGTGGCTGTTACGCGGTGGTCCTCACGGGGGAACGTCGGTTCTACGGCAATGTGCTGATCAAAAAGGGCGCCATCCCGCCGGAGAGCTAGGCGACAATGCAGCGGCGCAGCCGGCCACCTGCCCGCACGGATCGCGCTGAATACACACTGCCGTCGAGGCCTCTGTCTAGGGCTTTACCTCGCAGACCGTCAACAGGGTGTCTTCAATGACGTCGTGCCAACCGTGCAATGCTCCGGGCTCGAACATGAATATCTCGGAACCGTGGTAGTCGACTTCCCGGCCACCCGGGAGGACCAACTTCCCGCGTCCGGTAACAATCTGGCACAGAGCATAGCCCGGGCCGCTATGGATCGGTACGGAACATCCGGCGGGGATGCGATATAGCGTACTGGTGCCATTCGGCGAGCGATGCAGCACAGCCGCAACTTGCCCGAATTCATCCGGGTTCGCCCAAGGAGGAACAGGAGAAACCTGAAACTCCACTTCCCCATCTTTCATGCTAAAGACGGTCGTTCTCACGACGTGAACCCTC
>Ga0224555_1002151_pt1 | contig 24169 bp, 24 predicted proteins | sample 714S23034metaG_FD_180687 | JGI IMG/M metagenome (GOLD analysis project Ga0224555, IMG submission 180687) | Peat soil microbial communities from Stordalen Mire, Sweden - 717 S2 30-34 | ecosystem: Environmental > Terrestrial > Soil > Wetlands > Peat | place: Sweden: Norrbotten County, Stordalen...
TCGCGTCCCAGCCCGGCATCACGCTCGCCAACCCGCTGGTCGCGGGCGTGTGTGGGGTCGGACTCTTCCACGAGCAGGTGCGCACAGGGCCGTGGCTGCTCGGCGCGGGCCTGGGAGCGGCCCTGCTAGCCGCGGGTGCGGTGCTGCTGTCGAGTTCCCCGCTGCTGGTAGGACACCAGGAAGCCCCCGACAACGATGGTTAGGCGTCGAAGAATCCGCACGCCGCCCAGAACCTCGGACGCCCCGCGCAGCACCTCGTCATGCGCGGCCAGAGCTGTCCGCATCCCATCGGCGTCGGTCTCCCACCGACGGGTCGAACCCTCAACGTCGGTGAACAGAAACGTCACGACGACACCGACGGAGAGACGCCCGCAAGAATGCCCCCGCCAACAAGACCGCGAAAGCCGCACCGGCCAAGAAGACCGCGGCGAAGAAATAGCTACGCGGTCAGATTCACCCGCAGCGCCAGGTGCTCATCGAGAATCCGGCGCAGCGCGGCGTCCATCGGATGCGCGGACGCGAGGTCGCGGCCGAACCGGCTGTCCACCGCGACTGCCGTGCCCTCACGCAGTTCGGCGGTGTCGACCTGATCGACGAACGGATCGAACAATGCGGGCGGCGTGGCCAGGTAATACATCGCCCGGCGCGACTCGTTCAACCCGGCGGCATACATCAGTCCGTGTTGGGTGATCACGAAGAGTTCCGAGGTGATCCTGGCGTTCGGGGTCTCGGCTTTGGCCCATGCCGTTGCAGCGCACCGGGTCTGTGCCAATTTATCGGGGACGTCGTCAGTCAGCGTGAGTAACCTTTCGACGAGTGCGCCACCCATTCGCGGATATGCGTCGATGGCCGGTCTGAAGTACCGCTGGAAGATCGCGCCGAAAAAGTCGTACAGTTGCTCACTCATCGCACATCTCCAGGTTTCAGACGACGCCTCAATTGTGCGCCCGTACCGTCAGCTGAGCAATGCTGATCAGTTCAGGACGGAGAGGCACGATTGCGTCTCGCGGTTGATGCGCCGTTGGTTCTGAGACGAACTTCCGCGAGCCTCAGATGTCGTCTGTTTTGGGACATCAGGGCGGCGCTACGTATTGAAAAGCCCCAGCTCGAGGGTGTGCGCGATCTGGGTGACCGCGGCCTGGGCGCGCACGCTGTTGCCGGCCTGGTCCAGCGGCGGTGAGTAGGCGGCGATCGCCAGTTTGCCTGGCGACACCGCGACCAGGCCGCCTCCGACGCCGCTCTTGGCGGGCAGCCCGACGGTGTAGGCCCAGTCGCCCGAGCTGGTGTACAGACCCTCCATCGTCATTTCGGCCAGCACATGCGACACATTGGCTGGTGCGATGACGCGCTTTGCGGTGACGGGGTTAATGCCCCCGTTGGCCAGGGTCGCGCCCATGACCGCCAGGTCGACAGCGGTGACCAGCGTCGAGCACTGCAGCGTGTAGACGTCGCAGGCCTCCATCGGGTCGCAGTACATGTATCCGCCGGTGAGCAGCAGCCACGCGATCGCGCGGTTGTGAAAGTTGGTGGCCCGCTCGGATGCGGTGATCTGTTCGCTGACCGAGATGCTGTGTCCGGCGAAATCGCTTTGAATCTGCAGGATCTGGCGCCAGCGGTCTTCGGCTCGGTGGCCGACACCAAGCTCGCTGCCGTCATCGCCCCGGCGTTGACCATCGGCGACATCGGCTTGTCGTTGTGCAGTTCCAGCGCCAGCACCGAATTGAATGCCGCCCCAGTCGGATCGGCGCCCACCTTGCGGTGAAACTCTCGCGGACCCACGTGCGCCATCGCGAGCGCGGCGGTGAAGACCTTCGAGATCGACTCCAGCGCGAACTGGCATTTGGCGTCGCCGGCCGAAAACGTCTGACCCTCAACGGTCGCCACGCATACCCCGAACAGTTGCGGGTCCACATCCGCCAAGGCCGGTATATAGCTGGCGTTCTTGCCGCGGCGGTTCTTCTGGTGCCTGGCGTGTGCGGCGGTGACCGCCTCGGCGATCCGGTCGGCGTCGATCGGTGTCCTGGCCATGGCAGTCAATTCTGTTTCACCGCGGCATGTTCGGTTGAAGCCGTGGTCACCACACGATGGATGAAACCAAGCTTGGCGACGACGTGCGGGAAGATGGAGAATGGGTACAGGTCGTCGCGACCCATCGAGTTGTTCACCCGGTTGAGCACCCCCGACAGCACCAACCAGTCGGCCATGATGTCCTCGATGGTGCCATCGGCGTAGGACTCCCGAGCATCGATGTCGCGGGACAGGTCCCACTTCACCCGGTCAGCTTGAACGACAAGGCCCGAATCCGCAATCGTGGCAAGGGTTCCGGTGATGTGGAGATAGTGGGCCCAGGTTTCGGCGAAGTCTTCCCACGGGTGGGCGGTGGCGTACTCCGAGATGAAGTCGTGCTGCCAGTCGGCCGGCGCCTCGCCCTCGTAGTGTCGCTGCAGTGCAGCCTCGTAGTCCTGCCGATCGTCGCCGAACATTGCCCGGGCGTCGTCGATGAGCGGGGTGTTCTGCACTAGCACCATCTCGTAGTAATGGCCGACCTCGTGGCGAAAGTGGCCCAGCATCGTGCGATAGGGCTCACGCAGCTTGATGCGCAGACGCTCTCGGTATAGCTCCAGCGACTCGGCCAGGTCGATCGTGATCACGCCGTTCGAGTGCCCAATCGTCACCGGTCGCCCCAGCGTCTTGCTCGACAGCAGATCGAACGCCAGCCCCTGGGGGTCCGCGTAGTAAGGATGGACCGGCAGGCCGAGGTCCATCAGCTCGAAGATCAACCGCCGCAGCGCCTTCAGGGTCGAATCGAGTTCGGCCATCGCCTCGGTGTCATCGGGCGCGGGTCCCTCGCGCACGAAACTGTCGGCGAAGCAGCGGCCGGATGCGGAGTCGTCGGCGGTCAACCAGTTGCAGCCCCGCTCCCAGTGTGCGCACCGGGCCCAGCCGCGGCCGTCCACTGTGAGCGTTTGCGACGGTGCGCACACCATCTGCCGCGACGGGAGGTGGTAGCCGACCGTCACGGCGCACGTCGGGCACTGCTGTGCCTCGAACGGCACCGCCTGTCCGCAGTTGGGGCATCTGAAGGCGCGCACGGTCAGGGCCCGCCTGTGCTGCCCGACTCGACGTACGTCCACGGTTGCTGCGGACGGTCCTTGAGATAGCCACGCTGCCAATCCCATTGCGGATGCTGCTGCAGGAATTGTTCGGCGTCGAACTCCGTGCCGTCGGCACGTCCACACCTGGCCCACAGATTGAGCGCCTCGATATCTGCTGAGGTGGCGACCTTGCCGTCCACCGACCCGAACGGAGTGAACGGGGTCAGCCCACTGAAGTGGCAGGGGTCGACATCGGAATGCGCGCAAATGGTCCGGGCCGAGGGATGAATGTAGCCAAGGTAGGTGTCGAACGTGTCGCCCAGCATGCGCTTGCCGACGTCGACGTCGATGTGCCCGTTGTACTGGCTGAGCATTTGGCGCCAGCGAAGTTCCCGCGCACCGTTGGGGGTGCGCACGTCGCTGAAACCGGTCCCGAAGCACTCCAGGTTACGGATCCGCGGATCCAGCGGTGCGTTGTCGCCCCAGAAGTAGCCATCGGTCGTGCGACTGAGGCTCTGATACAGCAGGCCCTCCTCGTAGCGCACGATCTCACCGGTCTTGACGTAACCGATCAACCACGAGTTGGCGTATCCCCCGTTGTTGTCGGTGTTGAGCGTCTCGACCCAGTGGTCGATGTCGCGGGCGTACTGCGAGGCCTTGCGGGCGCGGACGAACTCCGGGACCCGGGTCTCGTCGTAGCCCTTGTACCCGTCGTAGCCACCGATCGTGGTCTCGCAGATCGCCAGCCCGGCACTGGTCAGCCAGAAATCGCTCATGCTGGCGATCCAGCCCGGGGCGGTCTGCATGACCATCCGGTTGCCGTCGTCGGGAGTCATGTCCAGGATGACGTTCTCGAACTGGCCCTGCCAGAAATCGGCGAAGCTGTTGTGCCCCAGGACGATCGACCCATCGATGGTCGCGCTGCCGGTCGCTATGAAGGCGCTGCAATGGTTGCCCTCGCCGCCAGTCGGCGCCAACGCCGTGTAGCGGCCCGAGTTCTTGGGCCACCAATAGCCGGTGAGTTCCATCCAATCATTGACGCCGAGCACATCGTTGAACGTCGCCGGCACACCTGCAGCCGTCAGACCCGCGGCCACGCCTTCCATCTCCTCGCGCAACTCGTCGGGGATCTTGTCGGCGTGGAGTTCGGCGGCCCGCTCAACAAAGAAGTCGTAGCCCATCCCGATGTCCTGGTAGGTCATCTCCCGGTACACGCGGATAGACTCCGCGTACTCGTCGGCGACGAGAAAGCCGTACTGAAAACCGCGTGCCGCCGGTGATCCCTTGATCGTGACGTGGAGCCAGCCGTCGATGTTGCTGCGCGAAGCCGCGGAGAGCCACCCGCGCTGCTCGTCGGTGAGTTCGGCGGGGGTGGTTCTCGCCAGCGGTTCCGCCGGCCCGGGCGGTGGCTGCACGTTATGACCCTTCGGGGTTGAAGCGATCGCCGTCACAAGACCTCCTCGGTCAGAACCCTGGCGCGGATGAGCTTAGTGCCGCCAGGTCGCTGGCGTGTTTCAATTGTTTCAATCGGGCGCAACTGCTGGTAACCTAGAACTGTGTCCACTGCTGTCGCTCCGCTGGCTCGCCAGGTCGCCGAACGCGCCCGCACAGACGCCGGTTTCGCTGAAGTGCTCGATGCCATTCTGGGGGCGCCGACCGCGCCGCAGGGAACGCTGGAGCGCATCGCCGCCGGCAGCCTGAACGACGAGCGCCGCGGCGCGTTGGTGCGCGAGTTCGTCGAAGGCTCCCTGCCGACACCGAAGGTGCAACAACGGCTGGCCCTGCATTCGCCGCAGGCGGTGCATCGGCTTCGCAGCCGGGGCAAGCTGCTGGGCTCCGCGGTTGGCAACCAAACCTGGTTTCCGGCCTGGCAATTCGACAGCGATCGGCTGCGGACGGATCTACCGCAAATTCTCGAACTGTTAGCCCGGTTCACGTCCGACCCGCTGGCCGCCGACCGGATCATGCGCCTGACCCACGAGGAACTGGGCGGCTCGTCGATCGCCGAGGCGCTGCGCCGCCCGAAGAGCGCCGACACCGCATGGCGGATGCTCGCCGCTGTCGGTGCCTGACCTTCCCGCCGGCTACCGGGCACCGCTGCCCGAAGCTCGGCCCGTCGGCCTGCGGCGACGACGGGTGGATGCCGGCACCGAACTCTGGCGGGTCGAGGCAGCGGCGCCCGAGGAGTGGACCTGGGCAGGTTTTCCCACACCCCGCTATCGCTTTGATCCCGAGTCCGGTGCATTCCGAACACGTTATGCCGCAAGCATTCTTGTCGGTGCATTCCGGGAGCGCTACCGTCCGACCGGGTTGATGATTCCCGCCGATCACGCCGAACACCGCCTGGTGCGACTCGTCGCCGCCCGCCACCTGCGAGTCCTCGACCTGCGCACCGAGGCCAACCTCGACGTCCTCGGCGTCGACGACCAGATCAACACCGGCCAGCACGCCGAGGTGTGGGACACCTGCCATCGGCTCGCCGATGCCGTCAAGCGGTGGTGGCCCCAGCCCGACGCACTGGACGCACTGGTGTACCGACCGCGCACCACACCGGAGACCTCGATCAACTACGCATTCTTCGCGCTCGACGCGTTCTCCTTCGAGTCGTGGCCGCTGGCCGAGCGCGTTGACATCCTTACTGATCTGGTTTTGCGCCATGGATTTACCGTCGGATGGGACCTACGGTGAGGGCATGACCGAAGAGGCAAATCCGATCACGATCTCGCACCCACCCAAGGTGCTACTCCGTTTCATCAACCCGGCCTTGAAGGTGCTGCTGCACACTCCACTCGCCGGCCCTGCGCGCCACCAGCTGATGGTGCTGGACTTCACCGGGCACAAGAGCGGCCGGCACTACTCAATCCCATTGAGCGCTCACCTGATCGACGGCATTCTCTATGCGATGACCGGCGCCACCTGGAAGTACAACTTCCGCGACGGCGCCACCGCTACGGTGGTGCACGACGGGAAGACCACGACGATGCGCGGCGAACTCCTCGAGGACAAGTCGCTGGTCACCAATCTCTACGCGCGCTGCGTCGAGGGCTACGGCGTCAAACGCGCCGAGCGGGTGATGGGGCTGGGATTCCGCGACCATCGCATGCCTACCCACAACGAGTTCGCCGAGGCGATCGACCAATTGCACCTCAACGCGATCCGGTTCACCCCGGCCACGTAGACCCAACCCGGCAGGACCATGTGCAGTTTTGCCCGGCTCTGAGCGACAACGGGCGGCGGGTCGAAGTCGCTCGTAGGCGGGCACTTCGTTGGTCGCCCCTTCGAGGGACTCATGTGGCTGATGTGACGGGGCCCGCCTACCACAACGCGCCCGCGCCCCGGGCGGCATGCGTGGGGGTGATCTCCGGCTCCTCGTAGCCCCCGGCGCGCACCGCTGACGACACAGCCTCACCGACCGCCTCCGCTTTTTCGGCCGGCGCCAACACGATCACGCAGCCACCGAATCCGCCGCCGGTCATCCGGGCGCCCAGCGCGCCCGCCCTCACCGCGGTGTCGGCGATCAGATCGATGTGTCTGGTGGTGATGTCGAAGTCGTCGCGCATGGAGGCGTGCGAGGCGGTGAAGATGCGGCCGGCTTCGGCGAAATCCGAATCACCCAACGCCGCAACAACATCGAAAACCCGTTGGTTCTCTGTCAGCACGTGGCGGGCACGGCGGGCGTCGACCGGGTCGGTGACCCCGTCGAGCACGGAGACGCCGCGGTCCTGGATCTCCCGCAACGACACCACGCCCACATCAGCAGCTGCCCGCTCACACGAGAGCCGACGCGCCGCGTATTCACCGCCGACATGACCATGCCGCTCCCGGGAGTCGATCAGCAGCAGCACCACGCCGGATGCCGGAGGATCGAACGGCACCGGCTGGACGCTGAGCTGCCGAAAATCGATCAGCAGCGCCCTTGACGCCTCTCCAAACAACGACGACAGCTGATCAAGCAAACCCGTTGGCGCACAGACATACTCGTTCTCGGCGCGCTGCGCGATCCGCGCCTGATCCATCCGGTCGATACGCAGACCGGCAGCGGAAGCAAGAGCGCCAAGCGCTGCGCACTCCAGCGCCGCCGAGGACGACAGACCCGATCCCATCGGGATCTCGCTGGTGATCGACATCGAGCCACCCGGCACCGGGTGCCCGGCGCTGCGCAGCGCCCACACCACGCCGGCCACGTAGGCCGCCCAGCCGGTCACATCGCCGGGCTTGGTGGTCAACGAAATCCGCACAGCGCCGTCGGCCCGGTCGCTGCGCACGGTGACCGCGTCGGCATCCGAAGGCTGGAAAGTCACGACGGTGCGCCACGGCAGCGCGATGGGCAACGCCCAACCAAGGTTGTAGTCGGTGTGCTCGCCGATCAGGTTGACCCGTCCCGGCGCGGCATAGCGGATGGTCATGCGAGGTCTCGCAAGCGTTCGGCCACAGTCTCGGGCATCACGTCGCTGATGAACGCGTCCATCGCCGACTCTGATGCCGCCAGATACTTCAGCGCGGCCGCGCTGCGCCGGATCGACATCAGCTCGACGTGGAAGTAGCCCTCCCGCAACGTGTCGGTGTCGGCGTACTGGTGCAACGCCGAAATATAGGGCAGCGGTGCGGAATACATCCGGTCAAACCGCCGCAGCACGTCCAGGTGGATCTGCGCAAACCCATCCAGCTCAGCACCCGAGAGACCAAGAAGGTTATGCACGAACCTGTTCGGGTAGATGTGCACCTCGACCGGCCAACGCGCCGCGAACGGCACGAACGCCGTGAACAGATCCGTGCGCGCCACCACCCGACTCCCGTCAGCGACCTCACGCGCAAGTAGGTCAGCAAACAGGTTGTTGCCGTGCTTTTTTCGATATTCGCCTGCCTGCGTCATCATGGCCTCGGTCCGCGGGGTCAGATACGAATAGCCGTAAATCTGGCCGTGCGGATGGGCCAGCGTGACGCCGATCTCCTCACCGCGGTTCTCGAAGCAGAACACCTGTTCGACGCCCGGTGTCGCGATCAGATCGGCCGTCCGATGCCGCCACGCGTCGACGACCAGGCGGGCCTGCGGCTCTTCCAGATCAGCGAACGAGCCGGTGTGGTTGCTGGAGAAGCAAATCACCTCGCAACGGCCATTACCGGCTACCGGCACGAAGCCGTCCGGCACCGCTGCCGTCTCTCCCGCACCGGACAGGCTCGGGAACCGGTTTTCGAACACGACCACGTCGTAGTCGGGTGCGGGCACCTCACTGGTCAACCCGGTCGGGCCCGGGCACAGCGGGCATTGGTCGGGCGGCGGCTTGTAGGTGCGGTCCTGGCGGCGCGCCGCGATGATCACCCATTGCCCGGTCGTGCGGTCGAACCGCAACTGCGACTGCCCGGGCTCCCACTTCGGCAACGGTCGACGGTCGGCGACCGGCGCAGGGGTGTGGCCGGGCAACGAAAAGAACAACAGCTCGCGGCCATCAGCCAGGGTGGTTCGCGTCGGCGCCGTCATGCTCATCGGGTCCCATCTTGGCCGCTGTGCCAGAGTCAAGTCACGACGGGCAAGCATTCCGCAGAAGAGAGGCTGGTCACGGGTGTTCGGTGACGCAACCGCGCTGTCCGAGCGGGCGCGTAACTGGGCGATCGGATCGGATCCCGGGTTGCTGCGGCTGCGGACGGCCACCCGCACAACCGGCGCGTTGGCGACCGCGCTGCTAGTGCTGTTCCTGCTGACCAAAGCCACCGGGCAGCCGCTGACGGTTGCGCTGCTCGGGGTCCTGATCACGATGATCTCGGCGCGCTCGGTGAACGAGCCCGATCCCCGTCGACAGACAATCACGATGGCACTGCTGCCGGTTCCCACCGCGCTGGCCATCACCGCGGCCGCGCTGCTGTCGCCGCACCCGGTGGTCGCCGATGCCGGATTCGTCTTGGTGGTGTTCCTCGCGGTGTACGTGCGCCGGTTCGGCCCACGCGGAACCGCGCTGGGAATGGTCACCTTCATGTCGTACTTCTTCACGCTGTATCTGCGGGCGAAGGTCTCCGAGCTGCCCTGGCTGATCGGCGCCACGCTGGTGGGCACCCTGTGCAGCTTCGTGTGGAGCGCCTTCATCCTGCCCGATCGGCCGGAAAGCATTCTGCGGGAAAATGTTCGGTCACTGCGAGCGCGGATGGCGATCGTTGTCGACACCACGGCCGACACCCTGCGGGCCGGCCAGCTCGACGAGCGGCGACGGCGCCGGCTGCGGATCCGGACCGGTCGGCTCAACGAGACCGCGTTGATGGTCCAAAGCCAGATCGAAGACGAAGTCAACCCGGGTGCGCTGTGGCCCGGGGTCAGCGGCGAGGACCTCGCCCTGTGGTTGTTCGACGCCGAGCTCACCGTCGAGCGCCTGGCGACGGCCGGCGCCCGGGCCGCGATCGCAGACATTCCCGCCGCCGCCCGGGCCGAACTGGCCGACACGGTGACCCTGCTGTCGCGGGCCATCCGGATACCGCACCCCGACGGGCTTCGGCAGACTGCGGAGCGGGCTCAGCAGCTGTTCGAGCGGACGTCATATCCCGTCGACTTGCCGGTGCGCCGCGTGATGTTGGCGATAATCGACACCGCGAAAGCGGCTGCCCAAGTCCGCGCGCGGATGGAGCGCGTCGCGACTGTGCAAGCGGACATTTCCACGCTGCCGAGTGCCGACTCGGACCAGCAATTCCGGCCGGGCCTGCTCCAATCCACCCGGCAGGCCATTCAGGTGTCCGTCGCCGCGGCGCTGGCCATCGTCATCGGCGAGGCGGTATCGCCGTCGCGCTGGTATTGGGCGGTGATCGCCGCGTTCGTCATCTTCGCCGGCACCAACTCGTGGGCAGAAACCCTCAACAAGGGTTGGCAGCGGCTGCTGGGCACGGTGCTTGGTGTGCCCAGCGGCGTGCTGGTCGCCACGCTGGTGTCCGGCAACACCGTCGCCTCGCTGGTGATGATCTTCGTATGTCTTTTCTGCGCTTTCTATTTCATGAAGGTCACCTACAGCCTGATGACCTTCTGGATCAGCACCATGCTGGCGTTGATGTACGGTCTGCTCGGCGAGTTCACCTTCAGTCTGCTGCTGTTGCGGATCGAGGAGACCGCGATCGGTGCGGTCATCGGGATCGCCGCCGCGATGCTGGTGTTGCCGGTCAACACCAGAACCCACATCCGCCATGACGCCCACGCGTTTTTCCTCACGCTCTCCGACCTTGTCGAGGCGTCGGTCACCCGCCTGATCGGTGGTGAGACGGCGGTGAGCTTGACCGAGACGGCGCGTCAACTCGGCCGCGACCTGCAGCAGTTTCGGATCACCGCCAAGCCGATGAGCGCCGGACTCGCCGGCCTGGCCGGGCGCCGCAGCATGCGGCACGGCTTGCGGATGCTCACCGCGTGCGACCGTTACGCGCGAATCCTGGCCCGCAGCAGCGAAATTCACATCGGCACTTCGCCGGAACTCGCCGACGCGATCAAGTCGACCGCCACCCAGATTCGCCGCAACATCGATGTGCTGATCACCTCGTTGGAGTTCAACCAGCCCGCAACGGTGTTTCCGTCCACCGATTTCATCGACGCCGCGGAGACCCTCGCCAGAAAGAATGGCGATCATCCGCCGTCGCCGGATCGCCGACGGCTACTGGCCGCGTTGCATGCACTGCGCCAGATCGACCGCGTCATCATCAACGCCGCGATCGACCTCGGCGCAGACAACGGCGTGCTGCTGCCCAGCCCTGTCTCGGATGTTGAGTCGTGACTTAGGCGCGATTCCCATGGCGGCCAAGAAAATCCAGCACCGCGTCGGCGAAGACGTCGTTGCGATCGCCGGCGACCATGTGCCCCGCGCCATGCACATCGACGAACTCGACGTCGGGGAAGCGGGCGAGAAACTCGTCGGCGCGTTCCTGGCTGACCAGGTCGCTGACCTGACCGCGCACCAGCAGCATGGGCACCCCGGCCGCGAGGATCGTTTCCACCGCCGCGTGCAGGCGATCGACGTCGGACACCTCGCTGGGCGGAAGCGACGCGGTGTCACTGATGAACTTCGGATCCCAATGCCAGTACCAGCGGTCACCGCGACGGCGCAGGTTGGTGCGCAGGCCGTTGAGGTCAGTCGTCCGCGGCCGGTGCGGGTTGTATTCGGCGATCATGTCGGCGACTTCGTCGAGCGACTCGAATCCTGTTTTCATCCGGTCGGCCATGAAGGTGTGGATTCGGTTCGCGCCGGACTGGTCCATGTTGGGCACGATGTCCACCAGAACGACCGCGCCAGCGATGCCAGGCGAAATCTCGCCTGCGAGAAGCATCGTCGTGAAACCACCGAGGGATGCGCCGACGAGCACCGGTTGCGGGGGTAGCTGGCGCAGCACTTTTTGGACGTCGCCGGCGAAGCTGACCAGCCGATAATCGCCGTCTTCTGACCAGTCCGACTCCCCGTGGCCGCGGAAGTCGACGGTGACCGCCTGCCATCCACGCTCGGCCACAGCCGCGGCCGCCTTACCCCACGAGCGGCGAGTCTGCCCGCCACCGTGCAGGAACACCACCGCCGGAGTTTCCGGATCGCCCAAGCGGTCGGCCACGATGCGAGTGCCGCCGACGCCGTCGATGGTGAACGTCTCGGTCGCGATGGTCATCGTCAGCCTCTTCCCCGTAGTTCTTGTGCCAAATCTAGGATTTCGCTGCGAAGCTCCTCGATATGGGCAACCGTAGCCGCCTGATTCAGGGTCTCTTCTTCCGCTACGCGTTGGATGATCCACGATGCGAGGGCCGCAGTGACGACGCCGACAAGGCTGATCCCGCCGATCATCAACAGCACGGCGATCACCCGACCGGTGTTGGTAACCGGGTAGACGTCACCGTAGCCGACAGTGGTCACCGTTGTGATTGACCACCAAATCGCCTTTCCGAAAGAGTTGATGGTAGCGCGGGGCAGGTATCGCTCTTTATCAAATACGGCCAGTGATGACGTGTAAATCAAAAGGACGACACCTGACACGGTATAGACGACTATGCGGCCCCGAAATGCATCCCCGACTGCCCTCTGCAACAACTCAATCAGAATAAGCAGACGTAGCAGGCGAAATGGCCGCACCAGTGGCAGCGCAACAATCGCGAAGTCGAGCAGGTGGTGGAGAAACCACCGCCACCGGTTGGAGGCGAGGCAAAGCCGCACAACGTAATCCAGGATGAACACGCCCCAGATGATCCAGTCGACCAACCAGAGAACATGCGCTTCACGCCCTTGCGGCCGGGCCAGCACCTCCACGGAGAACAGGACCAGAAATATGAGGGCGGCCGCGGCCAGCGGCCACTCGCTATGGCGCTCCCACCGCTGCAGGTTGGTTTGGAAGTTAATCAAGCCAGTCTCCAGGAGGTCAGAGCAGAAGCATCCGCCCGTCAGACTAAACCCCGGACCGGGTGATCTTGTCGAGCGGGTTGGAACGCTCCAGCATGCCGAAGGTCTCTTCGCCGTCCCAGCGGTAGCGCACGCCGGCCTGCTGCAACGCCGGAAAGCTGGCCATCTCCTGCTTGAGCGCCTGACTCGAGAACATCTTGTCGTCGTGATAGACGTCGTGGGTGGACAGAATTGTTTCTCCGTCGATATGGACTGTCCCACTCGGTGTTTCCAGCACCAACGCGACATCCTCGCCGACGGTTTTCAGCTGGGTTAGCCACGGCGCCTCGACGACGCGGGCGGGAATGAGTTCGCCGTCCCCGTCGAATACGTAGCCCTCGTTGAACGTTGGCTCCCCGTCGGGCCGCGGCGGATAGGCGATGTAGCCGAAGGCGCGCCCGCTGGGAAACAACGCCGATTGCCAACTGTGTCCCCAAAACCCGGCCAGCTTGCGCACTCCTTGCCGGCGGATGCGCAGACCAGTGCCGGTGAAGCCGTATTCGTCGTCAGCGACCTTCACCGTCCCGGTCGCGCGGAACAGCTGCTCATAGCGCGCACCGCCCATCAGTTTGCCCTCGATCGAAGTCTTCAACCGCTCCCCCGACTCCGCGGACAGGGCGCCCTGCACCCACGGCGGCACCGCCATCGTGGCCTCGACCCGAAAGCTGACGTCGACCAGTGGCCCGTCTTTCTTGCCCCGGATCAGATCCTGCGACGACGTCTGCACCGCCTTGCCGTCGAACGTCATCGTCCAGGTATCGAACGGCTCGATGCAGCGGAAGCCCAGCCCGCCGGCGCCGAGCACGGTCGGACGGCCATCGGGCCCTTCGGCCGGCCAGCTCGAGCCGTTGTCGCGCAGCCGAAAGACCCGCCCTTCCGGGAAGGCCACGTTGACTTGGACGTCGTGCGCGCCCCAATTGGCGGCGACGGCCTCAATCCCGATGCGCGGCAAGCCAACGTGGCCACGGTCGTCGATGACCCAGAAGCTCACCGAGTCCCGCATCTCCGGGTCGTCGGGCCGGCGCGCGAATACTTGCTCTCTCGCAGGGTCGATACCGCCGGTCAGATCGGTTGCCATGCATACCCTTTCAATTCTTTTTAATGGCCGGTCCAACGCTGCGCGCTCACTACATACTCGGCGAACAGCGGCCGCACCTTGTCGAGGTCGATGCCGAACGCCAACGGGTCGGCGTGCGTGCTCGGCTCCCGCTCGGCGGCGGCTTCGGCCCACCAGTCGCGCATCCGGGATTCGAATTCGTCGCTGACCGGCTCGCCCAGCCACGTGTACAGCCCACGGACCTCGTTGATCGGATCGGCCTGCATCGCGCGAAAGTCGATGTCGTAGAAGCGGTTACCGGCCTCCCCGGCGCGGAACCGCAGCGCCCGCTGCATGCCCACCGACCAGTGTTCGACGTTCAGTTGGCCGAGGTAGCCGGGGTCGATATGATCGGTGAAACCGCCGACGATGTCGGAATAGAGATCTGCCACCGACAAGATGACATCAGTGGGATCGCGGTGGGTCATCACGAAGCGGGCGTCGGGGAAGACGCGGTTCAAAGCATCCAGAGACAACACGTGCGACGGCGACTTCAGCCGCCATGGCCGCGCCGGTTCGCCCCAGCTCAGCAGCTTCATCACCCGCCGCTGATAGGCGTAGGTCGACGTGAGGTCGGCCTTTTCCACCAGCCAGGCCGAGTACGACGGTATCTGCGCGAAAGCTTGGAAGATATGGGATTTGAAGTCCAGTGCCATCAACTCCAGACACTCCATCGGAGCATGGGTGCCGGTCGGCACATGCGCCCTCGAACCGACCTTGTTGCCTTCGTCAGCCGGAATCCGCGGATCCGGACCGTGCACGGTCGATGGCGGCGGGCACGGTTGCGACGACTCCCACCGGCGCAGGTATCGGATGGCCGGATCCTGCGCGAGCAATACCGATAAGGCTGTCGAACCGGTGCGAGGCAGTCCCAGCCCGATCAACGGCGGTTGGACGTCGACGTCGTCGATCTCCGGGTAACGGAGATACCAGTGCTCCACCTGCAGTCGCTGGGCAAGAGCCGTGACGATGCGGGGATAGATGTAGGCCTCGCCGCGGGCATTGAGCCGCGCCTCGTCGCGCAGCGAGCCGAGTAATACTTCGAGCCCTTCACGGAAGGAGTCGTCACCGAAATCCTCGAGGCCGGTCTGCGCGACGGCGGCGCCGACGACGTCGTCGACATCGGCCACCATTAGCCCCTTCCGGAGAATCCGTGTCAGTATACTGACGCCATTATGAGTGGGTTGTCAATGGCCGACGATGATGAGTCGCCCCGGCGCCGCTACCACAGCCCCGCGCGGCAGCAACGAGCCGCGGCCACTCGCGAGCAGATCATCGACGCGGGCGCCCGGCTGGTCCGCGAGTTCACCACCTGGGACTGGGACGAGCTGACCTTTCGCGCCGTCGCCGAACGCGCAGGAGTCAGCGAACGCACCGTGTACCGCAATTTCCCGTCCGAGCGGCACCTGCACGACGCGATCATGGGCCGGCTGGAGGACGAGGCAGGCATCAGCTACCAGGACGTCGAGCTGGACAATCTGGCCGAGGTGACGGCTCGGGTCTTCGCCTCACTGCGACGATTCGCCATCAAAGACATCGTCGGCACCCCGCAGGGGCCCGCGTTCGCCAGTGCGGATGCCCGACGACACGACGCCTTGGACCGCGTGGTCAGCGCACACGCGCCGCAGCTGCCGGATGCACAACGCAGGGCACTTGCGGGCCTGCTCGACGTGCTTTGGAGCCCGCCCAGCTACGAACGACTCGTCGGCGCGTGGAACCTGGACAACGCCCAGGCGGTCAGCGCCGTGCAATGGCTCATCGCGAAAGTCATTGCGGCGGTGGAGAACAAAGAATCACCGATTGCCGGTGCCTAATCGGGGGCCGGCATGTCGAATGCCGGTCGCTGCGACTGCCCTCGGGACAACGTTGCCGAATTATTGGAGAGCGGCCCGTCGGGAAGGTAATCTCACTCCACGGTTGACACTCCAGCCTCTCGGAAACATCACGGCGGCGATCAGATTTTCCCCGCCGGAGGGTGCTCCTGGCCCGATGTAAGCCGCCAGTTCAGGTCGCTTTTGGGCGCGGGAGGTCACTGTTGACTGCGGTTAGTGGCGCGCCGCGCCACTCGACAGAGATCGAGTCTGTACAGTCATTGCGTCTGACGCCATCAGGGGTGTACGAGAGAGGTTCAGGCTCGTCCGCGGTCGCGCCTCAGCGGCTGCATCGATACCGATACAGTGCCGATCCAACCAACACATCCCGCGCCGTCGCGCCGGAACCAGGGGAATTGTCGTGAGCCGATTTACCCAGACCATGTTCGACAACGCCCAGAGCAGTCTCAAGGGCATGGTCACCGGGGAGCCGAACGCCCCCGTCCGCCATACCTGGGGTCAGGTGCACGAGCGGGGCCGCCGCGTTGCGGGCGGTCTGGCCGCCGCCGGTGTGGGGCACGGCGATGCGGTCGCGGTGCTGGCCGGGGAGCCCGTCGAGATCGCCCCGACCGCGCAGGCTATCTGGATGCGCGGCGCCAGCCTCACGATGCTGCACCAGCCCACGCCGCGCACCGACCTGCAACGCTGGGCCGATGAGACCACGGCCGTCATCAACATGATCGACGCCAAAGCCGTCGTGGTCTCCGATCCGTTCATGGCCGCGGCACCGCTGCTTTCACAGCTGGGGATGCAAGTGTTGACGGTCGACCAGTTACTCGACAGCCGACCGATAGACCCCGTCGAAACCGAGGACGACGACGTCGCGCTCCTGCAATTGACCTCCGGCTCGACTGGATCCCCCAAGGCGGTCCGGATCAGCCATCGCAACGTCGTCTCGAATGCTGAGGCGATGTTCGTCGGCGCAAACGTCGACCGGGAATCCGACGTGATCGTGAGCTGGCTACCGTGCTTCCACGACATGGGCATGACCGGCTACCTGACGGTCCCGATGTACTTCGGCGTCGAGCTGGTCAAGGTCACGCCGATGGACTTCCTTCGCGACACCCTGCTGTGGGCAAGGCTCATCGACAAGTACCGGGGCACCATGACAGCGGCGCCCAACTTCGCCTACACGATGTTCGCCAAACGCCTGCGCAGGCAGGCTCAGCCCGGTCAGTTCGACCTGTCCACGCTGCGCTGGGCGCTCTCGGGCGCAGAGCAAGTTGACCCGGCCGATGTCGAGGACCTGTGCGAAGCCGCCGCGCCGTTCGGGTTGCGTCCAGAAGCCCTGGTGCCCGCCTACGGCATGGCCGAGACGACGGTGGCCGTGTCGTTCACTGAGTGCGGCCGCGGGTTGACCGTCGACGAAGTAGACGCCGACCTGCTCGCCATGCTGCACCGAGCCGTCCCGGCCTCAAGGGGTAAAACCCGGCGACTGGCCTCGCTCGGTCGCCCGCTGAAGGGGCTGGAGGCCCAGATCGTCGGCCAGAACGGCGACGTGCTGCCTTCCCGCAGTGTCGGCGTCATCCACGTGCGTGGCGAACCGGTGACGCTGGGCTACACGACGACTGCCGGTTTCATCTCCGCACAGAATCACGAGGGTTGGTACGACACAGGCGATTTGGGCTATCTCACCGAGACGGGCAACATGGTGGTGTGCGGCCGCGTGAAAGACGTGATCATCATGGCCGGGCGCAACATCTACCCGACGGACATTGAACGCGCCGCCGCGCGCGTCCACGGGGTCCGGCCCGGCTGTGCGGTGGCGGTGCGCTTGAAGGCCGGCCACCCACGGGAGACTTTCGCGGTCGCGGTCGAAGCCGATGTCTGGGAGGACCCGGCCGAGGTGCGCCGCGTCGAGCGTCAGGTTGCCCACGAGGTCATCGCCGAGGTCGATGTCCGGCCCCGCAACGTGGTCGTGCTCGAGCCAGGAATGATCCCGAAGACGCCGTCAGGAAAATTGCGGCGCGCCCACGCGTTGGCGCTGGTGACCTAATGTGGTTACAGACGATGACCAACTACGACGCGCAGCCCGGTCGCGAACCGCCGCAGCAGGCGACATTGTCCACCGCCCAACGGGAAGCGGACGAAGTCGACCTGCGTGACGGGCTGCGCGGGCTAGCCGGGATCGTGGCCGGCGCCCGCGGCGTGTTCGAGCTGCTGGGCCAGGTCGCTGAGTTCGCCGCCCATGCCATTCCCGGGGTCGACGGCGTCGGAGTTGCGTTGATCGATGCGGGCGAAGACGGACCACCAATTCAGCTGGCCGCCGCCACAGCGCAATTCGTCCACGAGATCGACACCGTTCAGTACAACGAACTACATGAGGGGCCGTGCATCACGTGCATGCGGTCGCGGCGGCCCACCGTCAGCGGATCGCTGGGCGGCGACCGCCGCTGGACGCACTTCGGTGGCCGGGTGGCGAGGATGAACGTGCATTCGGCGCTGGCACTGCCGCTGATGGTCGGCGAGCAGGTGATCGGCGCGATCAACTGCTATGCGAATAGCCACGACGCGTTCGACGGGCATGCCGTGCAATTGGGTTCGCGATTCGCCGGTCCGGCGGCGGTGTCGATCTACAACGCGGAACTGCTGGCCAGGGCCCAAGACCGCGCGGAAAAACTCCGGGAGGCGTTGGATAACCGCGCGGTGATCGATCAGGCGATCGGCATCATCCGGAGCCGGTCGGGTGCCAGCGCCGAGGTAGCCTTCGGCCGGCTCGTCCAGATGAGTCAAAACGGCAACGTCAAGCTGCGTGTGGTCGCGGCACGCCTGGTCGATGAGGCTGTGCGGCGCGCCCAAAAGCGGCGGACTCAGCCGTGAACCAGTTGGTTCATCTTTTCCAGTAGCGCCGGACGGGAACTGGGATCTGCCATCAACTGCCGTGCCACGTCGCTCAGGTGATCACCGTGGGTACGTGCGTATCTGCGCAGCAGCGTGAATGCCTCGTCGACTGAAATATCGAAGCGTTCGCGCAGGAATCCCTCGGCCTGCTCCACGACGACGCGCTGGATCAGCGCGGAGCGCAACTGCGGTATCACCGTCGAGGGCGTCGGCGCGCTTTCCTGCAGAATCGCCACGCACGCGACATGCGCGAGTGTCTGCCCGACCAGGAGATCGGCCTCATTGAGTTCGCCTGGCCGGCTACCGAACAGCCCCAGGGAACCCAAAACAATGCCGGCGGCCCGCATGGGCACCGCGTGCACGGAGGCGACGCCTGCCTCGAGCGCGGCCGGAACGAACCGTGGCCACCGCGCGGTCGCGGCGCGCAGATCCGCGACCGAGACCGGGTGGCCGGTGGCGTAACACTCCACGCAGGGTCCCTCGTCGACCTGCAATTGGAAGAGCTCCAGTTCGCGGGTCTGCGTCGAGGTCGCGGCCAGCAAGCGCAGTTGCCCCAGCGGGTCGGCCAGCAAAAACCCCGCCGCCGCAATATCCAAGAGGTCAGCGCAGCGCTCGGTGAGCTCGGTGAGCAGGTCCACGACGTCGAAGTCGTCGAGCACGTTGTCGACGAGCGATACAACTGCCTCTAGAACACGAGTTTCACGAGGAGTATCAATCACTTTGCCCTCCTTGTCGGGCTGCATCAGTCGGCCTCGAGTTGCAGTCGCCGGTCGAGAATGTCGCGGGCGACGTCGGTGGCGCTGCGATTGGTTGCGTAGGCGTGGGCGCGCAGGCGCACCAGCGCCTCGGTGGGTTCGACCCCGAGTTTAGCGACGAGCATGCCGGTGGCCTGGCTGACCTCCGTGCGGCTCAGCGCGTTCAATTCGGCCCAGGCGCTGCTGCCCGGGTCGTCGACGGCGGCTTGCAGGTCGGAGCCCATCAGGTCAAGCAGGGGGGCGCCGGCCAGCTCGGCGGCGACGACAGCGCCGGCCAGCTCGTCACCCGGCAATTCGCCGGGTTCCATGCGGAAAAGGTCTAGGGCTCCGACGTATTCGCCGGCCAGCACGACGGGAATTGCGAATACGCTCCGGATCTTGCGGTCGAGCATGGCGGCGCCGTACGCAGGCCACCGAACCTTGTTGGAATTGGCGAGGTCGGGGACGAGGATAGGGCCGCGCGTCGCGACGGAGTCCAAGCACGGGCCCTCGCCCATGGTGAACTGGAGTTCGTCATACACGCGCGCAGCCGCGTCGCTGGAGCCCAACGTTGCGCTGTTGACCCCCGAGAAGATCAGTGAAATGGCTGCCGCGTCAATCTCGAACAACGTCACGCAGGCCTCGCACAGTGAATCAGCGGCCGCTAGGCCACGCCGGCCCTCGACGGCCGCAAGAAGCCGTTGGTCGATCGCCACATTTAGCCGAGCGGGTGTCGGGGATCGGTGGGATTGCCCGGATGTCGAGGTAGCAAGGTCATTTCTCCACCATCCACTAGTTGGAGCCGATTTGCGAGTATGGGCGCAATAGGCCCGTCAGCCGATCGACACCAGTTGGTCGATCGAGTCGATGGGAAGGTCGCCGTCCACGATCGCCGTCACCGCTAACCTGTTGAGGCTGATCGCACCCCGGTGGTTGTCCAGGAAGGCGATGTCGGCGGCGTCGCGGCCGGTGGCAATACGCACCAGCGCCTGCCGTGGCGCCAGCAAGGTCCCGTCAACGACCCGCCATTGCCCGCCGACGAACGCCTCGGCGACTGCGTGGAAGTCCATCGGATACAGACCCGGCGCGTATACCGAAACCGCGCGGGCAGGTACCTTGACCGCACGTAGCAGCGCTACCACCAGGTGCGCGAAATCGCGGCACACCCCGGCACCGGCCAGCATGGTCTCCACCGCACCATCGATCGGGTCGCTCGAGCCCGGCACGTAGTTCAGCCGGGTGCCCACCCAGAGCGAGACTCTCTCCAGCAGAGTCGTCGAGTCGACGTACCTGCCGAATTCCGTTGCGGCGAAACCGTAGAACTTATCGGCCTCGGCGTACCGACTGGGGCGCAGATATACCGACAGGTCGTGTTCGGTCACCGGCGCCGGGTCGGTCCGGCCGACGATCGTCGCGGCATAGTCGACGGTCAAGTAGCCCGCCGGGACGTCCAACTTGTGGATGCGGTTGCCATGCGTACCGCTGATCTCCAAGGGCTGTACGGGATTACCGTCCAACACGAACGACAACCGCTCGTACACTTCGGTATTCGGGTGCGGCGCTACAGCAATCTGGAATTCCAATGTCGTCGGCTCGATAATCTCGACTTCGAGCTCTGCGCCTACCTCTCGTTTGGGGTGGCGGCTGTCCATGGTGCCGACGGTACACCGGGCATGGTCGGACGGGTGGACCAGAACGCAACCAAAGCTCTGAGCTGCAACGGGTCCTGCTGAGTGCGTGTAGCATCAGCGATATTGGCGATCTTTCGCGCGCAACCGCTTGAGATCGTGTCGTCGCCGATTCGAATGATTTGGCCGATTCGCGGCCAAGACAGGAGCGTCATATGACGCTACAACAAGCCCGAAGCACAGCCGGTTCAAAGCACACACCACCTCAAACCACACCTCGCCTGCGCTTGAAGCCCAAGGCACCCACTACCGGCTATGTCGATGGAGCATGGTGGCCACACAGTGATGACCTTCCGACGGAACTTCCAGATTTGTTGGCGGTGCTGTCGGTACGACTCGGCCCTATCGATCGCGTCAGTTACAACCTTGCCGAATGGGCGAAAGCGCCGACTAAATTCCGTACGGGCGGCAGCATGGTCCGACTCGGCGGATACCACCGTCAGCCGGTCGACACCATCGACGTTATCGGGATCAATCGCAACAAGCTCGTCCTGCTGGTGGTACCTGCTCGCACCGACGCAGAACATGCACACGGCATCATGATGTCGGCCGCGGCGCCGGACGACGCTTCGACGATCGATGACCTACTGCATGACACTGGCGCGCACGACGGTCAATAATCGCGAGCGTGCCGACGCTTGTTTGCGTGTGATGTCAGCTCTGTGACGACCGAACGACCTTGCCCGCGAGGGGATTCGCGCGCGGCCTCCACCAAGATGTCGAGCGAATCGACGATCCCGGTCGCGATGTCGTCGACCTCGGGAACGTTGTCGGGACATACGCACACACTCAGGTGCATCGCCTCGTCCTGAATAGTCAGCGTGATGTTCAACCCACAGTCTTCCAGTAGTGGCACCACCGTGTGCATACCGACGACCTTGGCCCCGGCACAGTACGCCGGCGACGGCTGTCCGGAAAAGTAGGAGACACTGCCGTGACAGATGGGCGCCCGGCGTTGCCGCAGACCCAGTCGGCGGAAGATTTGCATACCTGCGTGGACCACGTTCGACGGTATCAACGACGTGATGCGCGTCAAATCGACTGTCAGATCTATTTTTTCGGCATCACGTAGGTTTGCCGCGTTCATCCTCTCGGTGGCAGTGTGCAGGTTGGTAAGCACCTGGATGGGGTCACCGAGCTGCACCGGGATGCGAATTTGCCCGACGATCGGCGTATCGCCAACCGCGGCGGGAGCGGCGCTGGGTGCCGCGAGCGGCGTCCGCATCAGCAAGGGATTGTCGGGCACGGTGTCATGGCGTTGGAGCCATGCGCGCAGGGACAAGGTGCAGGCAGCCAGGAAAACATTGGTGATGTCGCCGCCGAACGCGTTGCTGACCGTCTCCAGGTCGGCTAGCCGGATCGAGGCGAACGCCACAGCCCGCCGGTCAGTCAAAGGCGCATTGAACGCATTGTGCGGAAGCGGCCCACTCATCGACGACACCGCTTGCGGCATCGGATCAGGTTCGTCGTCACCCTGGATACTGCGCAGTCGACCGCGCACGGCGCGCAACAGGCCAGTCGCGGTCTCGGCGACGAGCCAGAGGCCCTTGATCTGGAGGTCGAGAAGCTCGGCCATCACATCGGCAAGGAGTTCACCCGCATCAGGCCTGCCCGGACTCGACTGCCTCGGCACATCAGCGTTCCGGCCGTCATGCAGTATCCGTGACCAGATCGACGCTGCGCCGACCCCACCGTCGCTCAGTGCAGGCGACAGACGCACCGCCATCGCCCACCGGCGACCCGACAGACCGTCGATGCTCCAGGCTTCCCAAAGCATTTCGGGGTGAACGCGCGGTCCGAGGCTCAGCTGCGTGATCAGGTCAGCCAATTCGCGCCAGCCGCCCGGCGGCCGAGTCGTGGCGCGGTGGATTTGAGAAGTTGGGTCGTAGTCGTCGATCTCGGCCCATAGCGGCGGGCCCACCCCAAGGGATCTTTCCACCAGCCTGCTGCGGAAGCGAGTCAGTTGCGGTAGCGACGAGCCCACCAGCTGGTGTAGCCGCTCGTGGCTGATGTGATCGGATGACTCGATAATGATCAACGAGACGGTATCTGCCGGCATCGTCGACTGCGCAACGTAAGCCGATGATGGTCCGTCGCTGCCGTAGGCGTGTTTCAACGTCATCGCCACGCTCCCGCCTTGGCCATGGACAACGCAAATCGTCCGAATCGGCGACGACACGACCCAGAACAGTCGCGCTCGGAATACCGCCGATAGCTCAACACTACGCTCGTCCGGACCAGAAGGCGTCCTCGACAAACTGCGTCTCCACCCGCCGACAAATGTTGGAAGTCAACGGCCTTGAGCCGATCCCGAGTTGCCGGGATTCGGCCGCTACAGCCACGTGGGCACGATCCACTCGCCGTGCGGGGCGACGGCGAGAATGTCGAGAATCCCGGACTCGTCGAAGGCGCCGCCGAATTCGCCGACCCCTTCGCTGAAGTGCGCCCACCCGTCAACGTGGGCGGGTATGACGAGCCGGGCGCCAAGCACTTCGGCGGCCGCGGCAGCTCGTTGACCGGTCATCGTCAAAGGCCGCCCGCGCTCCTTCGCCGGCACTCTGGCCGCACCGGCGAAGATCACCGCTACATCGACTGTGCCCACCCGCTCGGCGATGGTCTTGACCGCGCTGATCGATGCGTTATCTCCGCTGAGATACACGGTCGGCAGGCCCGGACCCGAGAGCACAAAGCCGGTCACCTCGCAGTTCACATGACCGCCGGCATCGCGCTGCCCGTCAGCCGGCCCGTGGACAGCCGGAACCGCTTGCACCGTAAGAGCTTTGGTACCGTCAGCACCTGGAAGCTGGAAATTCTCGAATGGCTTGAGCCCCACGGCCGGCGGCCCGAGCCGTCTTGCGGCGCCGGGATGAGTCAAAACAAGGGGCGCGGCCAGCGCCACCTGCCGGCCCTCTTGGTCGAAGTTGTCCGGATGCTCGTCGTGGCTGACCAGCACAACATCGATCGATCCGAGATCGGCGGCGGCGACCGCGGGCCCGATCGTCTTGGTCAAGTAGTCGTGTCGACCGGGCTGGTCGAAGGTCGGGTCCATCAGGATCCTTCGGCCGCCGAGGTCGACAACGGTTGTCGGGCCGCCCAGGACGCTGAATGCGACATCGCGCCGTCGGGCGGCTACTCGGTTGCTCACGACATGGACTGTAGATGGCCGAGCAGTCCACTATGGGCCCGTGGACCTTTATGACGTCATGCGCACCACTGCCGCCGTACGCGACTTCACCGACGACCCCCTGCCCGACGACGTGCTGGAACGGATTCTCGACAATGCGCGGTTCGCGCCCAGCGGCGGCAACCGCCAAGGCGCCCGGATCATCGTGATCCGCGACCACGCGACCCGCGAAGCGCTGGCCGAGCTGTCGACGACCGGCGCCCGGCGGTATGCGGCTCAGTTGGCCCGCGGCGAAAGCCCGTGGAACCCGCTACACCCACCGGGGGCGACGGCCGCCGAGATCGCG
>Ga0224555_1002152_pt1 | contig 24163 bp, 14 predicted proteins | sample 714S23034metaG_FD_180687 | JGI IMG/M metagenome (GOLD analysis project Ga0224555, IMG submission 180687) | Peat soil microbial communities from Stordalen Mire, Sweden - 717 S2 30-34 | ecosystem: Environmental > Terrestrial > Soil > Wetlands > Peat | place: Sweden: Norrbotten County, Stordalen...
ATGGGATTTTAACCTCTCCAGACAGGGGTGCTCAGTTTCTCCGCAAATCTGGATTTGCACAGGCTTCCCCGTTCGGATGCACTTTCCTCTGTTCCGGTCGGCAGCGGGAGCCACTCTTGTCACCCCGGTTGGAGCGCGAATCTCCCCTCCTCCGCCGTCAGGAACATTCTGTCAATATATTGATTTTAAATGAATTGACTCACGGATGATGTGATCGATAGCCACCGATTCCGTTCCGCCAGCGCCCTACTGACCCGTAATCTACCTCGATTTGTGCGTTGCGTTGGGTGCGTTCCTGAAAAATTGGTTTACGCACCCGCAAAAAATAAATTTTGATTTTTGTATTGCATTTTTCCGTATCTATGCTATCGTGTATTTATTCCGGTTGTGGAGAAGGTTCTCCAAACCGGAAGTAGTTTGCGTCACTGGCCTCCCGGCACGAACAGCTAGACCGTTCGTGCCGTTTTTTTTTCTGGGCGCCCTCCCACCAACCCCCTGCTCCCAGCCCCTCAGTCCCCTAGTCCCTGTTTTCCATTCCCTATTCCCTATTCCCTATTCCCTGCCTTTACCCTATTCCCTGCCTTTACCCTATTCCCTGCCTTTACCCTATTCCCTGCCTTTACCCTATTCCCTGCCTTTACCCTATTCCCTGCCTTTACCCTATTCCCTGCCTTTATCAAACAGAGGTGGTCCCGGTAGTTCGGACAGTTTTTGCTTTTCCCTTAAGTGGAAGTTCTTGTTTTTGCTTTTAGGCTGCCATTGGTTCTGGCAGGCGGTTGAAGTATACCTGATCGGGCGTTTGCGCTTTCAGGCTGGAGTGTGGTCTGGCCGCGTTGTAGAAGTCGATGTAGCTGTGCCTCGCCAAAATGCCACCCGGCAAGAACCCACTGTATTTTCTTTGAGATAGCCAACCGCCCTTTGACTCTAAACTGCGCCCTTCCGAACTATCTTAACTGTTAAGAGGAACCCACAAAGTCTACGGACGGGATTTTGGCGAGGCACAACCCATCTAATAGTGGTAGCTCGGAAGCCGATTTAGGTATTGAGCGGGCACTCCATTCAAGAATAGTTTGGCCCTAGAACTACGAATATCTGGAGACGCGCCAAAATAATGAAGGGTCCCATGCAATTCCGTGCGATTCCGGGCATCGTGATCGCTATCGCAGCCGTGCTGCTGGGGGGCATGATCACCGGTGAGCTCATGACCGCGGCGCCTGCACACGCGGCGGCGCAACGCTTGCTCGGCTTTTCCCATCCGGGAGTTGCAGGGATTGGAATCACCGTTCTTTTGTTGGCCATTTTGGCCGGACTCTTAATTCTCCGGGAACTGGCGGACCGGGAATGCAAGACGGATCAGGATCTTCTTAACACCTTTCTCGAACACATCCCGGACAACGTGTACTTCAAGGATCGCAATAGCCGCTTTTTGCGCATCAACCGGGCGATGGCCAACTATTTTGGACTGAGCGATCCGACACAAGCGCTGAACAAGACCGATTCGGACATCTTTTCCTCAGAACACGCCGGAAAGGCCTTCGAGGACGAACAGAGAATTATCGAGACGGGCGACGCAATGCCCGGCATGGAAGAGAAAGAGACCTGGCCCGACGGCCATGAAACGTGGGTGCTGACGACAAAGGTGCCGCTTAAGGACCGGCGCGGCAAGATCACGGGCACGATGGGGATTTCGCGCGACATTACCGACCGGAAGCATGCAGAACTGCGCATCCATCATATGGCGCTTCACGATGCGCTGACGGGACTTCCCAATCGGACGCTTCTGGAAGATCAGTTAGCACAGGCGATAGCACTCGCTTCCCGCAATGGCAAGCGCGTGGCCGTTTTCATGTTGGATCTGGACCGTTTCAAGAACGTCAATGATTCCTTCGGCCACCAAGTAGGCGACCGCCTGCTTGAAGCGGTGTCGGAGCGATTGAGGAGCGGCCTGCGCGCGAGCGACATCGTGGCGCGGCTGGGCGGCGATGAGTTTGTGATAGGCCTGCCGATGGTGGAGCAACATCAGGACATCGAGCAAGTGGCGCGGAAGGTGCTCGGCACACTGACCGCGCCATTTGAGATTGAAGGACACGGCCTTCAGATCGGCGCCAGCATCGGCATTTGCGAATATCCTGCAGATGGCGAGGACCCGCGGGACTTGCTGCGGGCCGCAGATACCGCGATGTATGAGGCGAAGAACAGGGAGCGCGGCAAATATGCCTTCTTCTCGGCCGAACTTACCGATGCGACGCGGCGCCGGCAGAAGCTGGAGTTCGACCTGCAGCATGCCCTGGCGCGAGATGAGTTTGTGCTGTATTACCAACCGCTGGTGTCGACGGATTCGGGCGGCATCACAGGAATGGAGGCATTGCTGCGCTGGCGCCACCCGGAGCAAGGGATCGTCTACCCCGACGAATTCGTTCCGCAGCTGGAGGAATTGGGGCTGATGGTCGAGGTTGGGAACTGGGTGCTTAGAACCGCATGCAAGCACAACGCCGCATGGCAGAAGGAAGGACTCCCGCCGGTTCGCATGATGGTGAATGTGTCGTCAACGCAGTTCTATCGGGGCAATATCGTAAGCAACGTGAGAAAGGCGCTGTCCGAATCCGGCCTTGATCCCGAATGGCTGGAACTGGAGTTGACGGAATCGCTGACGCTCGATGGCTCGGAGTCGACGATAAAGATCATGCGGGCGCTGAAGCGGCTTGGAGTCAGCCTATCACTTGATGATTTCGGCACGGGCTGGTCCTCTTTGTCCTATCTGAGAAGGTTCCCGATTGACCGCATCAAGATCGATCGTTCGTTCCTGCGTGACGTCGCGTCGGAGCCGACAGCGGAAGCGGTGGTGAGAAGCATTATCAACCTAGGGCGCGACCTTGGCCTTGCCTGTGTGGCCGAAGGCGTGGAAACGTCGGAGCAACTCATCTACTGCCGGAAGCAGAATTGCGAAGAGGTGCAGGGATTCCTGTACAGCCCCGCGGTGCCCGAAGCCGATTGCCGCCTGCTACTCCGAGCCGGGAAGTTGGGATTTGCGGAGACCAACCCGATTCCATTTGGCAGAGTAAGAGGGTCTTCCCATTTCGCGACTCCGGCGGCGTGACGCAGCGGGGGAGCCTCTTCGGGCGTTCGCTACTCTATAAGAAAAACCTACACTGACAAGTTCGCTGGTCGTGAGCCGAAATGCCTACGGCACGGTGACCATGACCGTGGTGCCGACGGCCTGGCCCAGGGGCGCGGCTCCGCTGGCGTTACCCTTTGGCCCATAGCCGGACATGCTCGATGTCAGGCCGGACTGAGGTTCGAAGGCCCTGCGGCCTCCTCCCCAACGATTTCCCGCTCGGCCACACACACTCGATTCCGTCCACTCTTTTTTGCCGCATAGAGCGCCCGGTCGGCAGCAGCTAACAGAGCTTCGCGGGTGCAGCGCCATTCCCAAGTCGCCGTTGCCACACCCACGCTCACCGTGAGGTACGGAGCGACCGGCGATGCGGGATTGGGGATTTTGAGATCGGCGATCGCCTGCCGTACAGACTCCGCTATGCGCTCCGCATCAGCGGACTTCGTTAAAGGAAGAATCATTGCGAACTCCTCGCCGCCGCAGCGCGCGGCCAGGTCCAATCTGCGCCTGCACAGCCGGGCGAGCTCGGCACTCACTGCCACCAGGCACTCATCTCCTCTCAGGTGGCCTTGTGTATCGTTGAGGATCTTGAAGTGATCGATATCGATACTCAGAAGCGATCCTACTGAATTCATTCTCTCTACGCGGGCGCATTCCCAACCGAGGGCTTGGTCATCCACGCGCTTGTTCGCAAGTCCCGTGAGTGGATCGGTAGATGAAAGGACTGACAGTTTTTCATTGGCGCTCTGCAGATCCGCTGTCTTCTTCGCAATCTCCTGCCCCTAGCGCGCTTTCTCTTTTTAGCCCGCCCAGAAAGCGAAGAATGAGCACTCCCGCCGCTGCAGATAGAGCGGCCAATACGCACAGGCTGATAAACCACCACGTCAAATACCACGGAGTCAAGATCCTGAACAGGAACTCCGCGCTGTGCCCGCTCCATCTCCCATCACTGCCTCGTGCATCGACCTCGAGCCGGTATGCACCTGGCGCCAGATTGGCGAACTGCAGTTCCCTTTCGCTCGTTTCAGTCCAGTCAGAAGTTGCACCATGCAGCCGGTAGCGGAAGATCAATTCGTTCTGGCTGGACGCATTCGGCGCGGAATACCTTGCGATGAGAGAGTTCGCGTGGCTGCCAAAGGATGGATTGCGAAGTCCGGACACATCCGTGTGCCCATTCACAAGGCTGGTGAAGACAACCGCGAGCGGAGCATCGGGAGCGTGACGCCCAAGCGGCCTGAAGCGCGAGAGTCCGCCGCTTGTTCCAATCCAAACTGTTCCGCCGGGCTCTTCGGCGAATGCATTCAGGTTGCAGTCGTCCCAAACCAAGCCGTCGTTCATGTCGTAGTGGCTCCAGCGAGCGCCATCCCAAACGTCCACGCCGTGCTCGGTGGCCGCCCACAGCCGCCCCAAATGGTCGAACTTAAGGAAGTAAATCAGTCCGTCGCTGCCTCTCCTTTCAACGCCCTTCTCGATTGCCACGCCACCAGCTTGCGGACGCACACGATCGATGCCGCCTCCAAACCTGTAGCCGACCCACACGACGCCATTCGATCCTGCACCCAGCGAAAGGACCTCCGTGTTGCTCAGTCCATCAGTGCGCGTCAGATTCTTCCACCTGCCTGCCGCGAATTCATACAGCCCGCCGGCACCCCCGGCCCAAACCGTGCCATCCGAGCCTTCGGTAACTGCCCACATCCGCGTAGATGGCAATTCAGTGATCCGCGAGAATCTCCTGTACGGAGGCATGGCCATAAAGAGGCCTGCTTCGGTGGTTACCCACAGTCGTCGTTCGCGATCGAAGCACAGCTTGTACACCGGCCTGTCGGCGAGTCCCTGCCTCTCGGCAAACCACTCCACCTTGCCGGTTCGCGCATCAATGCGGGCCACGCCTCGCTCGTCTGTCCCTATCCAAATGTCCCCATTGGGCGCGCTGCGCACGCTGTGCACGGCAAAACCGCCCAGGCCCGCAACACGCCTAAACGACATGCCGAATGGACGCTGCTCGCCGCGAAACAAGCCTGCTAATGTGCCCACCAGCAGCGACCCATCGTCCTGCGGGAGGATTTCGTATACCACGTCGCTAGCAAGCCCGCTCTCGGTCGAGTAGCTCTCCCATTCCCTGTAGCCGAGCTACTGCGCCAGCCCCCGGCCAGCCAATCCAATCCAGAGAGAATGCTGTCTGTCTTCGAAGGCCGCGTAGACTGTGCCGCGAAGTCCGACGGACCTGTCGACCATCTGCCATCTCTTCGAGTCCCCAATCAGCAACCCCACAGGAGTAGGAAGCAAAATCCGTCCATCGTCATCCGCTGCGGGAATTCCGATGATGTTTTTCGGTGAAAAGGGAAGGTTTGGCCTCTGGAATCTGGCCTTGCCGGCGGGCCATTCAAAAACGTCCGCATTCCGCGCCTGCACCCAGAGATTTCCAGCGCCGTCTTTCTGAATGCCCTGCAACTCCCGATCCGGAAGTCCGCTTTCACGTCCAAAGACGCGAGTACCAGCGGCATCCATGCGGCAGAGTTGCAGTCCGCAGCCATACCAGACCGTGTCGCCATCCACGAGAATCCCATAGGCGGCCGGTCCGGATGTTCCCGCCGGCTGAGGAAACCTCCGCATGCCAAATTGATCCTGTCCAGGTTGGGAATACAGTTCCACAAGCCCAGCATCGGTGCCAAGAAAGGTGTGACCCTTCCCATCCGATTCAATGCCCTGAGCCTAGGAAATGGTGTTGAAATCGGCGGCCAGCTTTTCAAAGTGGTTGCCCGAAAGACGGTAAAGTCCAACGTCTCCACCAGCAAGAAGAGACCCATCGGGCGCTTCGCCAAACGCCATGCCCGAATTCGACGGAATCCCCTGTTCCGTTGCAAAGGCCTCGAAGCGATCCCCGTCGTATCGGAAAATGCCGTCTTGGGTGCTCACCCAAATGAAGCCAACGCGGTCCTGGTAGATTTGCAGGATCGCTAGGTTGTTCAGCCCTTCCGCAGTTCCGAAGCTGCGGAAACTGTATTCCTGAGCGCACAGCGCTCCACCGACGAACGTCAGCAGGGCAAGAGCGCACGGGATCGCTTTACGGAGCAATAAGATCGGTAATCGGCGCATCCGGCTGACTCTTTTGTCAATGACCATCACGCCTGCAAACCAACTTCGGATGGATCACGGACAAATTGGAAGTTGACTTTGTTGACGATCATACGCCCATTCATGACCTGAGGGGCTCATGGAGCGCATAAGAGTCATTGATTTGGGTAGTTCACGAGTTGTGCCTCGCCAAAATTACGTCCGGGAACAAGATCGGGCTGGGTGCACGACTTTGGTTGTGCTTTGGCATGAATTCTGTGTTGAGAATTTGCGTTCCAGTGATTGCAGAGAATCATGGAGCTGCGGCCGTTGTTGTAGTCGACTTTGTAGCTGTCAAAGCTGGACTGCGCCCCTAAAATGAGACAGCCTGTAGGTCGACACTTTTCATTGCATGGGGAGGGTCGATGGGGAATCCGCAGCGGTATTCGAAGGAATTTCAAGAGCGGGCGGTGCGGCGAATGAGGCTGGGTGAAAACGTGAGCCAGCTGGCGCGGGAACTGGGCGTGGACCGAACCTGTCTCTACGCATGGAAACGAAAGCTGGGACGGGAGCCTTACGGGCGCGTTCGCGGGCTAAAGGCGGACTGGCGGGACCGAAGGATCGAAGAACTGGAAGCCAAAGTTACACGACTGGAAGGAATGGTCGGCGGACAGTTCGCGGAGTTGGATTTTTTCGAGAGTGCCTTGCGAAGGATCGACGCGGATGCCGCGATGAGCGGCGCTGGCGGGAGTGCCTCGCCGCGAAGGATGATTTGCCGCTGCCTTCTTGCCAAGCGCCCCCCTTTCGTTTGAAAAATCAGGCACACAACTGGCACACTGGCCTCGTGGATCCGCCCGTCGTTTGCGGGTTTCGCGCGGTTGTCGACTGATTGCCAATCAGTCAGACTTACGCGCAACAAACCACCACGCCACCGCTCGGGAGAAACCCCTCTCAGGGGCGTGGACTCCGGAAATTCCCCGGGCTCCGCTACCCCGCGAAACCCGAAGCCGCCCTCCGTTTCTCAGAAGATGCCGGGAACTGCCGTACTCCAGTCAGGGGAGCAATTTGCCATTCAGGATGGTTTTGCTCTCGGTGTGTCCCTGGGTATCACGAATCGTGATCTGCTGCACCATTGGTCGTTCGTGGGAGTTGTGCTTCGCCAAAATTCAATCCGAGAACATAATGGACGTGATTTTTGACGTGAAGGGCAGATCGGAAACCGATTTCTGGCGCGAGAAAGAGTGTCCAGTGACGGCGTATCGCCGCAGAGCTGCCATCGTGCGAACAGCGAGTACTCAACAGACACACTTCTCCTGTCCGTTATCCTCGATTTTGTTCAGAATTGATCTGAGAACGGGCTCAGGCGGCTAAGTCGTAGCGATGATGGAGTCCGCCGAGCCGCGGCATGGAGACGACCTTCGCAATCATCGCTGCATTCTTTGCAGCCTTTCGTCGAGCCGGAGTTCCTTTGTCCAACCCAAGGTGCGTCCGGTCATCGTGGAAGTAGCGAACGTATTCGTTCATGAGGCGCTTCAAATGGCGTTCATTCAGCACGATCACGTGGTCGAGCAGATCGCGGCGGCAGGCGCCAACCCAACGTTCGGCCACACCGTTCTGCCAGGGACTGCGGAAGCTGGTTCGTTTCGGCTCGATGCCAAAGCTCTTCACGGTGCCGATGACTTCCTCGTTGAAATTCGCACCGCGATCAAAGATCAGATAGCGAGGCGCAGAGTCGTAGGGAAATGCCTCTCGCAGTTGCTGGGTCAACCATGCGCTGGTCGGATGTCTGGTCACATTGAAGTGAAGGATGCGCCGCCTGTCGTGGGCGATGACAAAGAAGCAATAGAGAACACCGAAGGCGAGCGTTGGCACAGTGAAGAAGTCCATCGCTGCGATGACTTCACGGTGGTTCTGCAGGAACGCCGTCCATCGCTTTGCTGGCTCAGGATCTCTCGGCGCTCTTCGCATCCATCGCAGCACCGTTCGTTCAGAGATATCGAAGCCAAGCATCTTGAGTTCGCCGTGAATCCGCGGCGCGCCCCAGGTCCTGTTCTCGGCCACCATGCGGAAGATAAGTTCACGCAATTGCCTGCTCACGCATTTTCTTCCCGCACGCTTGCGATGCCGGGAGAGCCAAGTCCAGTAGAGCTTGAAGCCAGCTCGATGCCAGCCAACGACAGTCTGGGGTTGAACGAGGATCAGAGCCCTCTGCGATCGCGGCCAGAAGCGCCGCAACATAACCCAGAGGAATCGGTCGGCACTGGAAAATCGTGGCCGTGAGCAATGTCGCGCGAGGACCAATACCTGCTGCCGCAAAGCCAGGTTTTCCAAGAGAAGATGATGACGTGAGCGTAGAGACCGCGCGAGCAGAATAAAGAAAAGCCTCAACAATCGGGGCATGAGTCGGTTATACCAAAGAAAACACAGTGGAAATCTGGCCGGATCAGTCTCCGTCTAGTTCAGATTGAAGCGGGCTTCCCTCGATTACCTTAACAGTTAAAAACGCTCCACAGCCGCGCGGATTTAATTTTGTCGAGGGACAGGAATCCCTCTCTCGTCATAGCGGTCAGTTCGCAGCGGACTCCGTAGTCGTCAAGCGTTACCGCGTAATATCCGGGCGAAGCGCTCTCGGTCTCATGCCGGAAACGCGAGCGGAAACTCTCGGGCGAGCCGGACTCGGGCCCCTGGACGATTTTCATCGGGCCCGTAGCGGGCATCATTAATAGGCCACTAATCGCCCACGAGTGAATGTGGCTGAATCCCGGAATGGTCGGGATCTTGTAGTCGTAGCCCGCCCTGACACTGCCCGCTCTGCCGCTCCACGCCTTGTTGTCTGGACTCAGCTTGACCATGCCGAACGGCATCGCCGCCCCGGGAAAGAGCATCCATCGCAAGCCCGGAGCAGTCGTTCCAATGAATGGATTGACATCGTCAACCGGCTGGCGACCGGTTCCGGCGCCGTCTTGCCCGGCAAACGCGCGAATGGGCAAAGCCCGCGGGAGATTTGCATTCTGCGTCAGCGGTTGCGCGAGCACAGACCACGCAGACGCCGGGAGCATCGTTCCTCCAGCCACCGTTGTGAGTCTCTTCAACACTTCGCGCCGCTTCATCCCCATCAGTTCTCCGTCCTGAACTCCGGTTCATTTGCAATGGCATCCCTCGTCAGTCATGGTCGCAGTCGCTCTGTTGTGATCGCGAAGATTGCCATGCTCAGATCCTTGTCCCGTACCTCGCAGGTCAAACTCAATACCCCGTGAGCGGGAATGGCCTGCGTACTGTAGAGGAGAATTTGATAATCCTCCCTGGCAATGTCCTTCACAAAGTGCAAGACAGGCTGTGCCCCAATCGCGATTGGATTAATTCTGGAGGCTCCATAAATCCGGTTGCCCTGGACAATTTCATATCCCCAACGCAGAGGGATTTCAATATCCTTGCCCGAAGCAACCTTCAATCGATAAACGGCGCATACTTCGCCATGCCGTCCTTGAACTGGATATCCCTGCGGGAACGCAATATGGCCAAGGATGTGAAGATGATTGAACGGAATGGCAATAGGAATCTCTGCAGTTGCGTTCTGATTGACCATCAAGGGTCTTACGAAACCATCTGTATTCACCAAACGCACAGGCAGGCCGGCCAAACTCAAGGGATCTGTCAGTTCGTGTTTCCACCAACAGAAACGATTGCCACTGAGTTGCCATTGGTCTTTCGCCCACCCAAATGGACTCTTTGCCCAGAAAGCCGCCATCCTTGCTTCGAACTGTGCCCAGCCTTGTTTTCCAGCCGCACTGTTCACAATCTCATCAAGCGGAATCGCGGCAAATTCACTAGTCCCCGACCACGTAATCGACCGAAACGGAATGCGCTCCGGAATCATCTCTCCCGAGACGTGTACATGCCTCCTCCCCTCCATCAGCCTTTCCAACTCCATATACACTTCAGGACGAGGCTCCCTCGACTCCGTCACTACTCCACTCTGCAAAACTCCCTTTTCCATCTCTGCATCGCCGCGGGTGTATTCCCTCACGTCCATCCATGACCAGAAGGAATGTCCCGCCAGCTTGCCGGCTTCAACCAGATCCAACAGGCTGTCAACCGTATCCGCCATCAGCGCCTGTGACTGCCCAATCGCCTTGCCACCCCACTCGGTGAAGGTCAGCGGCCTCGATGCGCCATAGAAATCGGCCTCCGTCTCAAAGGTGGTCATGTCAAACGTATAGGTATGTTGATCGAAGAAATCCATTCCCCCGCTCTCAAATATCGCCTTGTATTCCTCCTTCGGTCGAGAATTTGCTGCCGACACGGGCCGGCGCAGAGGGTCCATCTCGTTGCATCGCGCTTTGCCCTCCCGTAGGATCTCCGGGGTCAGTTTGGACTCATTCGAAAGCAACCAACCAAATACCGCGGGTGAGTTCCAATCTCGCTGGATCATCCTCTCCAAGATCGAATACCCCAGCTCAATTTCTCCCCGGACCATCGTCTGAAAATTCACAATCCAGTAGCCCGGCTCCTCGGTCACGAAGAGCCCTAACTCATCGGCTAGCTCTACGATGTGTCGGTCATGTGGGTAATGACAAAGGCGGACGTAGTTGCACCCGAGCGCCTTAATCATCCGCATATCCTGCTCTCGCTGGGCGCGCGTCAGCGTAAACCCCTGGTCCTTCCACACGTCATGGCGGCAAACACCCTGCAGGACAAGATTCTCACCATTCAAGAGAAATCGTCTTCCGTCGATCGCCACCCGACGAAAACCGGTTCTCTGCTCCCAAGTATCTTCCGCGCGCTGAACGTTGAGGGAACATCTGAGTTGATATAGATGTGGCATCCCGGGCGACCAAAGCGAAGGATGCGAAGCTTCGAAAACGACTTCAATTGCTTCCTGTCCTTCGTGTAGTTGGACATCTTTCTGGACAGTGGTTGTGTCCTCTCCGTTCTTGATCAAACTCAATTTCAGGCTACCGGAGGCAGCCTGAAGGCTCGAGCAATAAACCCTCGCGGTGCAGTGCGCCCTGCTGTAGTCAGCAGCCAGATCATACGCAAATCGCACATTCTCAATATAGGTTGATTGGCGCACCTCGACGTAGACGTCGCGAATGATTCCGCCGTATGCCTCCCATCCGAGGTTCACGCCAAGCGCGATCTCATCCTTGCCGGTCCCGTCGGCCATCGGTGCAAGGTCCGCAATCAGAACTTCGATATCGTTTTTACCCTCTCGCGCGTAATCCGTAAACTCGAATTCATAGGGTAGATAGGGTCCCATATCTCCAAGTTCTCTCTCATTAATAGAGACCTTCGCCTTGTATGTGATTGCCTCAAAATGAACGAAGACACGGTTACCCGCGGGAAGCTTCGGCAGCAGAAAGCTGCGCTTCAGGCCGTAGAGACCTATTGGATGTTGGGAAGAAGGAACGATGACCTGGCCGATGTACTGGCCATCAATATACTGGGTCCATTCTCCATTGAGGCTCGTGCGCGATCTCAGCACTTGAGGCAAGTCTTCCGACACGCCGCCGGACAGACCCAAGGCTGGAGCAGTAATGGCTGCAAGCCCACACGATGTGAGAAACCTCCGACGGTCAATCATGCTTCAAACCTTTCTGGAATACTTCATCAGACTTTGATTGTCTTCGCGCCGCTTCATTCTCATTTAGTTCCTTCTTAATCTTCCTTGTCCGATTTTCGACGTTCTGCATTCAATTTCTTTTACTGAGCAGTGCGATGCGCTGTAGTGTCATTTTCCGCCACGATGACGGTGAGGGCAAAAAGTGGCAGTGTCATCATCGTGCCGTTCCACGCTGGGCTGCCGGGCTAGTAACACCGGCCATGGCAGTTCGCGCCCCGGGAGACAGTGTACTTAATCAAAGAGTTAAGCGTTTGCAGATCGTAGTCACTAGTTTCACCGGCCCGATCAGGCCCGAATCCACCAAAAGATCATTCTTATGCCATACTTCCCAGGTGGTAAAAGTAAAACGCCCCGTCGGGCTTGGTTTACCGTCCAATAACCATTGCGGCCAGCGTGCAAGTGATCCATTCGGGTTGCGTTCGGCGTCGGGCGGTAGTTGCTGGTCACCAATCAACCGGTTGACCCAGAGATTGACCACAGTCATTTCCAGCGTGTTTTGTCCAACGCTTAGCGCTGAGGTCACGTCTATTTGGAATGGCGATTTCCAAAGTGTGCCCAAATGCTGTCCGTTGAGCGTAATATCGGCCATTACAGCAACATCGCCCAGGTTCAAGTTGATGCGTCGATCCGCTGCCAACATTTCTGCCGAAATGAAGAAGCTGCAATGATAGGAAGCCGTTCCGGAAAAATATCTGACTCCGGGGTCAGGATGTTCGTTCCACAGAATTAACTTATCGACTTGAAGTTGAGCAGGTGCTCCCCAACCATCAGGAAATTTCACAGTCCACGGGCCTTGGATTTGAACCGGCTCAGGGACGCTAGGGACGGAGATCGTGACTATTTTGCCCGACGCCAAGGTGCAGCGATAGTCGCCCGGTTTTGTGACATGCAATTCTACGGCTCCGCTGTTGCCCGCCCCAACCGTTGCTGGCGGATACTCGCCAGGTATATCGAAATTCACCATGTCTCCATCGTGAAACACAAGGTGATTTTCATGGCCGTCGATCCGGTAACGAATGCCCAGAGTCTTGAAAACTCCAGCATCCGGGTCGCCGCCGATTGCGGCAATCTTTGAGACTGGAAAGGTTAATTCACCGCTCTCAATAAGCTTCCGAATGTCCGATTCTGCCTCCCGCGTGTGATGGGAGTCACCGGGTTTCCCATAGACGGCGGAGAGGATTTCAATCTGAGGTTGAGTCCGCCGGTCCCCAGCAAGAAGGAGCGTTTTTCCGCCAAGACTAACGCTTCGAATGATCCGTTCCGCAGGAAGCGCTTGACCGTGACGAAATACAACGAAAACCGATGCTTTAGCCGACAGAATCAAGGGTATGCGCGTCATTCCATCTGACATGTCATACATGTCAACCGGTGAAATCAGCCCGGTTTCCGGATCCCAAATCTCTGGTTTAGCGCCTGTAACCCGGAACGAACAGTTTGCCACCAACGGCCAACCGGCATTGGGATATTGGTCGCTGACTGCTCCGTTGGCGACGAAATAAATGTCCATGTTATCCGCATGTCGGTGAGTCCAACGCACCATGGCCTGATCACACTCGAAGTCCGGCTTGATGCCTCGCTTTGCCAGTGCCTCCGCGGCCGTTGTTTCAGAAATGACTTTACCGCTGTCCCACATCTCGTCCGCCAATCGTTGATTTTCAGCATCACAATGTGGATAGCCGCTCAGGCTGGGAGATTTCCCTGGTTTAGGCCCAATTACCAGGGCGCCCGCATCGACGAACTTCTTTAATTTATTCAGTAACGCAGGCGTCATTGTCGGCGAATCAGGCAGTACGAGAGCGCGGTATTTCATGCCGCCGGGAAGTGTCAGGAAGCCGTCCTTAAATTCCATGCGTTCGAGCACCAACTCTGGTGGACACGCATCGTAGTTATATCCGGGGCGGCGAGGAGGATGGGCCGAACCAGTTTGAGGCGGATTGGGATAAGTCACATAATCAGGAGAGGGCTGCGGGCCAATCTCGGATGTTAAATACCGTCGCGGAACTCCCTCTGCCTCCATGTAGCAGACATCAGCGACAAAACGGCCTAGACGCAACATATAGCAGCAACGGGCAACATAGTCATGCCACGGTTTACTCATATTCCACCAGGTTTGCGTCCGCTCATAATGCATTCCCCATGGGCCCATACACATTCCCGGTGAGTAATGTGCATTCGTCCACGGTTGCATGGCATAACGATGAAATACAAAACGGTTGATGCCTTCACAGAATGTCCAGTCTCCAATGTCTTTGACCACGGCAGGGTGCCCCAGCCATCTTTCATCGGAGTTGGCGGTAAAAGTCTCCTGGCCGATGATATTGCGGCCAAAGACATGTCCGGCGCTCGTCATTTCCGCCACCGAGCCCCATTCTTCGAAGCGCAACCACGACCAGCATTCCGCCATTGGCTCTACAGCTTCGCCGCCATAACAAACATCGCTGGCTGGCTCGCCCGAATATCCTTCAATCGTCAATCTCAGGCCATGTTTGCCCGCCGCCTCACGTATGGCGGCTGCATAATTCTCCAACAGCAAATCGCCGATAGTCTTCCGAAAATCCCACAGAAATCGCTGGGAAATTTCGAGGCTGTCCACGACTTGCCCCGTAAGGACCAACATATACGGCAACAGGTCGTAACCGCGCATCCGTTGAAAGTCTGCCCGCATCGTTGGCGTCCAATTCTGAACACCGGTTTCCCAACTGTCAATGTGCGTGGCAACAAGCGACTTGCCGGCGAGGGGACCAACGGTTTTAATGATGCGTCCCATGAGCGCTTCAAATTGGACCAGCGTCGCAGTTCGGCTGAGCTTGTCAGATTCCAATCCCAGTCCACCGGTTGGCGCCGGATGGTTATTGACGCCAGTCGTGGTATGTCCAAATCGAAGTATGGTCCAGTTGCCCGCCGGCAATTCGCACCGGAGAAGACCGTATTGGTCCATCTTTTCGGTCACATCAAGAATGCTGGATTTTGAAACCAGTTGATCTTCCGGGATTTTTCCCCAGTCGAGGCGCATTGGAATGTTTAATTCGGCGCCCACACCAGGGTGCCAGGTTCGTCCGGTAAATCCATCAGAAAGGCCGCTCAAGTCCGGGATTCGATAGCCTTGTCCGTTCTTGTCAGCCTCCGGCGTGGGAAATACCAGCACGGCAATGTCGCGATAGTAGTCCAACCGGGCTTCCGGCTGTTGCAACTGAATGCTCACAGGGCGTCCGCCCTCAACAGAAATGTTGTTCCAGACGACAACCTGCATGGAGAGCTCGGGAGTAATCCACGGCCCCGCACTGCCACACCATCCTGCATCGTTGGTCATGTTAACTTGCATTCCAAGCCGGTTGGCCTCTTCACAAGCGAACTTAAACAATTCGTACCATTCTGGATCGCCAAAACGAGAGCCACTGAAGCTTGGCGGAGTACCCTGATCCACATCCATGATCAAAACACCGGCGATACCCACCGCTTTCATGGCCTCGAGATCGGCCGTGATGCCTTCGCGAGTTACGTTGACATCCAGCCAGAACCAATAGACCCACGGTCCACAATCAAAGGGAGGCGAGGCAAATTCATCTTTTGCTTTCTCTGCGGACGAAATAGCGGCGTTGCTGCCATTGGACGACTCTGCCTCAGCTTCAATGACACATCCTGATTGCAGGATCAGGAGGCCGCTTGTGGTTAATCCGATTCGGCCTAAGAAATCGCGACGATCCATATTGAATTTCTCCCTTCGGTTGCGCGTTAAATCCGTGTGCCACCGGCTACTGTGGTCAGCCCCATTAAAAGATCGCGCCGCTTCATTTCGTCCGAACTCCATTTCTCAAACGTGCAACCCCTATTCGCAATCTGCAATTTGATGCTCGCTTTGCCGTGAATTCTCCGGCGATCAAGTGGCCCCGCGTTGCGGCAGTTTAAGCCGCACTAATCTCTTTCCTCTGTCGTACTCAGCCTTGATGGTTTGCCCATTCCAGCGAACGCTGCTGGGCAAACCTTCCGCGGCAATCTGAATCGAAAAAGAAGCGTCGTTCGAGAAAATTTCAAGCGGATCTCCCGGTGACCAACAAACAGTAAGCTTGGATAACGATTCGAAGAAGCTCTGATCTCCGCGGCGAAGATAGCTGCCATTGCTCACGAAGAAACGTTCTATCTTGCCGCCAGGCATAGACGCTCGTCTGAGATACAGAAGATATGCGTCCGTCGTCCACTCGCCAATGCGAATCACCATTGTGCCCGGTGTGGCAATGGCGCGGCGATTTATATAGAACTCCTCCACTGCATCCGCCGTCTGAATCCGTACCCCAACATACGTTGGGTCGTCCATTACCTCACACTTCGCCGGAGCCTCTGGATTCAGATCGACTATCGCGATAAATTGCTGTAGGCGCGCCTGTACCTGCGGACGAAAAACCAGATAAGGAACCTTCTTGTCGGGATCGTGATCGGCCAGTCCGGAGTCCTCGTGAATCTGGCTGGGCGGGTAAAGCACCCTGACCAGCGCAGTGGCCGCATCGTTTTTCAACCTGACGCCGCCCGTACTGTCGGCCGCATACTCGCCGGCATAGTGCAGCAACCAGTCCAGCTGCCCCTCGGTGTGGGCACGCACGTCGTCAGCGATCAGGATGAGATTTCCGCTCCAAAGCCAGTGACGGTAGTTTCGCGTAAACCAGCGAGCCATGGGGCCGGTGGCATCGGCGTAGACATATTTCAGGCCGTGGCCGTCAATCAAACTATGTAAATGGCCTGGAAATTTGCAGCCCAGTCCAATATCTTCTTCCGACTGGCCTTGACCATTGAAGAGGATCACATTATGCGCGCGGCTCGTTCGGTAGTAGGTGGTGTACTCCGATCGTGAATACTTGCACGTTCCTGAATCAACAATGAGCGGCTTGCCATTCTTGAAGAGCACGAATGTTCCAGCATCGGCGTGCGCGTGATTCCACGTGAAACCCGACTTCATCGCCAGAAACGTCGCGTCGTTTCCCCAGGAGGAACGCATCGTGGCCCAGCCCATGTGGCCGTACACGCAGGAATCCGGCGCGTCGCCCTGCCCGACATGCTGCGGCGAGGACGACTGCCGCAGAAGCGAAAGCAGCGTGCCCTGAGGATGCGTGCGCACTTGAGCCAGGTAGCGCGCGGCATCGGGACTTGCAAAGCCGCACGCCGCCAACAAGAGCAGCGTCTCGGTTAGGTCTACGGAAGGGGGCGCGTCGTCAAAATTTACCGTCAGGAATCCCGATGATGTAGGGTAAAGCGTCTGCAAAAAGTACGTCGCGATATGGCTAAGCGGTTCAATGCGCGGCGCCTTCCGATCTGGGAAAGTATTCTGCCATGCAAGGCGGTAGTGCAGGTATTGGGAAACACCATAGTTCGAGTAATTGACGCCCTCATAGGAAGGGCCGGATGGCTCGAATGTCGGCATTCGATTCTGCACAATATTGCCTTTGTAGTCGAACCACTGAGCAAATCCCGCATCCACAGCATCAATCCATGTTTGCGCGCGCGCATCGTCGCCGAGTAACGCCAGCGCACATAGCCCCGCGCCGGTCACGCATACGCCCCACCAGTTATGCCCCATCGAATCGAGTGAATGAATGCGCTTTCCGGGCAGAATCCAGTCATTGAGGATGGGCTCCACGGCCATCCGAACCATCGTCTCCGCGACAGCCTTTCGGTCCTCCTCCGTGAGGAACTCCCACAGCGCGTCGTAAGCTGTGGAGTAGCCAAAACTGAATTCGGTCGTTTCCAGCACCGAGTGCCATGGTGGAACACGCTGAGCAAGTCCCGGCCCCGCCCAGCGTACATACCCGGCGTAATAAAGAAGAGCGCTGCGCAGCTTATCCGCGTACCGTTTTTCGCCCGTCAGCTGATACAACAACCCCAGCGTCAGCCCCATGTCGGCGATCTGGCTGCCCGGCGTGTTGTAATTCGCCTGCTGACCGCCGCCGATCTCGGCAACCGTCTCCGGCACGAAAGCTGCGGCCAGCAAATCCTCCCCGCTCTTTTTCAGCGCCGCATCCGCGACCGCATCCCGAGCTAGCATTTGCCGCAGATGCCTCACCGAGGTCGCGTTATAAAAGAGCCGCGGACGGGGTAGTTCGCGGTGAGCAGCCGAACTCTGGTCCGCGGGGGCGCTGCTCGCACTGACCAGAAGCGGCTTGGTTGCACACATAGCCGGGCTGGCCATCGCCAGCAGCTTCATCAGGCTGCGCCTGCTGATATTTTCAATGGAATTCATCTGTGCCCGCCAATCTTCATTTCATTTTTCCGAACTCGCGCTAGCGTTGTCGATCGTACTTGCGTCAACGATCGGAATCGGAGCCCAGACGAACCGTCAGCACTTCGTATGGACTGAAGGCCAGTCGAACCCCATGCGTCGTCACATCAAGCGCCCGTAGATTGTCCTCCGCGGCATTGCAAAAACTTGCAGACCCAATGATTGTGTGTGGAAGCTGTACCGTTGCCTCAGTCGACTGACCCGCGGTTTCTTGAAGTCGCAGGATCGTGCCCTTGCCATCTTCCGCAAGCTTCCAATCGACCAGCACGATGTTTGGAGCGTCGATCTGGAGGAAGCTGGTCCCTTCCGCCGGCAACGGCCTGTCAGGATCGCCCAACTTATCCTGGGGTAAGACGTAGTCCAGTTCGGCAGGCTCCATGCTTTCCCAACCGATCCTCGTGAGTGCTGCGGGATCAAGATGATCCTGGCTGGTAAGGACATAGCGAAACGTGAAATTTCCGCCCTGCTCCGGCGGATAATTGGTATGCCAGTAATTGTTCATCGCATAGGAAAAGATGGTAGACGACCTGGGCTGAAACTGGGCCGGCCATTCTCCGCGATTGATGTCGCCAAAACTAGCGAGCGGCGCGTCCACAGGCACGATTCCCACTGCCATGCTGGAATCGCTCGCTTCCATCCAATGCTGCACTGTGAACCATTCCAGGCTACCTCCCTTGAGGAGATCCTTTGCCGGGTCGACCCAGCCCTGCTGGATCGCATAGCCAAACTGTGGGGACGAAACAGCGATGGGAAAAGCGAAATAGACTCCTTCTTTTGCCGGCGTGTATTGCTTTTGCACCTTATATCGAAACTCGATCCTCTTCCGGTCGTTGAACAAAAGCACTTCCAATTCGATCGAGGGAGTATTCACATCGGAGCTTCTTAAGAAAATTGAAGTACCCCAAGGCGTTTTTTCTGATCCCAGATACTCGCCCTCGGCAGCAGGGTGGATGGTCAATTGCGCGAGTGGATTCTCTTCACGGGAGTAAACGATGCGTGTCTGTCCGTCACCCCCGGTCACATAGAGATACTGTCCGAACTTGTATGGGCTGCGCTCGTCAACCAACTCGCGCTGCAGTTGCTTGTCGAAGATGCTTTGGATGGCGCCGGTTTTGGGATCGACGGTAATCCGGTAGTATTGGTTTTCGATTGCGGGGTTTTTATCCATCTGCGGTTCGGTTGAATTCGAAACTGCCACGGGCCGGATATTGAAACACTTGTACCCTACTGGAGGTAGATCGCTCGCAAGGAAGCGCACGTGCATGAAGTTGCCCTTTTTGAAAAGAATCTCAACGGGTACGACTTGGCCGGTTGTCATGTCGGCCAATTCGTTATTTTCGGGCATGTCTGTTTCCATCAGCGCGTCTCTGTTCCAGCTCAACGCATTGAACACGACAAAGGTCCCAGCAGGCACGTGAATCCGTTCCGCTAACTGGCTCATTGAACGCTGTGTCAGGTCATCCAGTTCGTACTTCGCCTGCACGGCGTGATTGTCTTTCACGCCAAATCCCTTCACCATCGCCTCGCTGTCGTCTTGGGCAAGGGAGTGGCCCGCGTTTCTCCAGGTATGTTCGGAGTAGAGAACGATATTTCGCCATGCATCGTCGAGCTCAGCCATCGGCGGATGCATGCCAGGGTTCGCGCTCTGGGAGACAGTCGATAGAATCTCAGCCGAGAGTGCCCGATTCTGATTCTGCCGGTCCATCGCGGTGTAATAAGCGTCGGAGCCAGCGCCGTCTTCCCAATAAGGGCCCATATCGCCCTTATAAGTCTTCAGATCGTTGCGGTAATGCTCGTCGATATATTGGAAGAAATCCGCGAAGGTGGCATATTGCATCTTAGGAAAGGCATACTCCCGATCCCATTCGGAGACAACGGTTGCCGTCTGCGGAAACACCTCGACATTTTCTTCCTGCGAACCATAAGCGAGAATGGCATCCGGTTTATAGGTTCCACTGGAATAGGTTTGAAGAAAGATGGGCAGAGCGTCGTATACGGCGGCCAATTGCGGAGGACGGCCACCAAAGATAGATAAAAGCTCCACGTAGCCGCGAGCGTACCAGAATAAGACTTTCTTTCCATCCGGTCCCTCCCACCAGAACGGTGACTCTTCTTTCCAGCGCCCAAGAGCCGCATTAGGCGCCCTGTCAGCGTTGGGGCCTGCCGCCCAATACTTGATTCCCGCACTCGCGAGGACGGAAGGATACGCGCCGCTATACGTCGGCACATCGGTAATGCTTGCAAATGTGAATGGCACACCGTAAGTGCGGGAAAGCCACTTGGAGTAATAGAGGGAGCGATAAAGCGTTTCGAGAGATGCGTAGCCGGTGAGCAGATTCGCATAATTCGCAGGAATGCCGATTTTGTCTTCCCGGACCAGGTTGAGAAGTTCGTCCTGCTGTTGTTTCGAACGAGTGTTCAGAAATTGCTCAACATTCCAGGAACCATCCGTCGTGAATTTAAACGTGGGATGTTCGTGAATCATCTCGACCGCTTGGTCGAGTTCACGAGCCTGAACTTCAGCCACTTTGCCCTGGTTGTCGGTAAAACCGACATCTACATGTGTGTGAGGCACAACAAAAAGAGTCCACTTGCGCGCGGCGGTGAGAGGCATATCGAACGCGAAATGCCTTCCCGCCATCACCTCCAGGCTTCCGCGTGTCGTCCCTGTCCATTCCGGCACCTCAAATTCCAGACGCTTCTCGCCAATGTCCTCGGTCGCGGAGAAACTCGCTTGGTAAGTGTTGCCCGCTACTTTCAGCTCAGCATGTCCGGCCGGAAGCGGGCGCGTGAAGTGAAGGGTTGCGTCGACGATTTCGTAAAGGTGTCCGCCTTTTTCGCGATATAAGATTTCCGGGTTCACCCGCGCGCCGATAGCATTGCTTTGCTTTGCGGAATACGGATCGTTCGTCAGCGAAAGCGCATCGTAGCGAATGCCTGGAACCTCGTGCGGCCCCGTTTCAGATGGACGCGTATCGATACAGGACAGGATGAAGCTGTTTGAGCCTTTGTGCAGATAGCTCACTGGAATGTCAATGGTGAGCGTTTCGCTGGGTTGCCGTGCATTCAGGCTCCCGTAACTCGCCTTCAGGTCCAGATAAAAGACGCCTCCGTGCCCATTGACCTCAACGTGCAGGGCCGGAATCCTCGAAATGGCATAGGGAAAAACTGATACGGTAAGGACAAACGAGCCGCGCGGCGCACTCTCAAGCGGAAACTGTATCTCGTATTTGGATCCCGCTTTTTGTGTGCCGGGCCAGTCCTTGGCCCAGCCGTTCGTTCCCACGCGGTAAAGCACCTGATCGCGCGCCGCAGCGGGAAACTCCGAAGAGGACTGATCGAACTTCCCAATCTCCCACACGGTCCTGCTTTGAGCGGATGCCGCTGTGATCGCAGATAGAAGAAACAGAAAAACAGTGATGATGCGAGTCATACAGTGCGCCTCCTGGCGCGTAGAGAGTAGTGCGTAAAGCTTTTCGCACTTTCGTTCTTTGTCAGCATATTGGAAGGCTGCTGGGCGTTTGATCGTACCGTAGGGAATCTCATAGGCCGCATACGGAGCCTGGGCGGAATGGCTAGTGCCATGAGCTTCATCAATCTCATCATTCTGAACGCGAATGAACTACGTTGCCGCTTTTTCACTCTTCTCACCAGACCTTAAGTGTCAGATTGCCCTGTCCGGGACGCTCGAACGGTCCTGGAGTTGGATTCGAATCACTCCTGGTCTTGCCGATGTAATCCGTGTCTATGTGAATCGGCAAGCCGTCAGGCTGTTCATACGGCAGATCGGGAATAATAGCCTCTCCTAACAGCGTATTGGTCACGAGCTTGCGCGGTTGTTCGCTCATCCATGCCCGGTCAAATTTGAACTTGAGGTAGAGGCCGCCGGCCTTTTCAATCAATTGGAGCCCCGGATCAGAATCCGTTACGACGAGTGAGTGTTCTTCAAATCGCGAAGGCTTGGCCCCATCCAGGAATACATTGCCGTCCATCCACATCGGCAAGGTCTCGCCGTCATACACGCTCAAATCGGCATGTTGCACAAACAAATTGTTGTAGAAGCGGTCATCGCCGTGCGGGTTATCGTGCAATCCTGCAACCTCGGTGGAATGCGCTTTGAGAAACGGCGTCTGGCGGCCATCGAAGGTATTCACTCTCACGACTCCGGCGAACAGGTTGTGCGCGTACGCCCCGCCCTGCGAATTATCTCTCAGCGACACGGACGAGAGGAAAAGATTGTTGTCGAACAAAAATGGCCCGTGGTCCACCTCGACAAACACATCGGAGTCGTTGTCGTGGAAGAGATTCCGCGAGACGCGCGTGCCCTGTGCCATCCAGTCAAGCCAAAGGCCCAAAGGAGTGCGATAAATCTGGTTGTGGTCGATCTGCACGTCGATGGCGCCGTGAAACTTGATGCCCGCGATCTCCGCCCCCGAAAACAATCGCCGCTCGTGAATGTCGTGGATGGTATTGCCGGTAACGGTGCTGAACGCAGCGCCCAAGCTGCCCACAATCCCCGTCTGGCCGCATTCGTAGATGGTGTTGCCGCGAACCATGTGGTGGCCGATCTTCTCCTTGGACCATCCGTCAGCGAGGGCGCGCTGGATCGTCTTCACGTAGCCCTGGGCGCTGTTGGCCGACGTGTTGTCCCACTGGTCGCCGTATTTCCCCAGCGAGATTCCCGAACAAATGGAGTTGCGGATTATATTGTTTTCGATGATCCAGCCCTTGCTCCAATGAGGGCCGATCACGCCAATCTGCTCGGCCGTCGGTGGCGCCCACGGTGTGGCCGCATCCTCCAGCGTGAAGCCGCGCACGGTAATGTAATCGATGCCGGTCTTTTCGGGATAGAACACCGTCTGGCGCACGTTGATCTCCACGCGTTGCCGATTGGGGTCCATGCCTTTGAACTGTGCCCAGATCGTAGTGTTCTCCCTGTCGACCTCGCCAAACCACAGCGCCTCGCTTCCCATCGGCTTCATCACATCGTCCAGGCTGGCCGCCTCTGTCAGCCAGTTGCCGTCGAGATAAACCGCCCCCGTGTGATGCTTGCGGCCAAGCGGACTGAACCAGTCTCCATGGATCAAATCGCTGTAGGGGTTGAAGCTACCAAAGAAAGAATTGGGGAGCGTCATCTTCCAAACATCCTCCTGAACCCTCACCCAGTTCTTCGCTTCTTCAGAGCCGGTGATCACGACCTTCTCGCCCGAAGCGGCTTGATAGACAATGCGCTTGGCTTCCGATGTGCCACCGCGCGGCGGACTGACACGCTCGCGGTAGATACCTCCGTGTACGGTGATCAAGTCGCCCGGCTGCGCAAGATCGGCCGTGTGTTGAATGGTGCGAAATGGGGCCGTTTCCGTGCCTGAGTTGGCATCGCTGCCGTTGGTGGCAACGTGGAAAGTCGTGGCCTGAGCAACAACAGTCAACACGAGACCGGACAGAATTGCGACGAAAGCTTTTCTCATTTTTCTGGCTCACCTTATCCCTTCATGGGGCTTCCGCTCCGGCAAATGTCCCGAGGGTAAGTCCAGTAGCTACCTGAATGGAAGCGAATATATCGTCCTGCGAGAGTCCACAGAATCACTCAGAGATCAGCTGCGGGGCGGTACGGAAGAAATTATTTCCGGCCCAATGCCAGCCGGTATCGTTCCAGAGCGTGAAGAGCGGCTCGCCGTAGTTGGACAGGCTTGCGCCTGTGAAGCCCATCGATGCAACGATTCGTAGCGCATCCGCATTGTAGCGTTTGTACCACTCCCAACTGACGTCCGGGCTGTCGGGCCAGATCAACGGGCCGTAAGGCTCCGTGATGATAGCCTGCAGGGGCTTGCCGGACGGCAGAGTTGTATGTTGAAGCGCCGTCGTGAAGTAGCTTGACACCCGCTCCAACATGGCGGGGTAGTGGCGGCGGCAGGCGTTGTCCCAGGCGGCAGAGAAGGCTTTGAGGTCAAACTTTTCATAGTCGCGGAAACTACCGCCTGGCGAGCCTGGGCCGGCTTTCTCGAAGGCGCGCTTGTCTTCGTCGTCTACGATCACTCCGGGCATGAAGTGGATATCGACCACGTCATAGATGTCAGACATGCGCGCTGCGTAGTTTTCGGCGCCA
>Ga0224555_1002153_pt1 | contig 24142 bp, 26 predicted proteins | sample 714S23034metaG_FD_180687 | JGI IMG/M metagenome (GOLD analysis project Ga0224555, IMG submission 180687) | Peat soil microbial communities from Stordalen Mire, Sweden - 717 S2 30-34 | ecosystem: Environmental > Terrestrial > Soil > Wetlands > Peat | place: Sweden: Norrbotten County, Stordalen...
TATCCACTGTGGGCGCAGGAAACTTGAGGGGTTCATTCTCTAGTACGAGAGGACCGAGAATGACGCACTTCTGGTGTGGCAGTTGTTCCGTCAGGGGCAGCGCTGCGTAGCCATGTGCGGAAGAGATAAGCGCTGAAAGCATCTAAGTGCCAAGCTCCTCCCAAGATAATGTTTCCCGGACGCAAGTCCCTAAAGACCCCCGGCAGACTACCGGGTTGATAGGTTAGGCGTGCAAGCGGAGTAATCTGTTTAGCGGACTAATACTAATCGGTCGTGCGGCTTGATCGCTTTTTTTTCCTCACGGAAAAGACTGCGATTTCAACTCGCGAATTGGGTTGCATCCCTTCTTTTCTGCGTGTAGTTTTCAGCGAATATTCCTGGAATCGTTTCCAGCACGTTCTTTTGATCAATTTTTTGGTGGCTATGAAGCTGTGGTCCGACCCGTTCCCATCCCGAACACGGCCGTCAAACGCAGCCTTGCCGATGGTAGTGGTTGTATAGCTTCCGCGAGAGTAGGTTGCCGCCAGATCTTTCTTAAAGCCGAAACGTCCTGTTTCGGCTTTTTTTCTGCCTATGCGCATCGAGATCATCAATACCGGCGCCGAACTGATGCTGGGCCGGGTGCTCAACACCCACCAGCAGTGGCTCTGCCGCCAACTGGCCGACTTGGGCTATGAAGTCGCCCGCCAAACCTGCGTCGCCGACGATGCCCGCCAAATCCAGGCGGCCGTTGGTGAATCCCTTTCCCGCGCCGACCTCGTCATCACCACCGGCGGCCTGGGGCCGACCTCCGACGACCTCACGCGGGATTTGATCGCCCAGCTTCTCGGACGAAACCTGAGTCTCGACCCGGAGACGCTGGCGCGCGTGGAGCAATACTTCCTCCAGCGCCACCGCGTCATGCCGGCCAGCTCGAAAGTGCAAGCCATGGTCCCCGCCGGCGCCCGCCTGCTGCCCAACAACCACGGCACGGCGCCCGGCCTGCTCATGGAGGCCCGGCCCAATCCCTTTCGCCCCGACGGACTCCCCTCCTGGTTGATTCTCCTGCCGGGACCTCCGCGCGAATTGCGCCCCATGTTTGCCGAATCGGTCATCCCTTTTTTGTCGCGCGAATTGCCGCCGGCCCAAAAATATATCTGTCTTATCCTCAAAACCACCGGCTTGGGCGAATCGCTCGTCGAGGAGAAAATCGCCGGTCCGTTGGGGGAGTTGGTCCAAGCCGGATTGGATTTGGGTTATTGCGCGCGGGTCGGCGAAGTTGAAGTGCGCCTGGCCGCTCGCGGCCATGGCGCCGAGAGCATAGTCCGGCAGGCCGAATCCGTCGTGCGCGGGCTTTTGGGCCGCTTGATTTATGCCGTTGGCGATGAATCGCTGGAATCGGTCCTTGTGCGGATGCTCACCGAACGCGGCAAGACCGTGGCCCTGGCGGAATCATGCACGGGCGGAATGGTGGCCAATCGGCTGACCAACGTGCCCGGCGCGTCGGCCGTCTTGAAATGCGGCCTGGTTACCTACAGCAACGAGGCCAAGAGGGAATTCCTGGGCGTCAGCGCCGCCGCGTTGGAGGAACACGGCGCGGTCAGCGAGGTCGTTGCCCGCCTCATGGCGGAAGGAGCGCGCCAGAGGTGCCGCGCGGATTACGCCATTTCCATCACGGGCATCGCGGGGCCGTCGGGCGGCAGCCAGGCCAAGCCCGTCGGGACCGTCTTTATGGCGCTGGCGGACGAAAAAGGGATGGTGGTTCAACGTCAATTTAACCCGTTTGACCGGGAAACTTTCAAGTACGTCACCTCGCAACAATCGCTGGACATGTTGCGCCTCGCGTTGTTGGGATAAACCTTAATCGCCGAACAGCTTTTTCAACTTCTCGCGGGCGGCGTCTTCGCGCGGGTTGGTTTCGGTCTTGGGAACGAACGTCCGCCGGGCCAGTTCAAAGTATTCGCAAAAGTTTCCCGCCGCCTTCTCCAGGACGGGGTCGGCCCGGCGGTCGCGGCATTGATAGGCCACGCGGGGATCGTAGCTGACGCAATTCAAGCACACTCGCAGATCGGCGTTGCAACGGTGGCATGAATCCCCCCGCCCGGGTTGTCCGGCCAGGTTCCACTCCCAGCCGCATTGATGGCAATGTCGAGTCGCACTCATGCCGGCAATTATAGCCGTTCCCGGCCCGCGCGCCAATGGGAGTTTGCGGCCGGTTTTGCTGTGCCGCCCGCAAACCAGTCCGGCTGAAAATGCAACTTAAAAATTTTCCAAATCGAAGTTTTACCGCTGGACGGAGCCAGCCTTGCATGTAGTTTGCCATGAGAACATTCAATGAGGACCACTGAAAAGCGCATGGTTCCGGCGGCGCCGGACCTGGACGGGAGCGAAGCGGAAAATCTGCTGGGAGAGTTCCGCGCCCTGTTGCGGCAGGTCGGCCTGCCCGGCGCGGCGGCCGGACTGGACGTCCCGTTCTGGGCTGCCGCCCTCGACGCGCCCCTGGCCCCCGGCCGGTTTCTGGAGGATTATCTGGAACAGCTTCTCCTGCCGCGGGAGTTGCCCGCGATTGTGACCGCTTGCGGTTGTGCCTGCCGCGGCGAACTGCGCGAATTGCTGGCGCAGGATCAGTCCCTGGCCGCAGCCTTGCTCGCGTCGCCCTTTGCCGCCCCAAGCCGGCGGACGGGCTGGCTGCACTTGGCGCGGTTGCGGCCTTTGCGCGATGACCGGATTGTCCAGCGCTATCTTGCGGCGGTGGAATCCGGCCAGGCTCATGGCTGGCACACCATTGTTTATGGGGTGACGCTGGCCGTTTATTCGCTGCCGTTGCGCCAGGGGCTTCTCCATTACTCGCACGCCACACTGGCCGCCCTGGCCTCGGCGGCGGGCAGGTCCGAAAATATCAGCGAGCCGGAACTGGACGCGATGCTCTCCGGCCTGCTGGCGCGCGTGCCCCAAGGCATCGAGGCCACCCTGGCCACCGGCTGCCGCGGCGCGTTTTTGCCCCAAGTGTAATCTTCGATATTTCCCAGGCTGTTGGAAAATCTTGACGGATTAAGGCGGGCTGGCGGCCAGTTCGGCGCAGGTTTGATTGAAGAATTTCACGCACTGGGCGACATCGGGCATGGAATTGTCCCAGTTATACTCGTACTCCACGCAAAACGCGCCGTGAAATCCCTGCCGCTTGAGTTCCGCCATCATGGCCTTGCATTGCCCGGCGCCCGTGCCCCACGGCACGTCGTGGGCGTTGCGGCTCGCGGCGTTCAGGTCCTTGAGGTGCAGGCAGAAGACGTGGCCTTGCAGTGTTTTCAGGCACGCCACGGGGTCCAGACCTGAGCGGACCCAATGGCCCGTGTCAGCGCACGCGCCCAACAAGGGACCGCGGCCTTTGATCGCCTCCAGCACTTTTTGCGGGTCCCAATACTGCGAAGGTTTGGGATGGTCGTGAATGGCGACCCGGATGTTGTATTCCTTGCACAACTTCTCCACGGTGTCCAGGGCTTCCGGCGCCGGCTCGCCGACCAGCGTGTCCAATCCCATTTTGCGCGCGAACTCGAAGGACTTGCGGCATTGGGCCTCGTTGGCGGGCAGCGAGACGTAGGCGTTGACCAGCGTCAATCCCCTGGCCTCGGCCTGCTTTTTGATCGTTTGAATTTGCTCGTCGGACAGATTCACCAGCGGAATCGTGTTCGTTCCCTTGAGCTTGATGCCGGCGGAGAAACTCATGTGTTTGAGGCCCAGCGCCGCCGTTTTGTCCATGCACTCGAAGACCGTGAAATTTTGAAAAGTCCGTTCGTGAATGGCCATCTGCCAGCCGAGTTGGCTGGCGGGAGTGGGCGCCGCTTCCCCGGCGCGCGCCGCCGCTGCCCAAAGCAGGAGGCAAGTTGTTGTCAATAATGTCAGGTGTTTCATGGTGAGGAATGGTCAGCTTAGTTTCCAAGGGGGGCGAAAAGGGCGGGTGAGCAACGCGGCCGCTTCCGGATCATCCAGAATGCGTTCGTTGGCGGCATCCCATTTGAGTTTCCGGCCCACCAGCATCGAGATCAGCCCCAGATGACCGGGGATGGTGGAGTGGTGCGCCGTCTCCACCGGCGTAATGGTCGGCTGGCGGGACTTCACCGAATCCAGGAAATTGCGGTAGTGATCGTTGGAAAGGGTGAGTTTGATCTTGCGCTGGCTTTCGGGCAATTGCTTCATGTCGGCCCAATCTTCGTTCGAGGCCTCGAAATGCTCCCGATCCACCCAAACCCAGCCGTCGGTCCCGATCCATTTGGTGCCGGCGCGTATTTCCTTGTATCCGCCAGCCATGGTCATGGCGATGTCGTCGGGGTATTTGAGTTCTATGCGATACTTGGTGGCGGTGTTCCAGACCGCGTCGGGCGGCGGAAACTCGCCGTTGCCCTCAATCTCCAGCGGCCCCGCGTTGTCAAAGCCGAGGCCCCAGTGGGCGATGTCGCAATGATGGCCCACCCAGTCCATCAACTGGCCCCCGCCGGTGTTGTAATTCCAGCGCCAGTTCTTATGAATCCGGGCGCGCACATAAAGCATCATTTGGGAAGGGCCAACCCAATTGTCGTAATCCAGCTCCGGCGGCGGCGCGCTCACCATTTTGTATTGGCCGGTGTGCCCCGAATCGTTGTTGCCGCCGGGCAGGCCCACCTCGACTCGGGTGACCTTGCCGATCAAGCCGTTGCGCACGATTTCCGCCGCCTTATGGAACTTGGGCACGGAGCGCTGCCAGGAGCCGGTTTGCCAGATGCGCTGGTTCTCCCGCACCGCCCGGACAATGGCCTGCTGTTCCGCAATGGTCCGGGCCAGCGGTTTCTCCCCGTAAATATCCTTCTTGTGCCGGGCGGCTTCCACGGCCGCCAGCGCGTGCCAATGATCGGGCGTGGCGATCACCACCGCGTCAATGTCGGGCCGCCGCAACAACTCGCGGAAATCATGGTAAGCCTTGCAATCCTTGTTGTTGTAAAACTTGTTGACCACTCCAACCATCCCGTTGAGGTGATTCTTGTCCACGTCGCACGCGGCCACGACCCGGCAATCCTTCTGGCCCATCAACGACTTTATATCGCCGACCCCCTGCGTGCCGCAGCCGACAACCCCCATGACGATTTGTTCCGAAGGCGGTTTGCGCGCGGTGGCGCAACCGGTGACAAGATACGGCGCGACAAGAGCAGCCCCGCCAGAGAGCAGAAACCGCCGCCGGGTGAAGGCGGCCCCATTTTCAGACTTGGTCATAAGGCCAACAGGATGCGGGACGGGACGGCAAAATACCAAGAAAAACTTTTCCACGGCAGGCGCCCCTCGACTTTTCAGCATTTTTTGTTATGATGGATGACGTGAGTTTTGTTGATGAGTTTAACACGCTTCCTCTGGACGGCCTCCTGCCCTGTTCGCTGGAAGCCTCGCCGGACCAGGTGCGCCAGGCGCTGGACGAGCCGCGTCCGGCCCTGGCCGATTTCGCGCGGCTGATTTCTCCCGCCGCCGCCCCCTGCCTGGAGGAAATGGCCCTTCGCTCGCAAGCGCTGACCCGGCGGCGTTTCGGCAAGGTCATGCGCCTGTTTGCCCCGCTCTACCTCTCCAACGAGTGCGTCAACAATTGCAAATACTGCGGCTTCTCCCGCGACAATCCCATCGCCCGCGTCACCCTCAGCGTGGAGGACGTGCTGCGCGAGGCGCGGGCGTTGCGGCAACAGGGCTTCCGCAATATTTTGCTGGTGGCGGGCGAGCATCCCAAATTTGTCTCCGGCCCCTACCTGGCCGATTGCATCCGCGCGTTGCACGCCGAAGTGCCCGGCATCTCCCTGGAACTTGCTCCCATGGAAACAGAGGATTACATCCCGCTGGTCCAGGCTGGCGCCGACGGCCTGGTCGTTTACCAGGAAACTTACGACCGCGCCGTGTATGCCCGGATGCACACGGCGGGGCCGAAACGCAATTTCGACTGGCGCCTGCAAACGCCCGAACGCGCTTACGCGGCGGGTTTCCGCCGGTTGGGCATTTCCCCGTTGTACGGCTTGGGCGACTGGCGGCGCGAAGCGATCTGTGTGGCCGCCCACGCCCAATACCTGCTGCGCCATTGTTGGAAGGCGCAACTGACCATCTCCCTGACCCGCCTGCGCCCGTGCGCGGGCGAATTCCAGCCTCCCGCGCCCATGTCGGAACGCGACCTGGTGCAATTGGTGTGCGCCTTGCGCCTGTTGCTGCCGGACGCGGGACTGGTGCTCTCGACACGCGAATCCGCCACGATGCGCAACGGCCTTATTCCGCTGGGCATCACCATGATCAGCGCCGGCAGCCACACCGAGCCGGGTGGATACACCGGAGCGGGCCGCGAGAAGTTGCACCAGACTTTGCGGGGGCGCATGGTGGAACTGGCGGCCGGCGCCAGCGAATGGGCCTCCGGCGCCACAGGCCAATTCGATATTGCCGATGACCGGTCTCCAGACCAGGTGGCCGAGCTGTTGCGGCGTCTGGGTTACGAGCCGGTCTGGAAGGATTGGGACGCGGCCCTGACGGCCTGATGCAAGAAAACTTTGTCATCGCCAACGGAGAAAAGGTGCCCGCCCCTATTCCTTGCACCATTGAGCAGTTCCTGCGGGCGCGGAAACTTCGTCCCCGCAGCGTGGTCGTCGAACACAACGGCCAGGCGGTGGCGCCTTCCGAGTTCGGACAGCGCCCGCTGGCGGCAGGCGACCGCCTGGAAATCATCAGCATTGTCGCCGGCGGATGAACCCGGCGCTGCCAAAACCGGAGAAAAAATGTCCCAAATCAGGACACACCAATAGTTTTCAGGTTGACAACTCTAAACATCTCCAGCAGAATACAAATGTTAAGTGACGCGGTGATTGTCCCAATAGCTGGAAACAAGTCCGCCGATTTGGAGTTCCCCTTATTGACGGCAGAGTTTTTACCAGGCACACTGCCACATTGAAAGAGCAAATCAGACAATATGAAAAGATTCAAAACAGATTTCCTGTGTGAGTCGTCGTCCTTTTTGGGGGGCATGGGCAGCGTTTTGAATATCTGCGGCCACAATCACAAATACAACGAATCGGGAAACCCTGACGAAATTGCAATTTCCCATGACTGGCACATGGTTGGGCAGGACATCCGTGACGCTTTGAAAAAGGCCGAGACAGAGATTTGCGGTCAGACTGCTCGCAGATGAGCGAGAACGAAATTCCTTCTGCCACGCCAAAAGATCCGCAACCGGACCTGGATAAGTCCTTGCTGCCAGTGCCAGCGCCAGCGTCGCTTGGAGAAAAATCTGAGAGAATATCCCCGGAGGAGTTCAAGGGCATTCCACCAGAGAAGGTAAACAAAATTGAGATGGAGAAGAAGGTGGTTTTTAGTCAGCAAGGGCAGGAATCGAGAGGCCAGTTCTTAGGCTTCGTAATTGCAATTGTCGGGCTTCTTTGTGGCACCTACGTTGCCGTTTCAGGGCAGCCCTGGGCTGGCGCCGCGATTGGAGGAACGCCTCTCGTGGGGCTTGTTTCGGTATTTGTTTTATCAAAACACATAGATAAGGCAGACTTGTCTGAAAAGAAAAAGCAATTGGAAGAAGAGGCCATTCCGCCGCCTCCAAATCTCAGCAATACCAGGAAAAAGAAATATCGCAGATAGTTTTGTTGCTTAGAGGCTTATTCGCGCCAACCGCCCAGGAAAAATCTGCGTTTGCGAAGTCTATGAACCCGGATATGCGCGCATTTTTGGACGCGTTCGATGCGGAGATCGTGTTTGGACAGGTCGTTGTGCGGCGCTGGGAGCGCGGATTTGAACTGCGCCACGTCTCCGATCTCGCCGCCGCCCCGCACACCTTGGCCGCGCTCAACGGAACCGAACTGCGCGCTTGGGCGCAGTCCGCCGCGGGCGGCGCGTTTCGACCGCTCAAGTCCGCTCCGAATTTGCGGGCCGGCTGGCGGGCCATGGCGGCGGACGGCGCGGCCCTGGAGCTGCTGCTGCACGGCCTTTACCCGGGCGCGGTGGCGGATTGGTTTGCCGCCCGCTCGCCGCATCCGCCGATCACTTCCTACCGCCAGTTTACCGCTCGCCAAACGGGGATGTATCGCCTCGCCACCATGCTCCCGGACTCCATCGCCGGCGCGGCCATTCGCGCTTGCTGCCATGCTGATTTTTGTCTCAAGCGCCGGCTCTGGACGGTGGACGGCCTCAAGCCGGACGACGCGGATCAAAAGAGCGTCATCCCGTGTCTTGAACCGTGCGCGCTGATGCTGGAATTCGCCCGCAAAGCGGCGCGGCTGGAGCAAAACCCCGCGCCGCCTTCCGGCCAGCCTGTGCCCGATGTGGCGGAGGGCGACTTCGACGCCCCCAACAATCCGAGGCGGCTGCGATTTGTCTTGGAAAAGCAGGCCCTGGCGTTTAAACCAACCGCGGTTTAGTCTAACTTTTTATGAACGTCAAAGTTGCCAGCACCATGCTGGCTTTATGGAGTTTGGGCGCCATCGCGGCGGCGCAAGTGCCCGACGCGCTGTTGCCGCCGGCCAATCAAGTGCCGCCGGCGTTGATCCCGCCGCCTACCAATTTGCTTTCCCACGTGCTGGCCGCCAAAGAGGCCGGCCCGGCTTGGGAGGAACTGACGGCCTCCTCGGGCCGGCCCGAACCGCCCGCCGCGTGGCAGACCAAGGAGCCAACCGAAAAAGAGCAGACCGCTTTTTTCCTGCCCTATGTTCTGGCGTTGATGGACAAGTCGAAGGATTTTTACACCCGATTCCCCAAGGACCCCCACGCCGGCGACGCCCGCAAACAGGAATTTGACATCACCGGCGTGGCCGTCATGAGCCTGGGCGCGACCAATCAGCAAGCCCGCCTGGACGCCGAGGAGAAAGCTCTCCTGGCCGACCCCGCGCTCTCCGAGGAGGACCGCTTCGGCATCCGCGAAGGCGACATCGAACGCGCCGCCAAAGCCAAGGAGTCGGTGAGCGAGGCGGCCGCCCTGGCCGAGTTTGAAAAGGGCATTCGCCTCTTGCAAAAGGAATTCCCCAAGCGGCCGGAAATCCTGAAAATGCTGCTGGAAATCGCCGACAACTTCGATCCCGCCAAAGCCCGCGGCGTTTTTCAGGAGATTACCAACAGCCCCGTCGCCAGCGCTGAGACCAAGGAGTCCGCCGCCGGCGAGTTGAAGAAACTTGACGCCGTGGGCAAACCGGTGGACCTGCGTTTCACCGCCTTGGACGGACGCGAAGTGGACTTGTCCAAAATGAAAGGCAAAGCTGTGCTGATTGATTTTTGGGCGACCTGGTGCGGGCCTTGCGTGGAGGAAATGCCCGAGGTCAAGGCGGCTTACGACCAATTCCATGCCAAAGGTTTTGAAATCGTCGGCGTCAGCCTGGACAGTGAGAAGGACAGCCTCAAGGAATTTGTCTCCAGCCATAAAATGGAATGGCCGCAATACTTTGACGGCTTGAAATGGGACAATAAATTCGCCCGGCAATTCGGCATCGAATCCATCCCCGCCATGTGGCTGGTTGATAAAAAGGGCAACCTGAGCGACATCAACGCCCGCGCGGACCTGAGCGGCAAAATTCAGAAGTTGCTGGCGGAGTAACTTGTGCCGGCCATGCCTCCACTGGATCATTTTCCCTGGATCAACGGGAAGTTTCTTGGCATCGAGTGGACGGTCTGGAAGATGGTGGGCTGGACGGGCAACGCGATTTTCTTCTCCCGTTTTTTGGTGCAATGGCACGCCACCGAGAAGCGCAAGCAAGTCGTGGTGCCCGCCTTGTTTTGGTGGTTGAGCATCGCCGGCTCGCTCGTGTTGCTGGCCTACGCTTTATTCTACAAGCATGATTCGGTTTTCATTTTCTCCTGCGCCTTCAATTGGATTCCCTACATCCGCAACCTGGTCATTCATCATCGCCACGCAAGGGCGCAACGGCAGTGCGCCGAGTGCGGCCTCCTTTCTCCGCCCTCGGCCAGCTATTGCAGCCGGTGCGGCGCCAGGCTGGCGGACCCGGCCGCCGCCGCCGGCCACGCCAGCGGCGCGCCTTGAGCCGTTTACTCTTCCGCCGCGGCAATCTCAAAAATGTGCCCGTCGTAGGTCACGACGTACAGTTCGCCTTCCAGGTCCTGCGCGAAGCTGGTGATGTTCTTCGGTTGTTCCAAAAGCGTGCCATAGCTCGTGACTTTGCCCCCGGCGTACCGGAATCCCCAAAGGGTGCCCAGCGCGTAGTCCCCATAGATGTAAATGCCGCGCAAGGACGGATGCCTGGCGCCGCGATACACATAGCCGCCAATGACGCACACCCCGATGCTGTGCTTTGGAAACGCGGACTCCGCCAGCAAGTTCGTATTGTGCGCGTACTCCAGGACCGGATCGAGGTAGCGCGCGCCTTCCGGGCCGGGCTTGAAATGATGCGCGCCCTCGCGCACGCTCCAGCCGTAATTGCCTCCCTTGACGATCAGGTCAATTTCCTCCCATTTGTCCTGGCCCACGTCGCCCGCCCACATCTGGCCCGTCTGACGGTCCCAACTGTACCGCCACGGATTGCGCAGGCCGTAAGCCCAGATTTCCCTGCGCACGCTGTTCTCCCAAAAATCCGGCTCGGCGATGAACGGGTTGTCGGGTGGCAGACCGTAAGGCAGCGTCTCTCTCGCGCCGTGCAACCCAATGGTGGAGCGGGTGTTCACATCCAGGCGAAGGAGTTTCCCGCGCAACGTCCCGGTGTTTTGCCCGGCGCCGAATTCGTCGTTCTGTCCGCCGCCGTCGCCGGCCCCAACGTAGAGAAAACCATCCGGGCCGAAACTCACCTGGCCGCCTTTGTGGACGTCGGCGGGCTGGGGAATTTCCAGCAGGATGCGTTCCGCATTGGTGTCCGCGCGATCAGGATCCGCCGCGGAGACTTTCCATTCGCTGAGCACGCTGCGGCGCGGGTTTTGGCGGCTGTAAAAGAGGTAGAAAAGGCCGTTGGTTTTGAAGCTGGGATGAAAGGCCAGGCCCAACAGGCCCTGTTCCAAAGAGACATGCAATTGCCGGTCTTCGATGTTGAGAAATTCCTTCGCCCCGGCGCCATCCGCTCCCTTGCGCACAAGCAGCACGCGCCCGTCCTGTTCCACGATGGCGAAGCGATCCGAGCCGTCCGGCGCTTGTTCCATCCAAACAGGATTATTGCACTCCAGTTTTGGGAAGACCGGATGAAGGGCGATCCTGGGCAGCGGCTGTCCCTCGACTTGACATAGCCCGAAGAGGGCCGTCAAGTCCGCCGCCAAAATGAGCAACCTCCCACACACGGCGCCAAGGTGGACTAACGACGGGGGAAACTCAACCAAAAAGTCACAGAGGGGGATTTTATCGGGGCGCGCCCCGGCCCTCTTATTTGGCGCCTTGATCAATCCAGGCCCGGATCAAGCCGACTTGTTCCGCCGTGAGCGGTTTTGGCGGCGGGCCGCCCCTGCCTGGGCCGCCGTCTTGTCCGCCCGGCTGGGCGGGAGGCTGGCCGCCGTTGGCAGGGCTTCCGGCTGGAGGTCCGCCGCGAGGACGGCGCTTGGGCGGCATCGCGATCTTGTCATCAATTTGCGCGGCCGCCGCGACCAGCAGACTCTGTTTGCTGTCGCCGGCAACGACCATCTTCCCATCTTTCCCGCCTTTCAGAACGGCCTCAAGGCTGTCCAGACGCAAATTCTCTTTGGCCCGTTGCTCCCCGTGGCAACGCACACAAGAAGCCTTCAACAGGGGCAGCACATCCTTCTCGAACGTGACGCCCTGTTGCGCCGACGCGGGCGGCAGCTTGCTGACATCAATCTTGCTGATGTCCCACTGGTTCTCGTCTGGTGGAGTTTGGGCCGCGGCCGGATATCCGGCCAGCAGCAATCCGAAAGCGGTCAAAGTAATGGCTGGTCTCATTCTCATATTGAGCGGCAATATTGCAGATTGTGTGAATTAGTCAAGGTTAAGATGAAGAAAAGAAGTGGGCGGGATTCGATCTGTTTTGTTGCAAGAACAAAATGGGCTGGCTAACAGGGAAGATATCGTGTAAGAATCCTCTCGGAATTATGGCAAAACTCAAACACATGCCGCCGCTCGAGCTGCCGGTCGCCCGCCTTGTCAGAATCGGCATACATTGGAAGCCGACAAAATCTGAGTTGCCAAAGGCGCAAGGCGAACTGGTGGGCAAGCTTTGCGACGAAACGGTTGGCAATGCCCTCGCCGCCATGCTTGGGGGCATTTCAGTGGAGGAGCCGAAAGCGAATTCCCTGCTTCCAGCAGGCCCTGATTGTGTCGAAGTTGGGCCAACCCGAGTCATTGGAGGGATTCGCCCGCAGAATTTTGACGTGGCATATCGGCCAGACGGTATTCGCTTCGCCTAAGACAGCAAAACTCTAAACACCAAAAAGAGTCTTGGGAAGAATTACCAAAACATGATTAATGACCTCGGCGCGGAGGCAACAACAGTTCATGCGCGGTTCGCCTCCGCCATCGTCGCGTTCATCGTTGCCGTGCCTGAACCATGCTTGGGCAACCACGGTCGCAATTTGATTGCCGCTTTGACCCGGCTTTGCGCCCGGGAAACCACCAGCGGGGATCTCTACAAAGCCGAGGCCATCGGCCTGCTTGTCTGGCACCCACACGACGGCAGCATTGATGCGACCTGGCCTCCGCAGGAATCCCCATTGCGAATTGAAAAATTCTCGAAGCAGGTTGAGGCTTGTTACACCTACCGATTTGCCGGACAACCGCCGCACAATACGGACTACCTGGAGGGAATCTTCGATGATGTTGATGGCAAAGTGCGATCTCGTGATATGTTCGCTGCCGTTCATGTCGTTGATGACCTGGTGCTTCCAGGCAGGATGCCGCAGTGTGACAAAAGCCTGTTGCGCCAAATTCTGGATAAATTGATTCAACGCCGGAAGACGAAGTCGAATTGAATGCCATTCGGCTGGCATGATGGTTTTTACAGGTGCCCGTGCTGTTGAAAGTGAACAATCCCAAAGATTAGCGAACAAGACGAACATTATTCGTAGAATCTATAAAACCTTTTGGATTCGTACACTTCGACCTTGTTCCCCGGTTTGCGCACGATCCGCACGGCGGTGCCCGGCGTCCGGGCCATGAATGGCAGCGCGTCTTTTGGAGCAAGCACGCTCATGACCTTGGTCAAACCGTCCGCCGTGAAATCATCCGGCGCGATCACGGTGACCAGACTGTGATCGGTCAGTCCCATGCCCGTGCGCGGATCCACAATATGCGAGTAACGAACTCCGTTGATCTCCAACCGCTGAAACAAGTCGCCCGACGTGGAAATCCCCGCCTGCGACAACACGACGTAGCGCGCCGGGGGCGCGTTGCTGGCGTCCAGGGGCGGCAATTCGATGCGCCAGCCTTTCTTGCCGGGAGGCGGGCCGCTGACGCCCATGTCGCCGCCGCCGGAAACCAGCGCGCTGGCAATGCCCAGCCGGCGCAAGGTTTCGACCGCCTGATGCACCGCGTACCCTTTGGCGATCCCGCCCAAATCCAGCCGCATGTTCGGAGCCAGCAGCTTGACGGTGTGGCGCGCGGGGTCCAACTGCATTTTGGCGTAGCCGACGGCCTGTCTGGCCCTGGCCAGCCGGGCGGGATCGGGCGGTTTCCCCTGGCTGCGCGCAAACCGCCAAAGATTGACATAAGGGCCGACCGTCACGTCGAAAGCGCCCTGGCTGCGCTGGGCCAGGGTTTGCGCGCGTTCCAACACGACCCACAGATCGGGGCTGACCGCCACGGCCTGATCCTGGCCGGATGTTTGCGACAGCCGGCTCAATTCGCTGTCCGAATTGTAATCCGTCATCATGTCGTTGAGTTCCTTGACGCGCTGGAAGGCCGCCGCCGCCGCGCTCTTGGCCGCGTTTTGCGAAGGGGCGTAAAGGACGATGCGGAAGGGCACGCCCATTTCGGTCTGATGAAATTCGTAACGGTCCGGCGGCGCGGCCGCCTCGCGCCTGGAAACGCAGGAAGCGGCCAGCAGCGCCAACAGGATCGAAAGAAAAAACAGCGGCAGAGGCATAAAACCGGAAAATCGCCTTTCCATTCCTCTGATCATCAATTGTGGCATATCGCCTCCATTCCCATTCTGCCATCAAGGCTGGCACAAACGCCGATGAAGGGAAGAACAAAGAATGGAAGCGCCGATGAGCGAGCAGTGGGAGAGTTAAGCTTCGATTAGACGTTGGATTAGCCCGGATTGGGCCGGAGCAAGGCCGGATTGGCCATGCCTGAAATCCGCGTCAAGGTAGCGCCGGCTGGCGCCGACTTTAAGCCGGCATATCGCCGATGGCCCATCGGCCCCATGCCGACAGCTTGACGCCATGAGCCGCCTGCGGATGAACAATCCGTGAGACAGCCGGCTCCCATCCGGCGCTGCGAGACCCGTCTCGCGCTGAACTTTTTCAATGTTCACGCGGCGATATTACCAGAAACAGTGGGAAACCAAAAACGGTAGGTTTTTAGTGCGCTTTTTTCGCATAAAAATGCAATTGAGCGCGTTTTTGTGGGGATGATGGCGATCGTGCCCGTGAAAGTAACGCGCCATCAACCACTTGCGGGGCGGTCCAAAACAGGTGCGTTTATATGACAGACGCCTTTTTCGCGCCGGGGGCCTGGGCGGTGTTTTTCGTCGCAACTCCCTGGGCATCAAGAGGATCGGAGGCAAAAATGCCCCGGACGGCCACTCTCCGTTTTATGTCAATCATTTTTGCAAGCCGTTTTCAAAACGCGAAAAACCAATGGGAAAAACCGGACTTGGCAGAGGAATGTCGGCAGAGGAATGGGGAAACGAACACAATGTGGCAATGCATGGAATTTGACCCGTTTACAGTGCAATTGCGCCTTTTCGCGGCTATTTCTTTGTCTTCAATCCTACGGACTCCTCTGTAAAAACGCTGATTTGAACAGGAGACAACAGAGGTGGCAGACGTTTTTTTTCCGCTCTCTGTTCTCTCTGCGCCCTCCTGTTTAAAATTCTGCTCTTTTCCGCCCGGTCAGGCCGGACGGGGCTTTTAAGGGGGTTCAAATCTCCGCTTGCATTCGCCGGGGGGGTGAATTAGAATGCGCGTGCAGTTGTTCTTTGATAGTTAGCGGATGGTTTAGCCATCCAAACGTAATTAACGCTGGGAACCTCGTGAGAATCGAGGACGGTTGCGCCACTGTGACGGGTTACAAACTCCCATCGCCACTGGTTCCATGGGGAACCGGGAAGGCCGGAGCAAGGTTCGACACCCGCAGTCAGGACATCAGCGCGATTACGCTCGTCGGGTCCCGCCCGCGCGGGATCACTTCTCCGTCAAAGAGAAGGATGAGGCCAGCCCGTTGGAACTGTTTTCCAACGGATTCGTCGAATGCCTTCATTCCCGCTTTTGCCGGAGCTTGAAGGCGTTTTTGTTTTCAGGCTCCCCACTGGTCTCTCAATCACCATCGAACCGTTGATAGATCAGTTATGCGAATTAAATTATTGTTGTCGCTGGCTTCGGCCGGCTTGGTCTTCGTTTCCACCGCCTTTGGCGGCCCTTACGCCGCCACGGTCGCCAGTTACAATCCCGGCTCCGGTTACGCCGCCGCCTATACCAACACCTCCGCCGTCCTGGGCCAGCCTTCGGCCGCTGATTCCGACGGCGACGCGGTGGACCCGTTTGATCCCCCCTGGCAAACCAACCAAATCCTCTCCATCGGCGCCGGCGGGTGGGTGACGGTGGCGTTTGACCGGCCCCTGGTCCATTATCCCAATGGCAACCGCGACTTCATCATTTTTGGCAATTCCTCTTTTGACGTGACCAATGATGAGGCCGCGCCGGACCTCCGGGCCACCGACGGCAACGTGGCCAACGACCTCGGCCAGACGCGCGTGTCGGTCAGCCACGACGGGGTGACGTTCTACACGCTCAATCCGGCGCTGGCCCCGACGGTCAATGATCTTTATCCCACCGATGCGGCGGGCAATTTTCAATTGCCGGTCAGTCCGGGCCTGGCGCCGTCGAATTTCGCCGGCCTGACGCTGGCGCAGATTCGGTTGCTCTACAACGGTTCGGCCGGCGGGGCCAGTTACGACACCGCCTGGGCGCAGGACGCCAACGGCAATCCGGTCAGCCTGCCGGACATCCGCTACGTGCGCGTGGATGTCACCACCAGCCGCGTGCAAATCGCCGGCTTCGCCGCCGTGACGGGCACGGTTCTGGCGGAGGATTTCTCCAACAACCCGGTCGCCGACGGCTGGCAGGCTTTTGGAACCACCAACCTGTTCACCTGGGCCGCCGCCAATCAGGGTTTGCAGGTGACGTGGGATTCGACGCAGCCCAACAGTTATTTTTACCACCCGCTGGGCACGATCATGACCAGCAACGACGCCTTTAGCGTGAGTTTTGATCTGCTGCTCAACGACGCCAACACCAACGCCGATGGCACCAACGCGCTTGATCTGTCCATCGGTTTCCTGAATCTGTCGCAGGCCGAGAACCCCAATTTCCTGGTCGGCAGCGAAGACGCGACCAATCTGGCCGGGTTTCAATTCTACCCGGGCGCGGACGGGTACCTGCCGGACTTGGAAGCAACATTGCAGGACGCCAATGGCTTGTATTACTTCGCCTACAATGACGTGCCGTGGAGTTTTGGCGCGTATTATCACGTCATCATCAATCATGCCGCCGGGACCAGCGCGCTGACTGGGCAGGTTCTGGTGAATGGACGGCTTTATACTTCCCTGCCAGGGGGCGGGCTGTATGGCGGGTTTTATAACGAGGGCACGGGCGATTTTAGGCTTGACACAGTCGCCATCAGCAGCTACAGCGACGCGGACAGCGCCTTATACGGCGAAGGCCCCTATTCGATTACGGCGCACGGGATGGTGAAGAATTTCCTCATTACCGCCCCGCCGCCGCCGGTCTCGTATCTCTTTGGCAGCTTGACCAACAATGCCTGGCAGGTGCAATTCTGGAGCCGGGCCGGCTGGAATTACACCCTGGAAAAAAGCGCGGACCTGCAAACCTGGTCGCCCCTGGCGCCGCCGGTGGCCGGCGTTGGCGGCCAAATGACCTTGCAGGACACCGGCGCTCCGGGGCAAAGCCATTATTACCGGGTCAGCGCCAGTCCGCAGTGAACATGAGCGAGCCTAAACAGAAAGTTTGCCCGCGTTGCGGGGAGCGGTTTGAATGCCATCTCTCCGCCGACTGCTGGTGCGCCAAGTATCCGGCGGTTGGCCCCCTTGAACCCAAGTCCGATTGTCTCTGCCCCAAATGCCTGGAGAAGGCGAGCCGGCGGAAGAAGGAAGGCTTCACGCTGATTGAGTTGCTGGTCGTCATGGCCATCATCGCCATATTGGCCACGCTGTTGTTGCCCGTCCTGGGCCGGAGCAAGGAATCCGCCAAAGCCGCCAAGTGCGTCAGCAACCTGCGCCAGTTCTGCCTGTCAGCCCAAATGTATTGGGAAGACAACAACGGGCAAAATTTCGCCTACCAAGACGCCGCCACCAACAACGGAAACATCTATTGGTTTGGATGGATCGGCAACGGGCCGGAGAAAACGCGCGCCTTTGATCCGACACCAGCCGCGTTGTATCCCTATATGGGCGCGGGGGTGGACCTGTGCCCTTCCTTCAATTACAGTTCGTCCCAGTTCAAGCTCAAAGCCTCCGTGCCGACTTGCGACTACGGCTGCAACCTCTATTTAAGCCCCTTGGATCAGCCCCCGCTAAACATGAAAGACATCTGCCAGCCATCCGCCCTGGCGCTGCTGGCCGATTCCGCCCAGGTTAACACCTTCGAGAAGCCGGCCTCCCCCAAGAATCCGATGTTTGAGGAATGGTACTACATCAACCAGGATTCAGATGAGCCGAACGGCCAGTTCCGCCACGACCAGCGCGCCAATGCCGTCTTTTGCGACGGCCACACGGAACGGGAGCCTATGGTGCCAGGCTCGCTAGACCAGCGCCTGCCCGCCCAACTCATCGGTTTCCTCCCCTTGGCCATCCTGCAACCTTGAAAGAAACATGAAGGAAAAAATCGTCTTTTGCTGGAGCGGCGGAAAAGATTCCGCGCTGGCGTTGCACCGGCTGCTGGCGGAAGGCCGCTACGAGGTGGTATCGCTGCTGACCACCTGCAACGAGCATTTTCAGCGCGTCTCCATGCACGGCGTGCGCCTCGAATTGGTGGAGCAACAGGCCCGCGCCATCGGCCTGCCGTTGGAAAAAGTGTTCGTCAGCCAGCGCGGTTCCAACGAGGAATATCAGGAAAAAATGAGAGAGCGGATGCTGGCGTGCAAGGCGCAAGGCGTCACCCGCGTCGCCTTTGGGGATATTTTTCTCGAAGACCTCCGACGCTGGCGCGAGGCCAATCTGGCGCAACTGGGCCTGAGCGGCCTTTTCCCAATTTGGAAGGCGGATTCACGCGACTTGATCCGGGAGTTTGTCGCGCTTGGCTTTGGTTCGATCCTCTGCTGCGTCAGCGACGCCTATCTGGATGAAACGGCCCTGGGCCGGAAGATTGACGCGGATTTCCTCCAGTGGCTGCCGGCCAGCATTGACCCTTGCGGCGAATACGGCGAATTCCATTCGTTTGCCTTCGCCGGCCCTGTTTTCAAGCAACCGTTGCGAATCGAGGTGGGGAAGAAAGTCTATCGCCCGGTCGAAGAAACGCATCCGGGCGCGGCCTCAAGCGCGTGTCCTTTGCCGGGCACGCGCCCCGCCAAAGGATTCTGGTTTTGTGATTTGGCGCCGACGTCGTAAAGGGAGCCTGTCCCACGCCCGATATGGCGGGGGGTCGGGGCGCGTTGAACCGCCGCCCGCCCAATCCACTCCTCGGCTGGCGCTTCGCCGCCATGCTCGCGTCCCAAAACAGACCCGGTTATTGGTTCTGCGCCACCGTCAATTGCAGCGCGATTTGCTTGGAGATCTCGGCCGCCAGATAAATGTCCCCGCCAAAGGAGCCGCGCACCTGGACGAACACCGCCGTAACCTTGCCATCCACGTCGGTCACTTTGACCCAGACGTTGCGCTGGTTGACCTTGGCGCGGAAGGTATTGTTGGCGACGTTATCCACCAGGATTTTGCCATTGCGCTTCAACACCTCCCGTGTGGCGTTGACCAGCATGGGCGCCGGCTTTTCGTAATGGCTGGTAATGGTGTCCTTGGTAAAGGGCACCCCGGCGGTGCTATGGCCGGTTTGGGTGCCGACGCATCCGGCGCCCAACACCAGAGCGGTGCAAACAGCGAGCGAAAATAAAGATTTAATACTCATTATGCTTAATCCAACCACGATGACCGCCAACGTCAAGCCTCAAAGCGCAGCCGGGTGCATTTCACTTTTTTGGGTTCCCCTCTTAATCTTACTCCTAATCTTAATCTCATCACCCTCCAGCGTGCGGATTAGGAGCAAGATTAAGATTAGGAAAGACAACCCAAAAAAGTGGAATGCGCTCAGCGCAGCCCGCTAAACGAAACGGAACCCCCCCTGGCCTGTCGAATCCTGCAATGAGACAGCCTGACATGTCGTTTCTACTTCAATTCGCAACCCGCAACCCCTAAACTCCACTTATGGCAGCCACATCCAGAAGCATCTGCGTCGCCTGCGGTCAACACATCGAATTCCCGCCGGAACTGGCGGGCAAACAGGTCGCCTGCCCCAATTGCGGCGCCAAAACCTTGCTTGATGGCCCGACCCAGACCGCCATCCGCATCCCCCAACAAAAGGACCCGGCCGAACGCGAGCCTGGCGCCTCCCTGGCCGCCCCGCTGGCCGGCCGGATCATGGACAACATCGAGCAAGTCATCGTCGGCAAACGGAACGAAATCCTTTTGACGCTGACCGCCTTCCTGGCCGAGGGGCACGTCCTGCTGGAGGATGTGCCCGGCGTGGCCAAAACGATGCTGGCCCGCGCCCTGGCCCTGAGCCTGGGTTGCAAATTCAAACGCATCCAATGCACGCCCGATCTCCTGCCCAACGACATCACCGGCAGCTCTATTTTCAATCCCAAAACCGCCGACTTCGAGTTCCGTCCCGGCCCGCTCTTCGCCCAAATTGTGCTGGCCGACGAAATCAACCGCGCCACCCCGCGCGCCCAATCCGCCCTGCTGGAGGCGATGGCCGAACGCAAGATCACCGCCGACGGCGTCAACTATGATTTAGCCCCTCCTTTTTTTCTCATCGCCACCCAGAACCCGATTGACCACGAGGGGACTTTCCCCCTGCCGGAGGCGCAATTGGACCGCTTCCTCATGCGCTTGAGCCTGGGCTACCCGGAGACGGAATCGGAAATCGCCATGCTGCAACGCCTGCAACGGCGGCATCCCATCGAAGACCTCAAAGCCGTCGCCAGCGCGCAGGAAGTGCTCGCCTGCCAGCAGGCGGTGCGCGAGGTGTATGCGGATGAAAAGGTCAGCCGCTACATCGTGCAGCTCATCCAGGCCACGCGCGCACATCCCGATCTTTCCCTGGGCGGCAGTCCGCGCGCCTCCATGGCCCTGCTCCACGCCGCCCAGTCCTTTGCCGCCGTCAACGGCTTTGATTTCGTCATGCCCGACGATGTCAAACAGATATTTTCGCACGTCATGGGCCACCGGCTGATTTTGCGCCCGGAGAGCCGCCTGCGCAAAAAAACCGCCGCCCGCGTGCTGGACGAGGTCCTAAACTCGGTGCCGGTGCCGCCCATGCCGGCTGTCAAGCGATGAAATGGATGGCCGGCACGATCGCGCTGCTGGTGGTGGGCCTGGTCTTCCAACTGAGCCTGCTCATCTACGCCATGTACGTGCTGCTGGGCGTGCTCCTGGTCAGCCGCGTTTTCACCCGCGTCTGGACCGACGGCATCGAGGCCCGCCGTTTCACCGCCGACGAGGAGTTGGAAATCGGCGGGAGCATCGAGGTCAAGGTCGCCGCCCGGAACACGGGCCGCCTGGCCGTGCCGTGGCTGCTGCTGGAGGATTCCCTGCCGCGCGAGGCCCTGACGCGCACGCCCTTCCGCATCAAAGCCGAAGGCGTGCGCCTGGCCGTGGCGCGCCTGGCGCCGGGCGAAACCAAAGTGTTCAGCTATCGCGTCCAATTCCTGATGCGGGGCTATTATCAATTAGGCCCGCTGCTGGTGGAAACGGGGGACGTGTTCGGGCTGCACCGCCGCTTTCGCGTCCTGACCGAACCGAGCTTCGCGCAGGTGCCGCCCCGCATCGTGGCGCTGGAGGGCTACAATCTTTCCTCGCGCCGTCCCATCGGCGAAATCCGCCTGGCCCACCGGCTTTTTGAAGACCCGACGCGCGTGTCGGGCGTGCGGCCTTACCAGCACGGCGACCCGTTGAACCGCATCCACTGGCGGGCCACCGCGCGCACGGGTCAATTGCAAAGCCGGGAGTACGAGAGTTCGTGCGTGGCCGGGGCGACCTTTGTGCTTGACTTCCATGTCCGCAGCTTCGCCGGCCTCGCCGCCGCCGGCTCCGCCGAATTGGCCGCCGTGGCCGTCGCCTCCCTGGCCCGCGCCGTTTGCCTGATGGGCCAGCAGATGGGCTTTGTCTCCAACGGGCGCGACGCGGCCGACCGCGTTCGCGAGGAAGGATGGCGGGCCGATTTCCTCACGCGCCACGATGCCCGCGCCCGCGCCGCCGAGCCGCGGGAAAACACCCGCCTGCGCCCCGTGCTGCTGGAAGCCGCCAAGGGCGAAAACCAACTGCGCAAAATCCTGGCCGCCCTGGCGCGTCTGGAGCACACCGACGGCCTGGAGTTCGCCGCCATGATCAGCGAAACCGCGCACGGCATTTCGCGCGACACCACCGTCGTCGCCGTGTTGGGCGCGGTCACGCCGGAGATCGCCGTGGCGCTGGGCGATCTGGCGCGGCGCGGGTTGCTGGTCACGGCCATCGTGGTTTCGATGGAAATGGAGGCGGTGCCGGATTGGGCCAGGCCGCCGGACTGGGCGGGCATGTTGCTGGCGCAAGGCATTGATTTCCGCGTGGTCAACAGCGAGGAGGCGGTCGGCAACCTTTGCGCCGAGGCCATCATCCGATAATATGACGCCCAACAAGCCCAACAAAACGGCGGCGGACCTCATGGTCATCGCCCTGAGTCCGGCGCTGATCATGCTCTTGGTGGGCAGCCTCTGCTTTTTCCTGATCGAAGTCTTTTATCGCGGCAAAATGGAGGGAAGCATCCGCTGGGTCATGTTTTGGTTCGTGGTCGCCATTGTGCTGGTTTCGCGCATCGCCATCGAGAAATCATCGGAATACGCCGCCCTTTACGGCCTGGCGCTGGCGGGCGCGGTCTGGTTTTACCTCGTCAAAACGCAACCGGCGTGCCTGCTGGGCATCCTGCTGCTGGCCATCGTCTGGTTCTGCGCGCACAAGCTGGTTTGGGACTGCACGCTCATTGATGAGGACGAGGATTCCTCCGGCCAGGGGCTTCTCCAAAGCCGTCCGCCGCCCACGCCCGAACCCAAGGCCAAAGCCGGCCCCAAACCCAAAGCGAAGCGCAAACGCGCCGCTTCGGGTTCGCCGGGGTTGTGGGTGGTCTGGTTTTCGCTGGCCGCGCTGCCGCTTTTCGGCCTCGGCCAGTGCCTCCTGCCCGCCAACGCCGCCGGTTCCCGCCGGATGGGGCTGATGTGTGTGGTGCTTTACATGAGCGCCGCCCTGGGCCTGTTGCTCACGACCAGTTTCCTGGGTCTGCGCCGTTACCTGCGCCAGCGTTATCTGCGGATGCCGGCGGTGGTCGCCTTGGCCTGGTTGAAATTGGGCGGTGGCGTGGCCTTCGTCATTTTGGCGGCGGCCCTTTTCCTGCCGCGTCCCGGGGCCAATCAGGCCTGGATGGCGCTCCGCTGCCAGATTGACACCCGGTTGCGCCAGGCCAGCCAATACGCCGCCAAAAGCAATTCACCCGGAAAGGGGGAAGGCCGCCCCGGCAACGAATCCGGCGGCAAGCAGGGCGAAAGCAAAACAGGTGAAAACAAAACGACCGGACAACAACAGCAAGGCGGCCAGCCCGCCCCCAGCCAGACCGGGACGGCGTCCGCGCCCGCTCCCTCCCCGCCACCGGGTTCCGTCTCTCTGCCGGCGGGCCAGGCGGGAAGCATCTACCAATTTCTGCGCGCCGCGTTGATGATTATCGCGGCCCTCGTGGCTGGCTGGTGGCTGTTTCGCTGCCGCTACCTGCTGCTGGAGATGGCCCGCACGGTGATCTCCACCATCGCGGATTTCTTGCGCAAACTGCTGGATTTAAGGCCGGCCTGGCGGCCCGCCAAGCGGCTGGAACCGGAGGCGCCGCGGCCGAACATCCGTCCGCTGTCCGAGTACAAAAATCCATTTTTTGCCGGGGAACAGCACCGGATGGCGCCGTCCGACATTATACTTTACACCTATGACTTCGCGCTGGCCTGGGCGCGGGAGCACGGGGTTGAGTTGCATCCCGAACAAACCGCGCGCGAGTTTTGCCGGGACATGGCGGCCCGCTCGCCCGAACTGGCCGGGGAGTACCGGCAACTGTCCTTCCTTTGCGCCCACGCCGCCTACGGCCGGAGTCTGCCCGCCCATTGCGACCTGGAGCCGTTAAAGGAACTATGGCGGCAATTGTGGAGCAATGGATAATTGAGAATGGATAATTGAGAATAAAGGTCCCGCCAGTTTCTGCCGATGGGAATGTTGTATTCTTATATGAGACTGCATTCGACTTTGAAAACCGGGGGCTCGACCGCCTCGGTTGCGATGATTCTCGACGGAGCGAATCCCTGTCCGCCGGCCATTGTTCCGGGTGAATCGGCGGGCCTCGCCCCCCTGAGATCAAAGCTCAACCCGGCGGGAATTGTCGCCGCTTTTGCAAGCCTGGTCTCCAAGTCTATAAAATCCGTCTGCGACAGGGTTTGTCCCATCGGATACGAAGATCAGACGGGCTTCCATTATGGAGAGCAGAAATAAGAAGGCGGAAATGAATTACAGGTTGCAGCCGTAATTGATCTCCGCCTTGGCGTCCTAAATTGCGATCATCTCCGAAGGCCGCGGTTTAGCGGTGTCCGCCCCCGCCATGGCCGCCGCCACCCCCATGTCCGCCACCGAAACCGCCATGCCCGCCACCATAGCCCCCATGACCGCCGCCATAGCCGCCGTGTCCGCCGCCATAGCCGCCATGTCCCCAGCCATACCCGCCACGGCCCCATCCTCCTCCCCAACCCCCACCCCCGCCCCCCACACCCCCCCCCCCACCCCCCCCCTACCAC
>Ga0224555_1002154_pt1 | contig 24138 bp, 23 predicted proteins | sample 714S23034metaG_FD_180687 | JGI IMG/M metagenome (GOLD analysis project Ga0224555, IMG submission 180687) | Peat soil microbial communities from Stordalen Mire, Sweden - 717 S2 30-34 | ecosystem: Environmental > Terrestrial > Soil > Wetlands > Peat | place: Sweden: Norrbotten County, Stordalen...
GTGTTTGCCGCGGCGCTGGCGTGCAGCCGCCGACGGTCCGGGGCGCTCCCCCCGGCCGGGCAGTCGACGACCGCTGACGGCAAACACCACGCCGCCGAACATCACCACAAAACCGAGCACGGACAGGACCGGAAATGTTCCGATCATCGTGGCCTTAAAAGCCACCCCGGAGACCAGCATTGCCAGTCCGAGCACAAACAGCGCCGCGCCCTGCAGGCGTCGCCGCGCCGTCGGCGCGCGCAAACCTCCGCCGCGTACGCTCGAGGCGAATTTTGGATCCTCGGCATAGAGAGCGCTCTCGATCTGGTCGAGCATGCGCTGCTCATGATCGGAGAGTGGCATTCGTCCCTCCTTGCCGAAAACCTGTCACGTGAATACCGATAGCACGTTGATGCCTGCTGCGGAGGCAACTAATAAGAATGATACGAGGTCAATCAGCGCCTTACCACCGGTTCGCTCGCTGATTGTAGTCGCGGCCGGTCGGCAATCGACGCAGCGCCACCGACCCGATAATGGGAATGGCAGCACCGCACTGGACGACTGAGGAGGAGACCGCGAGTTGGCGACATTCCTCATCAACCTGCCACCGCAGGACATGCAGCGGCGGCTGCCAGATGCTTTGGGTGTTTACGTCGACGCAATGCGCTATCCGCCCGGGACGGAGAACCAGCGCGCCGCCGTGTGGCTCGAGCACACCCGGCGGCACGGGTGGCAGGCCGTGGCAGCCGTGGAAGCCGACGCACCGGCCGGGGCCACGCCGACATCTGCCGAGCTGAGCGACGCGCCCTTGCTCGGCGTGGCCTACGGCTACTGCGGCGCGCCCGACCAGTGGTGGCAACAGCAGGTCGTGGCCGGTCTGCAGCGCGGCGGCCTCCCTGGCCCGGACATCGCGAAGCTGATGGCGAGCTACTTCGAGCTGACCGAGTTGCACATTCACCCCCGGTCACAGGGCCGCGGTCTCGGTGAAGCGTTAGCCCGTCGGCTGCTTGCCGACCGCAGCGAAGCCAACGTGCTGCTTTCGACCCCGGAGACCAATGGCGAAGCCAATCGGGCGTGGCGGCTCTACCGGCGGCTGGGCTTTAACGACGTCATCCGCGGCTACCACTTCACCGGCGACCCACGGGCGTTCGCGATTCTGGGCCGCAAGCTGCCGCTGTCGTCGCCCCGGCGCCGTCGCGGTCTGGCACGATGACCTGGTGCGCGCCAGCGGTATACAGGTCTTACCCCGGAACTTCACGGCGCGTCGCCGCCGCCGCATGACGGCGTTGGCGATGCTGCTGCTGGTGATACCCGTGCTCGCCGGGTGCCTCCGGGTCAAGGCGTCGATCACCATCTCCCCTGACGACCTGGTGTCCGGGGACATCGTTGCGGCGGCCAAGCCACGCAACGACAAAGACGCCGGCCCACAATTGGATCCCAACCTGGCGTTCAGCCAGAAGGTCGCGGTCTCCAAGTACGACCGCGACGGCTACGTGGGGTCACAGGCGGTGTTTTCCGACCTGACCTTCGCTGAACTGCCAGAGCTTGCGCGTATGAATCCCGACGCGCAGGGTGTCAACCTGTCTCTGCGCAGAGCCGGCGACCTGGTGATCCTGGAGGGGCGCGCGGACTTGACGTCGCTGACCGATCCCGACGCCGACGTGCAGCTGACCGTCGCCTTTCCCGGCGCAGTCACGTCGACCAACGGCGACCGCGTTGACCCGGATACCGTGCAGTGGAAGCTCAAGCCCGGCGTTGTCAGCATGCTGACCGCCCAGGCCCGCTACACCGATCCCAGCACCCGCTCCTTCCGCGGCGCAGCGCTGTGGCTGGCTCTGTCGTCAATCGTCGTGGCGGCGGTGGTGGGGCTGCTGGCCTGGTATGGCCGCGACCGCTCGCCTCGGGTCGCCCAGCCGAGCGACCCGCCGTCCAGCTGACCGAACAACCAGCAGCGGCTCTCAGCTCGTCGGCGACCAGTAGTCCAGCATTTCGGCGAACGTCTCGAACGCCGGGGCAGAAATGCCATACGTCGCCTCGAGATGGACGCTCAGCGGATAGCCGAGGTCGACGACACCGTCGATCACCCGCTTGTACAGGTCGAGGGTCAGCTTGCGCCGTTGCGTCGGTTCGGTGTTCGCCAGTGTCTTGACGAACGCCTGCTCGTCAGCGACGGCGGCGTTGCCCGGGTCCTGAATGAGCCAATTGATGAAACCGACCTTCTCCTCGACTTTCGGTACGAAGCCGAACGACAGCAGGATCTCCGGCCGGTGGTCGGTCTGCTTGGCGAAGTCGGTCAAAAAGCCCACGATCGCATCGGAATACAACAGTTGCGTCTGGGCGAACGTCGCACGTTGATCGCACTTGAAATTCAGCCGACCCACTTCACCCTCCCGGGTGGGGATCAGGATCACGCCGCGGTTGGCCACCAGTTGTTGATAAATCGACAGGGCGTCGGTCGGCGCGACACCGGAACCCTCGCCGTCGGCCATGGTTCGCGGCACCCCGACGAACACGATGCCCTCGATCCCGGCCCCGACCAGAGCACCGAGCCGCTGACGCAAAGACGGTTCATCCATGAAAGCGGTCACCTGGCTGCACAATCCGCTCACCCCGGGCAGTTCCGGTTTGATGATCGACCAGAAATCCAGCACGTCCAGCTTCGGCTTCATCTCGACCGGCCGGTCATCCTCTTCCGCGATCAACCCCGGCATCATCACGTGCCCGATCCGGCCTTCGATCCCGGATTTCGCCGCCAGCTGCAGCACTTTGTGGGCCTCTTCGATCGCCTGCTCCGCACCGCGATCGACATTCGGCGGCACCAGCTCAAGCGCGATGGTGTTGAAGGTCAACGAGCTGCTCCTCATCCAACGACTAGTTCCCCCGCCGCAGCAGGTCAGGTGCTGCGAACCCACGTCCGCCCAGAAGCGGCGCTGGCCACAGAGCCGGCGCCACGCACCACGACAGCATAAGTGGCAGAAAGTGAGACTGTCGAAGCACTGCCCTGCGGCGGTCGACCACGCCGCCCGAGCCGACGCGAGCACGGCAAAACCCGCTGGATAGCGCCGCGCCGAATACACTTGGCGGGCCATCATCGCGCCCGGCGACGATGCGGGCCCAAACGGCCCGAGGAGAAGCCGGGCCGTGATCGAAGCGGACCGGGAAGGGGTGTCGCGCTGAGCGTAGAAGCATCGGCAACCGTTGAGCTGGCCGACGCCGTCATCGACCAGCTGCGGAGATACTTGCGCGAGCGCCGCGGTGCGGCCGCTTACATCGGAAGCGACTACGGCGCCCTGATCGCCGGCTTGGAGGAGTTCGTCGTCAGCGGCGGCAAGCGGCTGCGCCCGGCGTTCGCCTACTGGGGCTGGCGGGCGGTGTCAAGCAAAGACGCCGACGCGCAGATGCTGCTGTTGTTCTCCGCGCTGGAATTGCTGCATGCCTCGGCGCTGGTGCACGACGACGTAATCGACAGCTCGGCGACGCGCCGGGGTCGGCCGACCACGCACATGCTGTTCGCTGCGTTGCACCGCGACCGTCAGTGGCGTGGACCGGCGGACCAATTCGGGATGTCGGCGGCGATCCTGATCGGGGATCTGGCGCTGGCGTGGGCCGACGATATCGTCGCGGGCGTCGACCTGCCGCGCGATGCCCACAACCGGGTGCGACGGGTCTGGACCGACATCCGCACCGAGGTGCTCGGCGGCCAATACCTCGACATCGTGGCCGAGGCGAGCGCCGACGAGTCGATTGCCGCGGCGATGGCCGTCAACACCTACAAGACCGCCTCCTACACGGTTTCGCGTCCGTTGCAGTTGGGTGCCGCCGCCGCGGCGGATCGGCCCGACGTGCATGCGCTTTTCCACGAAGTCGGCAACAACCTGGGCATCGCATTCCAGCTGCGTGACGACGTGTTGGGTGTGTTCGGCGATCCGGCGGTTACCGGCAAGCCCTCCGGAGACGACCTGCGGTCCGGCAAGCGCACCGTCCTGCTGGCAACCGCGCTGGAATTGGCCGACAGGTCGGATGCGGCCGCCGCCAATCTGTTACGGGCCTCGGTCGGCACAGACCTTACTGATGCTCAGGCCCGCGAACTGTGCGGCGTGATCGAACGGGTCGGGGCACTGGCCGCGGTCGAGGACCAGATCGCCGCGCTGACTCGCCGAGCGCTGGCCCTAGTGGCCGACGCGCCGATCCACCCAGCGGCCAAGACCGGGTTGTCCGAGCTCGCCAGACTTGCCGCGAACCGATCTGCTTGACGCCCATGTCTATCCCGATGTCTGCCCCGACTGCCGCCTCGGCTACCGCTGCAACGCAACCCTTTTCGCCGCTGAAAGAATTCGCCACCGGGGCCGAGGGCCGACCGGCACTGCTGGGCTTCGTGGGTGCGTCGCTGATCACCGCTGGAGGACTCGGCGCGGGCAGCACCAAACAGCACGATCCGCTGCTGGAGTCGCTGCACCTGTCCTGGCTGCGTTACGGCCACGGGCTGGTGCTGTCCTCGGTATTGCTGTGGATCGGCGTGGCGTTGATGCTGATCGCGTGGCTATGGCTGGGCAGACGCGTTCTTGCCGGCAACGCACGCCAATACACGATGGTGGCCACCACCGGTTTCTGGCTGGCACCGCTTTTGTTGTCGGTACCCGTCTTCAGCCGCGACACCTATTCGTATCTGGCACAGGGTGCACTGCTGCGCGACGGATTTGATCCCTACGCCGTCGGGCCTATCGATAACCCGAACCCCTTGTTGGACAACGTCAGTCCGATCTGGACCATCACAACGGCGCCGTACGGCCCGGCATTCATCATGATCGTCCGGCTGGTCACGATGCTGGTCGGCAATCATGTGATCGTCGGGACGATGCTGCTGCGGTTGTGCATGCTGCCCGGGCTGGCGTTGCTGATTTGGGCGACGCCCCGGGTGGCGCGGCATCTCGGCGCGAATGTGCCTATCGCGCTGTGGATCTGCGTGCTCAACCCGCTGGTGATCATCCATCTGATGGGTGGAGTGCACAACGAGATGTTGATGGTGGGCCTCATGGTCGCCGGCATCGCATTGACCTTTGAGCGTCATCATGTCGCTGGCGTCGCGTTGGTCGCGGTCGGGGTCGCGGTCAAGGCCACCGCAGGAATCGCGCTGCCGTTTCTGGTCTGGGTATGGATGCGCCATCTGCGCGACCGACGCGGATACCGGCCGCTGCGGGCCTTTGCCGCGGCCGCCGGCACGTCGGTGCTGATCTTCGTCGCCGTGTTCGCAGTGTTATCCGGTGCGGCCGGGGTCGGTCTTGGCTGGCTCACCGCGCTGGCCGGTTCGGTGAAGATCATCAACTGGCTGAGCATTCCGACGGCGGCGGCGAATCTGGTCCATGCGATCGGAGGACTGTTCTTTTCGGTGAATTTCTATGGGGTGCTGCAGGTCACGCGCGCCGCCGGGATCGCGATCATTGCGGTGGCGCTGCCGCTGTTGTGGTGGCGATTCCGTCACGACGACCGCCAAGCGCTCACCGGCATCGCGTGGGCGATGCTCGTCGTGGTGTTGTTCGCACCCGCCGCGCTGCCGTGGTACTACTCCTGGCCGCTGGCGGTGGTGGCTCCGCTTGCCCAGTCACGACCGGCGGTCGCGGCGATCGCCGCGTTCTCCACCTGGATCATGGTCATCTTCAAACCCGATGGCGCGCATGGCATGTACTCGTGGCCCCACGTTTTGGTGGCGACGTCGTTAGCGCTGATCGCCTGGCACACGCTGAATCGAGCTGAGATGCCTGAGCAAAGCGACGCCGCCGCCGAACCCGCTTGATCGGGCAGTCAGTACGCCATGGCCTGTGCGCGGCGTAACACTTCGCGAGCCTGGTGGGCGTGTAACGCGTCGACCGGGCGGGCATTGCAGATCGCGTCGCGTGTTCCGTCCCGCGTCACAGTCAGCGACGGATCGGGAGTGAACAGCCAGCGCACGATCTCGGTCTCGTGGTACCCACCGTCGTGCAAGACCATCAGCAACCCAGGCAGGCTCTTGACCACTTCGCCGGAGTTGGTGAAAAAGATCTGCGGTATCAGCACATCCCCGGCGCGCCGCACCGCGACAAGGTGGCCTTGCCGCAGCTGCTGGTGCACTTTGGTGACCGGCACGCCAAGCAAATCGGCGACAACGCGAAGATCGTAAGTCGGTTCGTCGGGGTCCAGAACGTCGTCGCCGGCCGGAATCGTGCTCACCGGATCAGTGTACGGCCAGGCGCGCAGCCTGTTTGGGCTCGCTGAGCCGAGGTTTCAGGCGCGACGTGCGGCGCCGCCTACGATAAGCGCGTGGCTGCAGCGGCGAGCGACGACCCTCTCGAGGGCGCATTGCTGGACGGGCGCTATCGCGTTGCGACCAAGATCGCCACCGGCGGCACCTCGACGGTGTATCGCGGCCTCGACACGCGATTGGACCGACCGGTCGCGCTGAAGGTGATGGATTCGCGCTACGCGGGCGACCAGCAATTCCTGACCCGCTTTCAGCTGGAGGCCCGCACGGTAGCCCGACTCAAGGATCCCGGTCTCGTGGCGGTCTACGATCAGGGCCTGGACGCGCGGCACCCGTTCCTGGTGATGGAACTGGTCGAGGGCGGCACATTACGCGAGCTGCTGACCGAGCGCGGTCCGATGCCACCGCATGCGGTCGCAGCGGTGTTGCGCCCAGTACTGGGCGGGCTGGCCGCCGCGCATCGCGCCGGCCTGGTACATCGCGATGTCAAGCCCGAGAACGTATTGATCTCCGACGAAGGGGAGGTCAAGATCGTCGACTTCGGGTTGGTGCGCGCCGTTGCGGCGGCCGGGATCACTTCCACCAGTGTCATTCTCGGCACCGCCGCATACCTGTCCCCCGAACAGGTCCGAGACGGAGACGCCAGCCCGCGCAGCGATGTCTACGCCACGGGAATTGTGGCCTACGAGCTGCTGACCGGGCAGACACCGTTCACCGGCGACTCGGCGCTGACGGTCGCATATCAACGTCTGGACACCGATGTACCGCCACCCGGCACGGTGATCAACGGGGTTCCCGCGCAATTCGACGAGCTGGTCGGGCGTGCGACCGCGCGCGATCCCGCCGACCGCTACGCCGACGCGCAGGACATGGCCGCGGAATTGGACGCGATCGTCGGCGAGTTGCACCTGCCGGAATTTCGGGTGCCGGCGCCGCGAAACTCAGCTCAGCACCGCTCAGCTGCGCTATACCGCAACGACATGGACCAACACCGGACCACAGAACAGCATCAGCCGCCGGCCGGGCGGACGCCGGTACACCACCCGACGCGGCAGTTGACTCGGGGGCCCCAGGAATGGCCGGCAGAACCAGACACCCGAGACCATGACGAATACCAGGCAATTTCAGGCCAATTCGCCGGAATCGACATGATCGAATTCGCCCTCGAACGCCAGCATGCTCGACGCATGGTGCTGATCTGGATAGCGATCGTCTTGTCGATCACCGGGATGGTCGCCGCCGCAGCATGGACCATCGGCAGCAATGTGAGCGGATTGCTCTAGTCGCGCAACATCTCGGCGACCAAGAATGCGAGCTCCAATGACTGTTGGGTGTTCAGCCTTGGGTCGCAAGCTGTTTCATAACGGCCGCTCAGGTCGGTGTCCGAAATGTCTTGGGCGCCACCCAGACACTCAGTGACGTTTTCTCCGGTGATCTCGACGTGGATACCACCGGGGTAGGTATCCAGCGCCCGGTGCACCTCGAAGAAACCCTGCACCTCGTCGACAATGCGGTCGAAGTGGCGCGTCTTGTAGCCGTTGGACGATTCGTGGGTGTTGCCGTGCATGGGATCGCATTGCCAGATCACCTGATGACCGGTCGCCTGCACCTTCTCGATGATCGGCGGTAGCAGTTCACGCACCTTGTTGTTGCCCATCCGGCTCACCAATGTCAGCCGGCCCGGCTTGTTGTGCGGGTCAAGGCGCTCGACGTATTCGACAGCTTGATCCGGTGTCGTCCCAGGTCCGATCTTGACGCCGATCGGGTTGGCGATCACCTCAGCGAACGCGACATGCGCACCGTCGAGTTGCCGGGTCCGGTCCCCGATCCACAGGTAGTGCGCCGACAGGTCGTACAGTTGCGGCTCGCCGTCCTCCTGGTCGGACAGCCGCAGCATGGCACGCTCGTAGTCGAGCACCAAAGCCTCGTGGCTGGCGTAGATTTCGGCCGTTTGCAGGTTGCGGTCGGCCACCCCGCATGCGCTCATGAACTTCAGGCCGCGGTCGATCTCGGAGGCCAACGCTTCGTAACGCGCGCCCGCAGGCGAGGTCCGAACGAATTCCCGGTTCCAGTCGTGCACCAGATGCAGTGACGCCAGCCCCGACGAGGTCAACGCACGCACCAAGTTCATCGCCGCGCCGGCGTTGGCGTAGGCCCGTACCAGCCGCGACGGGTCGTGCTCGCGTGCCGCGGCGTCCGGGGCGAATCCGTTCACCATGTCGCCGCGGTAGGAACGCAGCCCCAGCGCATCGACGTCAGCCGAACGGGGCTTGGCGTACTGTCCGGCGATGCGGGCCACCTTGAGCACCGGCACGCTGGCGCCGTAGGTCAACACCACCGCCATCTGCAGCAAGGTACGGATATTGCTCTTGATGTGCGGCTCGGTGTTGTCGACGAAGGTCTCGGCGCAGTCGCCGCCCTGCAACAGGAACGCCTCACCCCTGGCGACCTGGGCCAGCATGTCCTGCAGCCGCACGATTTCCGACGGCACCGTCACTGGCGGCACACTTTCCAGAACCGTCCGCATCGGCTCAACCTGCTCGCGCGTCCAGCTCGGCTGCTGTGCGGCGGGCTTGGCCAGCGCGGCGTCCAGCCGGGCCCGCAGATCCGCCGGCAGCGGAGGCAGCGACGGCAGCTGCTCGATCGGTACGTCAACGGTCCAGTTCACCCGTCTATGGTAACCGGGCAGCGCGGGTCCTTAATCAGGCCGCGATCAGGGCCAACGCAAGCCGGCGGGGCTACCGTCCGGCGTCATCCGCCGGATTGAATTGCCCGACTCCTCAGCGGGCCACATCGCGGCCCGCATCGTCGTCGGCCGGATTGAATTGCCCGACTCCTCAGCGGGCCACATCGCGGCCCGCATCGTCGTCGGCCGTCATCGACTGATATCGCCGCAGCTGGTCTCGAGCGTCCACCAGCGCGTCGTGCGCATTCGGCGACCGGCGCGGCATCCGCGGGCGTCCGCGCTCCTCCCACAGCTGGCGCAGCTCGCGGGTGAATCGCGGTATCGGCGGCGGCAGATGGGTCATCGGGCCCCACAACTGGCAGAGCGCGACGTGGTCGTAGGCGCCGACCCACGCCCACAGCTCGATCGGCTCGGAGCCGTCGACGTCGAAGAACGTCTCCAGGTCCGAGCGGATCCGGGCGCGCGGGCGCCACAGCTGCGAGGCCGGCGGCGGCAGTTTCGGCAGCACGTTGGCCCGCACCCAGCTTCCGGCTCGCTCGGGATCGAATTCGGTTGATATTGCGTAGTATTCGCGGCCGTCCTCGGCGGCCACCCCGATCGAGATCAGGTCGATGGTGCGGCCGTCGTCGATGAATTCGGTGTCATAGAAATATCGCACGAGTCACCTGGCACCGGCGCCGCTGGCGAGTACGCCCGGCGTCGTCGACGGTGGCGGCGCCGGATGCACTTCGCGGTCCAGCTCCGCATCGACCATGCGGTGCGAGGGCAGGCGCGGCGTACCGGCGATCGTGGATTGCAGCCACAGCTTGGCTCGTACGACGGGGCGGCGCAGCGTCCGTTCGCGCTGCAGCGCACGGCTCATCTTGTCCAGCCGCCTCATGTAGAGGTAGCGAGCCCACGGGGCCTGCGGGCGCGACAGCCGGATCGCCCCGATGACCAGCAGCGGGACGAAGAACATGCCGATCAGGCCGGTCCACACCTTGCCCTTGAGCACGACCAGCACCGCCAGCGGCAGCGTCAGCACCATCCCGAAGACCAGACCGGCCCGCAACACCAGCGAATGGGTGGTGTCGTGCCACAGGCTGATGAAGAACATCAGCGGATGCAGCCCCAGGACCAGCAGTCCACCCACCGCCACAGCGGCGAAGACCGCGTCGACCGAGGTCCGCCCGTCTTCCTCCCAGTAGACGTCAGACAGGTGCAGGATCAACGCGTACTCGTCCAGCACCAGCGCGGCTCCGATGCCGAAGACGATTGCCCCCGCGGTGAATTCGGGTTCGTGCCCATTGACGGACAACGCCACCAGCGTGACGCCGGACACCATCACCATGAGGACCCCGACCACCACATGGTGGATGTGCTTGGACCCGATGTGGATATTCCGTGGCTCCCACCACCGGGGCGGTCTGCCGCCACTGGCCCGACGACGGATCAAACGCACGAACGTGCGCGTCACGAAGAAGGTGAGAATGAAGGCGATCAGACAGCCCAGCAATGGCAGTCGGCCGCGGCCGACGATATCGTGTTCGAACCAGTCCAGCACCCTAAAAAAGCTACGCCCACTTCGGGTCCATGGCTGTCCGCGACACCGGCTGGGACACGCGCACCGATAGGCTGTTGATCGACATGAGTAGATGGCGCTCGCCCGACGCGGGCAGTTGGCGCGGGCGGGCAGCCACGGCGCAGCCACGTATCTGGCGAAACGCCGGGTGGTGGCTGGTGCAGCTGCTGGCGGGGGCGGCGTTGGGTTACGCCGTGTGGCGGCTGATCGGGCGCACTCCCTACCGCATCGACATCGACGTCTACCGCATGGGCGGGCAAGCTTGGCTGGATGGCCACCCGCTCTACAGCCACGATGCCAAGTTCCATACGCCGATCGGCTTGAACCTGCCGTTCACCTATCCCCCGCTGGCCGCTGTCATTTTCTGCCCTTTTGCCTGGTTGGGGATGCCGGCCGCCAGCGTTGCGATCACGCTGATCACGCTGGCGCTGCTGCTCGTCTCCACGATGATCGTGCTGACTCGACTCGATGTGTGGAACACCACACGGGTGGTGCCGGGCCCGGCTTGGTTGCGCCGTTGGTTATTGACCGCCTTCATCGTGGCCGCAGCGGCGATCTGGCTGGAGCCCATCGAGTCGAATTTCGCCTTCGGACAGATCAACGTCGTGCTGATGACGCTGGTGATGGCCGACTGCGTGCCGCGTCGCACTCCGTGGCCACGTGGGCTGCTGCTGGGGCTGGGCATCGCGCTCAAACTCACTCCGGCGGTGTTCCTGCTGTATTTCTTGCTGCGCCGCGACCGCCGCGCCGTGTTCACCTCGTTGGCGTCATTCGCGGCGGCGACCATGGCCGGGTTCGTGCTGGCCTGGCGCGACTCCTGGGAGTACTGGACCGACACCGTGCGCAACACCGATCGGATCGGTTCGGCGAGTTTGAACACCAATCAGAACGTGGCCGGCACGCTGGCGCGGCTGGGCCTGAGCGAGCATGAACGTTTCCTGCCGTGGGTGGCCGCCTGCCTGCTGGTGCTGGCGCTGACGGTGTGGGCGGCGCGCCGGGCGCTGCGCGCCGGAGAGCCCACCCTGGCGGTGATCTGTATCGCGCTGTTCGGGTTGGCGGTGTCGCCGGTGTCCTGGTCACACCACTGGGTGTGGATGCTGCCGACGGTGCTGGTGACGGCAGTGCTGGCCTGGCGGCGACGAAACCCCGCGCTGGGCGTAGTCAGCGCCGCCGGGGTGGCCTTGATGGTGTGGACGCCGATCGACCTGCTTCCCAAGCACCACGAGGTGACCGCCGCGTGGTGGCGTCAGCTCGCTGGGGTGTCCTACCTGTGGTGGGCGTTGGCGACCATCGCCGCGGCCGGGGCTATGGTCGCAGTCACCGCAGCAACCGCCCCTGCGCCCCGGGCATCGAGCGCGCCGGCACCGGTTTCCGCCGTCAGCTGATCAGGGCGGCGATCAGTTAACCTGCCGCCTTTTCGGGAATCCGGGACGGCGGTTGGCTCTCCGACGATGCGGACCCGTTGCCGTTCTTGAGGGTGGCGGCGTAGATGTCGACGTATTCCTGACCGGAAAGCCCCATCAGCTCGTAGATCACCTCGTCGATGACGGCGCGTTCGATGAAGCGGTTGCCGGCCAGCCCGTCGAATCGGGAGAAATCCATCGGCTTACCGAAACGAACGGTGACCCGGCCGAATCGCCACATCTTGCTGCCGGGCGGATTGACGACGTTGGTGCCGATCATCGCCACCGGGATCACCGGAACCCCGGTGTGCAGCGCAAGGCGGGCCAGCCCCGTCTTGCCCTTGTACAGCCGCCCGTCAGGCGACCGGGTGCCCTCCGGGTACATGCCGAGCAGCTTGCCCTGCCCCAGCAACCGCTGGGCGGTGTCCAACGCCGCCTGCGCCGCGTCGGCATCACCGCGGTCGATCGGCACCTGCCCGGCGACGGTATAAAACCAACGATTGAACCAGCCCTTGATGCCGGTGCCGGTGAAGTATTCGGCCTTCGCCAGGAAGGTGATGCGGCGTCGCACCACCAGCGACAGGTAAAAGCTGTCGGCGACCGCCAGGTGGTTACTGGCCAGAATCGCCGCGCCGGAATGCGGGACGTGTTCCAGTCCCTCGATTTTCGGGCGGCCGAGCAGGGCGAGCAACGGACCCATGAAGATGTACTTGAAAAGCCAGTACCACATGGAGCCTCCCCTTCACTCGCGCCCGACAGTGTCCTGCGCCAGCGTACCGATCGAGTGTGTGTGGGACCACATCGGCGCGGCCGGCCTGCTTACTCGTCGACGATGCGTCGGCAGCCGTTAACCCGCACGCCGCGGCTATTCCTCGACGGTGACACTGATGGGTTGGTAGCGGCTCGTCGGGCCGGCGTCGTCTGCTGTCTTGAAATCGGCGCCACCGCCCGACGGACCGTCCGGGGGTGTGGCCGGCCGGTCGACCTGGTCGACGACGGCCCGGATCACCGCCAGCAGCGCGACGCTGTGTTCGGCGATGACGGTCAGCATCGGATGTTCCTCCCCGGTGACCACCGCGGCCAATGCGCAGACCGGGCACCAGACCTGCTGGCACCTGCCGGTGCCGGCGCCGTCGCCGACGGCCCGGGACGCCGCCATCCGAATCGCGGGGTCGATCTGGTCAAGTAAGTTCTGCGCGAGTTTGCGCAACTCCGGACCGATGTCGGGATGCACGCCAGTCATCAGCGCCGCTCCTCAGCATCGTCACCGGCGGTCACTTCGGCCACACCTCCGGATCAGGTCGAAAACGCACCGTCAATTCGCTACCGCGAAGATGCGCGTCCAGCACCGTGCATCGCCGCAGGACGGACGCCAATCGAACTCTGCGCCGCATCCCGCCGGCGCCGACGATCAGATCGTCGCCGACCCGGCCCAGGGTAAGCGCGCCAGAATCGATCTGCGGCAACTCTAGCCGCATTCGGTAGACCGACTGCAGTCCGGAACCTGACTCCAGGTCCACGACGGGCCGCAACGGCCCTGGCGGCGCCGATCCGTCGCGGCGGCGCGCGCTGTCCAGCAGCTCAGCGAGTGCTTTGGCACCGATCGGCTCGCCAGCCAGATGCGGGGTGAGGACAAGCGCCACGTCGCCGATCGCAGCATCCAGTTCGTCCAGCACGGTTCGCTGTTCACTGATCCGCTCCGAATACCAGTCAAAGGCCGGATGCGCGGGCAGGTTGCGGTATTCGTATGAATCGTCTTGCATCAGAATCTGGTTGACGATTAGTTCCTCGACGCGCACGCCCATCAATGCCAGCGAGCCCAGCGTCCGGACCGCCTCGGCCGCCACCACCCGCTCCGCGGTGAGGACCAGGTGCGCACCGACTCGCGTTCCGTCGGTCAGCAATGCGGTGAGTTTTTCGACGCTGCCGCTGATGCGTTCCAACAGTTCCACCACCGCGGTGGACCGCACGTCGTCGGCGGCGGCGGAAAGTCTCCGATGGCGCGGCCACGCGCGCTCGACGTAAAGCGCGAACGTCGCCGGCAAAGTCAGCATCCGCAATGCGTCGGCGGTAGAAGCGCAGTCGACCACGATGTGGTCCCATTGCCCGCACCGAGCCAGCTCCCCCACCTCATGCAGGCCCAGCACCTCCTGAACGCCGGGCAACGCCGAAAGTTCTTCGGGCGCAATCTCGCCCAGCTCGGATTCAGGGAAGCGGCGACCGAGCGTATCGACCACACTGCGCCAGCGCGCCTCGAGCAGCGCCAAAGTGTCCAGTGCCAACGCGTCGAGTAAGCCACCCCCGTCGGCGGGCGTCCCGGTGTCGAGGTCGGCCATTACCCGCACAGGGTCGCGTTGGCCGGTCGGCGAGACTGCGACGCCGAGCACATCACCCAGCGAGTGCGCTTGATCGGTGGATACCAGTAGCACCCGCTGACCGGCACGCGCCTCACGCGCGGCGGTCGCGGCCGCCAAAGTAGATTTCCCTACCCCACCCTTACCGACGAAGAGACTGATCCGGGCCAGGTCGGGCGTTGCGGACTCACTCAGCCTCGACTCGTTTCTTCAGATCCTTCAACGCGGTGTCGGTCAACCGGCGCTCAGCTTTTCGCTTGAGCAACCCAATCATCGGAATCGCCAGATCGACCGTGAGTTCATAAGTCACGTCGGTGCCAGATCCCTTGGGCGCCAAGCGATATACGCCGTCGAGAGCTTTGAGCAGCGAGCTGGAAACCAGCGACCAACTCACCGAGCCGCGGTCTTTGGGCCACTTGTAGGACAGCACCAGCGTGTCTTTGAGGACGCTGGTGTCCAGCACCAGCCGCGCTACCTTCGGATAGCCATCAGGGCCGGCTTCGAGAATTTCGGCCTCCTTGTACTCCGACACCCAATCGGGATAGGAACCGATGTCAGCGATCACATCCATGACCGTGCCGGGGTCCGCGTCGATATAGATCGTCTGGGCCGTCTTCTCCGCCACCTGGTTGCTTCCTTCTCCACCCTGCGCTGGTCGGGCTCCCCTGCCCGCCGGGTATGTCTGCGTCGTGTGGGACGTCGCGTCAGCCCACTGCAGAAACGGTACTCCCCGACACAACTCACGCCTGGTCATGCACTGGAGAAACCCCAAGAGGGCGGGAGCGCTCCAGCGTCGTCTTCACCTCAAAGGCCATTTTCTTGCCCGCGACCCGACGCCGATGCGTCATCTTCGTGAGGTTCATCTTGGCCAATTGCCAGGCCGCCACCCCGGACGGCTCGGCGTGCAGAAAGTAGTGCAGCAGCACACCGTCCAGCATCGGTTCCAGCCAGATTTCCATCGTGCCGGTGATCGGTCCGGTCACTGCCCATCGGACTCCCAGCGGGCCGCGATCCTCGATGACCCGCAGCCGTAGATCGGGCCACCACCGTCGCCAGCTGGACGGATCGCCCACAGCCGCGCCGACGCGTGCAGGATCGGCGGCGACAAACGTCTCGTCGGCAATCTGAACGCTATGCACAGCCAATAGCTTCACACACGGCAGTGCCGGCCGTGTACCACCGCCCTGGAGGGGCCACATTGTCCGACTCCTCAACGGGCCCCCCAGGCCCGCATCGTCGCCGGACCCCGCCACATTGTCCGACTCCTCAACGGGCCCCCCAGGCCCGCATCGTCGCCGGACTAGGCTTGAATCCTGCCTAGTCGCCCGGAATCACTGAAGCGAGGTCAGAAAGAGTGCGTGAAATCACTGTTCCCGCTCCGTTCACGGTAGGCGAGCACGACAACGTCGTCGCCGCCGTGTTCGAGCACGAGCGCAATGACCCGGATACGGTGATCTTCCAACGGCTGGTCGACGGAACCTGGACCGACGTTACGTGCGCGGCCGCGGCATCCCAAATCCGCTCGGCCGCATTGGGTGTGATCGCAGAAGGAGTGCAGGCAGGCGATCGGGTGGTGATCTTTTCAGCCACCCGCTACGAGTGGGCGATCCTCGACCTCGCGATCCTCGCGGTGGGCGCGGTCACCGTCCCGATCTACGAGACGTCGTCAGCCGAGCAGGTGCGCTGGGTGCTAACCGACTCGGCGGCGGTGCTGGCGTTCGCTGAAACCGACGCCCACGCGACGATGATCGCCGAGCTGACCGGCGAGCTGCCCGAACTGCGGCGTGTGCTGCATATCGACGGTTCGGGACCCAAAGCGCTCGAGCAACTCGAGCAGCAGGGCGCGTCGGTCGACCCGGCCGAGCTGGCCGCTCGCCTCGAGGCGCTGCGCAGCGACGATCCGGCGACCTTGATTTACACCTCAGGCACCACCGGACGCCCGAAGGGCTGCCAGCTGACGCATTCCAATTTGGTCTTCGAGACCCGCGGCGCCAAGGCGGTACTCCCGACGCTGCTGCATAAAGGTGAGCGGCTGCTGGTGTTCCTGCCGCTGGCCCACGTGCTGGCCCGGGCGCTGACGTTGTGCGCGTTCCACAACAAGGTCGTCGTCGGATTCACCAGCGACGTCAAGAATCTCGTGCCGATGTTCGCGGTGTTCAAGCCGACGGTCGTGGTGTCGGTCCCGCGGGTGTTCGAGAAGGTGTACAACACCGCCGCGCAGAATGCGGCCAACGACGGCAAGGGCCGGATCTTCGAGATCGCCACGCAGACCGCCGTCGACTGGAGCGAAGCGAGCGATCACGGCGGCCCGGGTCTGCTGCTGCGGGCCAAGCACGCGCTGTTCGATCGGCTGGTTTATCACAAGCTGCGCGCGGCGCTGGGCGGTAACTGCCGCGCGTCGGTCTCGGGCGGCGCACCGCTGGGCGCGCGGCTCGGCCACTTCTATCGCGGCGTGGGTCTGACCATCTACGAGGGCTACGGCCTGACCGAGACCAGCGCGGCGATAACCGTCAACCAAATCGATGCCCTGAAGATCGGTACCGTCGGAAAGTTGTTGCCGGGCAACAGCATGCGCATCGCCGACGACGGCGAGTTGCTGCTGCGGGGCGGTGTGGTGTTCAACGGCTACTGGCACAACGACCAGGCCACCAGCGAGGCGATCGCCGACGGCTGGTTCAAGACCGGTGACCTGGGTGCCGTCGATGAAGACGGGTTCTTGACGATTACCGGCCGTAAGAAGGAAATCATCGTCACCGCGGGCGGAAAGAACGTCGCCCCGGCCGTACTGGAAGACCAGTTGCGGGCCCACCCACTGATCAGCCAGGCGATGGTCGTCGGGGATGCCCGGCCGTTCGTCGGGGCGCTGATCACCATCGACCCTGAGGCGTTCGAGGGCTGGAAACAGCGCAACACCAAGCCTGCCGACTCGTCGGTCAGCGATCTGGTCGACGACCCCGACCTGCTCGCCGAAGTGGACGCGGCGGTCAAACAGGCCAATTTATCTGTGTCGCATGCGGAGTCGATCCGTAAATTCCGCATCCTGCCCGTCGACTTCACCGAGGACACCGGGGAGCTGACCCCGACGATGAAGGTGAAGCGCAAGGTAGTCGCCGAAAAATTCGCCGACGACATCGAGGCGATTTACACCAAGGCTTAGCCTTGGATCAGGTCGGCCAGTCGCCCAGCCAAATCGTCCCAACGCCACTGCGCGGTGACCCAGTCGCGCCCGGCGGCGCCCATCGCGGCGGCACGATCCGGGTCGGCCAGCAGCTCGCTGACGGCATCGGCGACCTGGTTCACCGAACGACCGTCGACCACCATTCCAGTCTTGTTGTGCCGCACAGTTTCCGGCGCGCCACCCGAGGATCCGGCGATCACCGGCACGCCAGTGGCCGACGCTTCCAGGAATACGATGCCCAGACCCTCGACGTCCAGTCCGGCACCACGGGTACGGCATGGCATGGCGAACACGTCGGCCATCGCGTGGTAGGCGGGAAGGTCGGCGGCGGGGACGCCGCCGGTGAACGTGACGTGGTCGCTGACGCCGAAGCGGTCGGCCAGCCGGCGCAGCGCCGCCAGATATGGGCCGCCGCCGGCGATGACCAGCGCGGCGCCGTTCACCCGCTGCCTAATTGACGGCAGCGCCCGGATCAGCATGTCCTGGCCCTTTCGCGGCACCAACCGGGACAGGCACACCACGGTGGGTCGCTGGCCTAGACCGAAGCGGCTACGTAGCTCGGCGCGGCTGGCCGGATCGGGACGGAACCGGTCGGTGTCGACGCCGGGAGGCAGGTGCTCCAACGCAGCGTGCGGCCCGAACGCCGACGCAAAACGCGCTCGCGTATAGCGGCTGACGAACGTGACGACGTCGCTGTCCTCGCCGATACGACGCAGCACCGATCGTGCTACCGGCAGCATCGACCACCCCACCTCGTGACCGTGGGTGCTCGCCAACACCCGGGTCGCGCCGGCTTGACGGGCGCGGTGCGCCAGCAGGCCCAGCGGAGCGGCCGCGCCGAACCAGACGGTGTCGATACCGTGCTCCGCGATCAGCCGGCGCATCCGGATGTCGACGCCTGCGCCGGGCAACATCAATGTCCCGGGATGGCGCACCACGTGATAGCCGGCGGTTCGGGCATCGAAGGTCTCTGCGTCCTTCCACTGCGGCGCGTACACCGTCAGCGTGTGCTCCCCTGTGGTGGCCAATCGGGAAACCAATTCGACCAGGTAGGACTGGATGCCGCCGCGCCGAGGCGGAAAATCGTTGGTTACCAGCAAGACCCGGGACACCTACGAAGGCTAACCTGAAGTCTCAAGGTGTTGAAATCGACAATTGTCCAAGACGTGAATCTTCTTGCGCAGGCGGGGTTTTGAAGAGCGGGTGGCTTTCAGCGCATGGGCGGACGAGTCAGCCACTGCTGCCAGTCGGCGAGTATCCCCGCCATGTCGGCGCCGAGCACATTATGCGCAGCAGTGGGTAGATCGGTGTGCCCGTCACCACATGCGGCCCTGTAAAGCGCGCGCAGCATCGCCGCTCCGCGGGTATCAGCGATGAAACGCGCGAACCACCACGCCCGGTCATAGGCCAGCGAACGCTGCGGCCCCGGGGCGGCGAGGTCGGCGTCGGACGGCAACGCGGTCGGGGGTGACACGGCCTCGGGCAGTGGGGTGTGCGGCCGGGCGACGTAGTCGGCCACTCCTTCGGTCAGCCATCGGGGCGCATCCACCGCGGTGTCGGCGCGTGCGGCGTAGTGAAAGAGCTCGTGGCTCAGCACGATTCGCAGCGCGTGCTCGCTCATGCCCGCCGCGCCGGGCGCGAAGACGATCCGCTGACCCATCGCAATCCGCCGAGAGGGATCGACATGATCGGCGACGGCGATCGCGGCGATATCGGACCACTGCGCAGCAGGGCCGCCGCCGGCCTGTGCCTCGAACTGCCGCTGTGTGCCGGTGGCCACCACGTTGATGTCGCGCGGCCAGTCGCTACCCCAGAAGGCCTCTACTGCGTCGACCGCCTGGCCGATGTTCGCCGCGACGCGAGTCAGCAAGATCTGCGATTGCGGGCCGCCGAGATTGGTCATCCGCAGGGTGCGGTCGCCGACTCGGACATGCCACGGCGCGCTGGTGCGCACGGGCGGGGGCTGGGATGGTTGCGCCGGGGAACCCTTGCCCGGGCCGACTGCTGCGAGGCCGCCGAAGATCAGCTCGGCGGCTAGGAGTAAGGCCAGGAGCCGCCGTCGACGCCTGGGGTTAGTAGCGGCGGGCGTCGTAGATCGGGCCGGAGGAGTTCATCGGCACCACCCGCACCGGCACGCCGTAGGTGGACGAATGGACCATGAGGCCGTCGCCGATGTAAAGGCCGGCATGAGATGCGTCCGAGTAGAAGGTCAGCACGTCACCGGGCTGCAGGTCCGACAGCGAGACCGGCTGTCCGCCGTGAGCCAGCGCCTGGCTGGAATGCGGCAGCGCGATGCCGGCTTGCTGGAACGCCCACATCACCAAGCCCGAGCAGTCGAAGCCACCGGGCGCGGCGCCTCCCCACGCGTAGGGCATGCCGACCTGGGTCAACGCGGCCTGAACAGCGATTGCGCCCTGGCCGCTGCCGGGTCCGGCGCCCGGCCCGGGACCACCCGGCTGTCCATCGCCCGGCGGTAACGCCTCCGGTGCAGGAGCAGGAGCGGCGGGCGGCGGCGGGACAGGCCCGGGCGCGGCCAACGCGGTGCGCTCGTTCGGGCTCAGTGCGAGGTACTGCGACTTGACGATGGCGATCTGCAGCTGCAACCGACTCTGCTTGGACTGCAGGCTCGCGCGCACCGAGGCGGCCTGCTCGGCCGCGGTCTTGGTGTCGGCGGCCGATTTCTCGGATTCCTTCTCGGCTTGGGCGGCCTGCTCGCGAGTGGCGCGGTACATCGCCATCTGCGCAAGCATCGCCGTCGAGACCACCCGCTGCACGGCCAGCTTCCCGATCAGCTGCTGCGGCGACTCGGCGGTCATGATGGCGGTCAAACCGTCGGTCCGGCCACCCATATACGTCGCTGCTGCAAACTTGTCGACGCCGGCCTGAAAGGTTGCCAATCGCGACTTCGCTACGTCCGCGGCGGCCACGTCGTCGGAATGCTTCTTTTCTGCTGTCTGCTGCGCAGCCAGCTTGTTGTTCAGATCGAGCTGCGCACTGTGCATTGACTCGGTGGTCTGCTCGGCCTGCCGCGACAACTCGTTGAGCTTTGCCATCGCGTCATTGGCCGGGTCCGCCAGCACATTGCTGGCGGCAACTCCGGACAGGGCAATGAATCCGGCTAGCGCTGCAACAGCAACGCGTCTAGCGACGCGCAAAGTCACGCGTTCACCGTTAAGCCTTAACCGCAAAACTTTGCATCCTTAAACCCGCCGGCGTAACAGCCGAATCTGCGTTAGGTCTCAGATAGGTTACGAAACGGTTTGGGGGTTGTCCAACTCTGAGTCATTAAGAAAACAGCAAGATTTCAGACTAACGCCGTTAAGCTACTCCGGGTCGCTGCCGGTGAATAGGCACCAGCCGCAATCTGGGCGCCAGTCCCGCGTCGGCGAGCACCTCCAGCGCGACCCGCTCGTCCTCCAGCAAAGTTTCCGGTACCCCGAGTATCACGCTGACGACGCAATCGTGGCATCCGGGACCGCGTACCGCGCAGTCGTCACAGTCGATGACCACCGGTTCTGTCGACTCGGGCGGCACTGCCGCCGCCTGTTCAGGCTCGCTGTTGTGCGCCATCGGACTGGTCCTCTCGGTCTTCTTTTTCGGCCTTGCCACGACGCTAACCGCGGGCACCGACAAGTTTCGTCCCTGCCGTTTCTCGCCGCTTATGGCCCGCCTGCTCCTCGGACCGTATCGTCGTCGGGCGCGCCGCGCCGCGGGAGAATCCCGGCGGTGTCGGTGCGACTGCTTAATGTCGCGGCCATGGGCGCGCCCGCTGCCGAGCAGCTGAGCCTCCCCGACCTCGACGGGGCTACCGAAATGTCGCTGCGCGAGACCACTTTCGTCGTCGTCGACTTGGAGACCACGGGCGGGCGCATGACTGCCGGTGACGGAAAGGTCGCTGACGCCATCACCGAAATCGGGGCGGTCAAAGTCCGCGGTGGCGTGGTGCTGGGTGAGTTCGCCACCCTGGTCGACCCGCAGCGCAGTATTCCGCCACAAATCGTTCAGCTGACCGGCATCACCACGGCGATGGTGTGCGATGCGCCGACCATCGGCGCAGTATTGCCGACGTTTCTCGAGTTCGCCCGCGGCGCGGTGCTGGTTGCCCACAACGCCAGGTTCGACATCGGATTCCTGCGGGCCGCCGCCGATCAATGCGGCATCAGGTGGTCACGGCCGCAGGTGCTGTGCACGGTCCAGCTGGCCCGGCGGGTACTCAGCCGCGAGGAAGCACCGAGCGTGCGGCTGGCGGCCCTGGCGCGACTGTTCGCTGTCGCCACCGAGCCCACCCACCGGGCGCTCGACGACGCGCAGGCCACCGTCGATGTGTTGCACGCGCTCATCGAACGAGTCGGCAACCAGGGCGTGCACACGTACGCGGATTTGCGGTCCTACCTACCCAATGTGTCGCCGGCGCAGCGACGCAAACGGGTGCTCGCCGAGGGCTTGCCGCGCCGGCCCGGGGTTTACCTGTTTCGTGGGCCGGGCGGCGAGGTGCTCTACGTGGGCACCGCAATTAACCTGCGGCGCAGGGTAAGTCAGTACTTCAACGGCTCGGATCAGCGCAGCCGGATCAAAGAGATGGTCACGCTGGCCAGCACTGTCGAGCACGTCGAATGCGCGCATGCGCTAGAAGCCGGTGTCCGGGAACTGCGGATGCTGAGCGCGCATGCCCCGCCGTACAACCGCCGGTCGAGATTCCCGCAACGCTGGTGGTGGTTGGTACTGAGCGACGAAGCCTTCCCCCGATTTTCGCCTGCGCGCACACCGCGCCACGACCGCGCGGTCGGCCCGTTTCGGTCCCGCGCGGACGCCGCCGATACCGCGGACCTGCTGGCGCGACTCACCGGTGTGCGCACCTGCACCAAGCGGCTGGCCCGCTCGGCGCTGCACGGGCCGGCCTGCCCACAGCACGAGGTTGCGCCGTGTCCCGGTGCGCGCGATGTGACTGCGGCCCACTACGCGCCGGCGACCGGTCGCGCCGCGGCGTTGATCGACGGCCTGGACAACACCGCGCTGGCGGCGGCGGCACAGCGGATCACCGACCTCGCCGAGCGTCAGCGCTATGAGAGCGCCGCACGGCTGCGTGACCACACGGTGGCCGCGGTGGAGGTGCTCTGGCGCGGCCAGCGCCTGCGCGCGCTGGCCGTGCTGCCGGAGCTGGTGGCCGCTGCCCCTGACGGCGACGGCGGCTGGCAGCTCGCCGTGGTCCGTTACGGCCAGCTCGCTGCGGCCGGCACCGCCCGCCGCGGCGTGCCACCGATGCCCGTCGTCGACGCCATCCGGGCCGGGGCGCAGGTGATCCTGTCGCAGCCCGCACCGCTGGGCGGCGCGCTGGTCGAGGAGACCGCGCTGATCGCCCGCTGGCTCGCCGCCCCGGGGGTGCGCATCGTGTGCGTCAGCGATGCCGATGACGGGGCGGGCTGGTGCACGCCGCTGCGGTCGGCAGGGCCGTGTGCCGAATGGGCCGCATCGGCGCGCTCCGCGCGGGTGGCCGCCGAACAAGCCGTCACGAACCGCGACTCAGAGCTGCTGACCGAACCGCACCCATCGCGCGAGCAGCTGTTCGGCCGCACCGCTGTCGATCGCGTCGACAGCACGGCCGAGCCCGTCTTCCCACGCCGGCAGCCACTTGGCGCGGCTGGATAACCCGGCATGGGCCACGATCGCGCCTGCGGCATTGAGCACAACGGCGTCGCGCACCGGGCCCTTGGCACCCGCCAGCACCGAACGTGCCTCCGCCGCGTTGGCCGCCGCGTCACCACCCATCAACTCGTCGAGATCCGCGCGCTCGAATCCGAATCCGGCGGGATCGAATGTCAGCTTGTCCACCGTGCCGGCCTGTACCCGCCAGATGGTGCTCGTCGTGGTGGTGGTCAGCTCGTCGAGGCCGTCGTCACCGTGTACCACCAGCACGCTGGATTGGCGCGCAGCGAAGACCCCCGCCATCACCTCGGCCAATTCGGCGAACGCGCAGCCAATCAGCCCGGCTCGTGGCCGTCCCGGATTGGTAAGTGGCCCAAGCAGGTTGAACACAGTGGGTACGCCGATCTCACGCCGTACCGACGAGGCGTGCCGATACGACGGATGAAACTGCGGCGCGAAGCAGAACCCGATCCCCACTTCGGCGACACTGCGCGCGACGTCGTCAGGACTTAGGTCGATGCGCACCCCGAGCGCCTCCAAGGTGTCGGCTCCGCCGGCCAACGACGACGCCGCCCGATTGCCATGCTTGACCACCGGAACGCCGCTGGCCGCCACGACGAGCGCCGCCATGGTCGACAAGTTGACCGTGCTGACGCCGTCACCGCCGGTACCGACCACGTCGACGGTGTCGGTACCGATCTGTTCGGTCGGCAACCGGCGCGCATGCTGCAGCATCACGTCGGCCAACTCGGCCACCTCGGCTGCAGTCGGCGCCTTCATCTTCAGCGCCACGGCGAAAGCCGCGATCTGCGCCGGCGTCGCGGATCCGGTCATGATCTGCTCCATGGCCCAGCCAGCTTGTCCGCGGGGCAGATCCTGGCCCGCCGTCAAAACCGTGAGAACCCGCGGCCACGACAGCGCCACCTCAGGGGGTCGCTGAGATGACCCGGACGATGACACCGCCACACCGCAGATGGTCCCATGGTGATCGCAAGGCCGGCGCAGCCGGGCGCAGCGGGTCGCCATGCCGGCCCAGCTGATCGCAAGGCCGGCGCAGCCGGGCGCAGCGGGTCGCCATGCCGGCCCAGCTGATCGCAAG